>QWCB01005332.1_pt1 | contig 10818 bp, 9 predicted proteins | sample 1972511 | NCBI WGS metagenome assembly QWCB01 (sample SAMN09866719, study PRJNA288562) | Human gut metagenome isolate term5_stool, whole genome shotgun sequencing... | isolation source: gut | host: Homo sapiens | place: USA: California
CAGGGCGCGATCCTCCAGCGCCAAGCGCCGCTGCCGACGGATGAATACGGCGAGCGCGATGACGCCCACCACGGTAACGGCGATGTCCACCCAGCCGTCTCCCTGCAGGATCTTTTCCATCGAGGACAGGCCGTAAATCAACCCGCCAAACGCGAGGGCGGAAAGGATGACGGAGAGGCCGTCGAGCGGGGTATCACGGTTCTCACCCACATTGTCTAAACGCCAGAGCCCGGCGATGAGAATGAGGGCGATGAGCGGAACCATGGACCAGAAGATGGCGTGCCAGGTGAAGTGGTTGAGAATCGCTCCGCCGACGGTGGGCCCCAATGCCGGGGCCACAGAGATCACCACGGAAATGATGCCCATCACCGTGCCACGACGCTGCGCTGGGACCAGCGTCATGGCCACGGTCATAAGGGTAGGGATCATCAAAGCGGTTCCGCCAGCTTGAAGGACGCGGCCCACCAGCAGGATGAAGAAGCTCGGCGCGAGGGCCGCCACCACGGTTCCGGCCAGGAAGAGCCCCGCGGACGCAACGAAGATCTGGCGCGTCGTAAGTCTTTCCAGAAGGAAGCCGGTGGTGGGGATAACCACAGCCATGGTGAGCATGAATCCCGTCAACAACCACTGGGCGCTCGTGGCAGGAATGGAGTAGTCCGCCATAATGGCTGGTAGCGCAACGGAGAGCGAGGTCTCGTTGAGAATCATGACCATCGCTCCCAGCACCAGGATGCTGAGGGTAGTTATTACCTTCGAAGGGATTTCAGCGGACATGCGGCCGGCTACACCTTTCAACTTTTCTATTTTGGGTCTTCAGCGCTGCTACTCACATCGTCAGCACCCAAGAGACAACACGTGAGCGATTTAGTGTATTCCTCTGGTGGCCGGGGGTGCCACACGAGCCGGATGTGAGCCCTCGTTGGGTGGCACTCCCCGGAATCTCAGCGGGTGCGTTAGGCCACACGGCAGTGTGAAGGTGACAGCGCCCTCCGTGCTACTCAAAGCTCTAAACGCTACTGCCTAAAGCTACAGAAAGGCCTCTGGATGCAGCGCGACCTCCTTGTCACTAACTCCGCTGGGGAACGCGCCGTCGTGCGCCCAGGTCAGCAGCTAGTGGCAGGCCGCGCGGGGGACTTCCCACTGGCTCCTGATGACGCCTCCATGCACCGCCACTTCCTCCACTTCTGGCAGCAGGAGGACAACTGGATGGTGAGTAACGTGGGCAGCTTCCTCGCGGCGGAGTTATCCTCCCCACGCATCCGCACGCACGGCCCCATCAGGCTGCTGCCGAGCGCTACCGCAGCCATCCCCGAGGGCACCTCGCTGCTGTGCTTCACGACGCCCAGCGGTTCCTACGAACTCACGCTGACGCGCGCCCCGCACTGATCTAGCGCTGCCCACCTTTCTCGGACACGAGTGCACGCGCGGCCGAGTCCAGGACGACGACAGCGCCACCGTCTTCAATGCTGCAGCCAAGCCACCGATAGTCGGGCTCATCTGGCCAGCCGGGATCGGCGTTATAGGAGCAGCTGAAATCATCTTCCATGAGGTACCCGCGGTTGCCTCCCTCCATCGGAGCGAAGTCATAGTTTTTGTAATAGTCAAGAACTTCCATTGCCCGCGCGCAATTCGTCCCGTTTTCTTTGGCATAGACATACTCGCCATTGCCGAGGTCCCCACAGATGGTTCCGGTCATAGCTTTCCCTTCCCCATCTGGCTGCGGTGGGAAGGTATCGGAGTAGTACTCACCATCGTCTTTCACTGTGAAGTGGTGGCCATCGATCTTGACCGTGAACTCATCCTCATTCACGGATTCAAACGTCACACCGTTCATCGTGACGGTGTTCCCTGCTTCTAGCGTGGTGGGTGCCGCGGCGTCTCCGCCCATTTTCACATTGGGATAAAAGCCCGCGTTCGCATCGAAGTTGACGGAATTGGAGAGCCAAAGCGGCTGCCCGGTCGCCGGGTACAGGGGCGGATCAGCGAACATTACGCTGCACCCGATCAAACCTTGATCTTCAGTGACCGTGCAGGCCACACGGTCATTCGGGCTGCTCACTCCATACACCGTGGAGGTCGCGTGTCCCAAGTTGGTGGCGATGAAGTCTTCCTTATCTAATTCTTTAAGGCCCGAGTCACCTTCCTTGTCCTTCGCGGACGTCGGAGCCGGGCTCGCTTCCGTAGATTCAGTGTTATCGGCGGAAGTCTCGGCGGTGGAGGGGAATTGCGGTTCACCGCTGGTGGAATCCTCAGCAGCAGAACACGCTGCCGCTGTACAGGCGATCAGTGCGAGGGGCAGGGCATTCAGAAGCTTTGTCACACCTGCATCTTCCCACGGATTGGTCAATCCTGCGGCCTGCCGCAGCAGTTTTCCCTCATTGGGGGCTGAAGGCGCAGCAATGAGAAAACCAGAAAACCCGCGCAGCCACCACAGTGGCGGGCGCGGGCAGGTGGAGGCTAGGAGAAACTAGTGCTCCGGCTTCACGATCGGGAAGAGCACGGTCTCGCGGATGCCCAGGCCGGTCAGGGCCATGAGCAGGCGGTCCATGCCCATGCCAGCACCGGCTGTCGGCGGCATGCCCTGCTCCATGGCGGCGAGGAAGTCCTCATCCAGCACCATGGCTTCCTCATCACCGCCGGCGGCAAGGCGGGCCTGGTCCTCGAAGCGCTCGCGCTGGATTACGGGATCCACCAGCTCCGAGTAGCCCGTGGCCAGCTCGAAGCCGCGCACGTACAGGTCCCACTTCTCCGTCACACCCGGCTGCGAGCGGTGCTGGCGGGTCAGCGGGGAGGTCTCAACCGGGAAGTTCTTCACAAAGATCGGGCCCTCGAGCTGGTCCTCGCAGAGCACCTCCCAGATCTCCTCCACCAGCTTGCCGTGGCCCCAGCCGCCGTTCTTCGGGACGTCGAGCCCGATGACGTCGGCAATCGCCTTGAGCTCCTCGACGGTGGAGTCGATGGTCACTTCCGGCTGGCCGGGGAACTTGCGCTGCAGAGCCTCGTTGAGGGAGGGGTACATTTCAATTTCCGGCCACTCTTCGCCGCCGAGGTCATACTCCGTGCCATCCGCCAGGGTGACGGTGGTGGAGCCAAAGACCGCGCGGGCCACAGACTGGATGGACTCGCGAATGGTGCGAGCACAGTCGCTGTAGTCGCCCCATGCCTCGTAGGTCTCCAGCATGGCGAACTCCGGGGAGTGGGAGCGGTCAACGCCCTCGTTGCGGAAGTTGCGGTTGATTTCAAAGACGCGGTCAATGCCGCCGACGACAGCGCGCTTCAGGAAGAGCTCCGGAGCGATGCGCAGGTAGAGGTCGATGTCCAGGGCATTGGAGTGGGTCACGAACGGGCGGGCCGCCGCACCACCGTGGATGGTCTGCAGCATCGGGGTTTCGATCTCCACGAAGCCCTGATCCTCCAGGTAGTTGCGCAACGCACGCATGACCTTCACGCGGGTCATGGCATTCTTGCGGGCCTCCTCGCGCACGATGAGGTCGTTATAGCGCTGGCGGACGCGAGTTTCTTCGTTCATGTCAGCGAAGGAGACCGGAAGCGGGCGCAAGGACTTCGCCGCCATGGTCCACGTGGAAGCCATGACGGAGAGCTCGCCGCGGCGCGAAGCAATGACGCGGCCGCGTACGGAAATGAAATCACCCAGGTCAACGTCAGACTTCCACGCGGCGAGGCGCTCCTCCCCTACCTCCGCCAGCGACAGCATGGCCTGTACCTGGGTGCCATCACCATCCTGCAAGGTGGCAAAGCAGAGCTTGCCGGTATTACGCATGAAGATAAGGCGGCCGGCGATGGCCACCTCGACGTCAGTCTCCTCACCCGCGTTGAGGTAGGTGACGCCCTCTTCCGCGGCCGGCTCTTCGCCCTCTGCAACGACCTGGAACTGCTGGCGGAGATCCCGCAGGGAGATCGTGCGGTCCACGGTCACCGGATAAGGCTCGGTGCCGGACTCCAACAGTCGGGCGCGCTTCTCGCGGCGGATGCGCAGCTGCTCGGGGACGTCAGTAACTTCAGTATTCTTCTTCTCGCTCACGGTTGTCTAGGGTAGTCGATCCCCATACGCTGGCGCGATCCCGGTTCACAGAGTGTTCATCTAGCCGTTAGACAGTATCAACCGCGCGGCCATCTCAACCGTATTAACTCAGTGCGTCCGTTGCGACATCCCCGCGCAACCAACGAGTTCGATTTTTGGAGCATATTTTCATGGCACTCAACGGCCGCAATCTCTTGGCTAACATGTTTACCTCTTCTCGTTCTTCTCTTACCTGCACCTACAAGTGCGGTAATGCCTGCTTCGGCGAGTGCGAGAACACCTCCGATAACCCTTACTTTGGTGACCAGTTCTCCCGCCGCACTGCTCTGCGCGCCGGTGGTCTGGCCGTCGTCGCCGTCGGTGGCTCCTCTGCGCTGGCTGCGTGTGCCGCGCCGGATGACAACGGGTCTGCGGCTGGCAGCTCCTCCAACAAGACCAGCGAGGTCAAGGGCTCTGACATCGAGCTCACCTCCGCCGAGGGCATGCACTTTGAAGCCGTGGAGGCCAACACCAAGGATGAGGTCGTCATCCCCAAGGGTTATGAGCAGTCCGTCCTGATTGCCTGGGGTGACCCGGTCATCGAGGGCGCGCCGGAATTCGACGTCAACAACCAGACTGCCGCGGATGCGGAGAAGCAGTTCGGCTTCAACAATGACTTCGCCGGCCTCATCGAGCACCCGGATGACAAGAACCGCATGATCTACATGTGCTCGCACGAGTACACCACCGAGCCGATGATGTTCCCGGACTACGACCCGGAGAACCCTACCGAGGAGCAGGTAAAGATCGGTTGGGCTGGCCACGGCCACACCATCCTCGAGGTCTCCAAGGTGAAGGGCTCCGGCGAACTCAAGCGCGAGTTCGGCCCGCTCAACCGCCGCATTACCGCTACCACCCCGTTCACCCTGGTGGGCCCCGCTAAGGGCACCGACCTGGTGAAGACCTCCGCCGACCCGAAGGGTGAGAAGGTCCTGGGCACCCTCAACAACTGCTCCGGTGGCGTGACCCCGTGGAACACCATGCTCTCTGGCGAAGAGAACTTCGACCAGTATTTCGCCGGTGGCGATGTCAAGGATGAGAAGGCCGCTGAATCCCTCAAGCGCTTCGGCATCGAGGAGGGCCCGTCCGAGCGTAAGTGGGAAAAGTACGATGACCGCTTCGACGTGACCAAGGAGCCGAACGAGCCGAACCGCTTTGGCTGGCTCGTGGAGATCAACCCGCTGGACCCGAAGTCCACCCCGATTAAGCACACCGCCGTGGGCCGCTTCAAGCACGAGGCCGGCAACATCCACATCACCAAGGATGGCACCGTGGTCTGTTACTCCGGCGATGACTCCCGCTTCGAGTACGTCTACAAGTTCGTCTCCTCCAAGAAGTACAAGGAAGGCGACCTTGAGCACAACATGACCATCCTGGACCACGGCACCCTATACGTGGCCAAGATGGAGGGCAACTCCCCGGAGAAGGAAATCGACGGCTCCGGCGTCCTGCCGGAGGACGGTGCTTTCGACGGCACCGGTGAGTGGGTCAAGCTGCTGACCTCCGATACGGAGAACAACAAGTTCGAGTCCCACGTGGACGGCATGTCCGCCGAAGAGGTCGCTGTCTTTACCCGTGAGGCCGCCGACAAGGTGGGCGCCACCAAGATGGACCGCCCGGAGGACGTTGAGGTTCACCCGGAGACCGAGAAGGTCTACATCGCGCTGACCAACAACAAGTACCGCGGCGCCACCGGTGAGAACGCCAAGAAGAACAAGGAAGATGCCAAGGAATGGGCTCCGGTCAAGGAGAACAAGAACGGCCTGGTCATGGAGCTCGAGGATGACCACGCCGGCGAGAAGTTCACCTGGAACCTCTTCCTGGTCTGTGGTGACCCGCGTGAGGCCAGCACCTACTTCGGTGGCTTCGATAAGGAGAAGGTCTCCCCGATTTCCTGCCCGGATAACCTGGCCTTCGACAACCACGGCAACCTGTGGATCTCCACCGACGGCAACGCGCTGGACTCCAACGATGGCCTCTACGCTGTGACCACCGAGGGCGAGACCCGCGGTGAGCTCAAGTGCTTCCTCACCGTCCCGGCGGGCGCGGAGACCTGTGGCCCGATCGTCGACGATGACCGCGTCATGGTCAACGTCCAGCACCCGGGCGAGGCTGACGACGCCACCTTTGAGAACGCCACCTCCCACTGGCCCGACGGCGGTAAGTCCACCCCGCGCCCGGCCGTGGTTGTGGTGTGGAAGAAGGACGGCAAGATCGGTACCGAATAAGGCACCGACGGTGCGTAGCGCGCACTCTTAGGCAGTGCGCAGCTGCGCCTCCAGGACCTCCTGCGCGAAGTCCCACAACGGGGTTGCAGCCCCAGCCTTGACGCCCATGCGTCGGATCGCTCCGACCTGGGCGTCCAATTCATTCGGCAGTCCTTCCTTGATATCGCGCTGCATCGAAGACGTGCTGTCCGGGTGCTGCTGGCGGGCAAATTCCATGGTCTGCTCCACCACGTTCTCTGGCAGCTCCACGCCGAGTGCGCGGCCGACGGCCTCGACTTCCCGCATGAAGGCCTCAAGCTGGCCGGGGATTTCCTGGCAGAGGTAACCAATCGGTTTATCCACCAAGGCGCCCAGAGTTCCTGTCGGGGTAACGAACATGGCTTTCGACCAAACGTCGACAAGCGCGGCGTCATGGAACTTGCTGGAAGCCCCAGACTCCTTCAGCGCCGCCGCCAGTTCCTCGCCCGTGCGGCGCAGGGACTCCGGCGCATCGGCACTTAGCGGTCCGAAAGCCAAAGCCAAAGGCCCTGGGTTGCGCTTGATCCGTGCCGGCGCCAGGCGCGTGGCATAGACGCGAGCGACACCGGCGAGGATGTTTTCCTCCCCGAATTCCTCGGCCGCCAAGTACGGAATCTCGACCGAGTTGTGCGTGGTCACCACCGGGATTCCCTGCAGCGCCTCGCGGTCCTCCGCGCTTCCAAAGGTCTCGTTGCCCGGCAGCGCCTTCGACGCGATAATCGCCACGTCCAATCCGCCCAAGAGTTCTTTGACCTCAGCAAAGGTGTGGGCAGCCGGGACCTTTATGACCTCGGTGGTGGTGGGTTCCGCGTGGGCGTCGATCAGCGTCACGCCCGTCTCCCCCAGCACCCGCAAGGTCTCACCGCGAGCGACGAAGGCGACGTCGTGGCCCGCTGCTTTCAGTTTTCCGCCAAAGTATCCGCCGATGGCGCCGGCTCCCAGAATTCCAATCTTCATGTCTCCAACCTAGCTGGTGGAGACCTGCGCCACAGACTTTTATCCGCGCTGTTCTAAGTTACGGAAGCCAATGCCCAACGGCACGCCCGCGTTATCGATGAGCCGCACGCCGCCAATGGTGGCGGCGATAAAGAGGCGGGCATCGCCCTCTGCTGGGGCTTCACCCAGGTCGCGTCCGCGCAGCTCCACGTACTCCGGCTCGACGCCCGCGGCGGCCAACACTTCACGTGCCACACGGACAACTTCCTCGGCTCCGGATTCCGCCGCGTACGCACCGGCGGTGAGTGCCGCTGACAAGGCGCTGGCTTGCTCACGGGCCTCCGGTGCGACGTCGGCATTGCGCAGGCTCATCACCACCCCATCGGGCATACGCACCGAGGGCACGCCCTGCACACGCGCCGCAATGTGGAGGTCCGTAAAGGCCTGCTGGGTGGCCACGAGCAGCTCGTAGTCCTTCTCCCCCATGAACACATCGCTGGGACCCAGCGCGCAGGTCAGCGCCACAATGCGGGTCAGCTCCGCGCTCACGTCCTCCATGCCGTGGTCGGGTGCAAGGACCCGCGTGCGCTGACTCTGCTGGTCGTAGCGCCACACCACATCAACCCCATCGAGGGAAGAGATGTCCGTCTCCGGGTCCACTGCCACGACCACGATGCCACCGCGCACGCGTTGTGCTGCCTGCACGAGTGCCAGGTGCCCGGCGTGAATATCGCGGCCGAGTGGCACCAGCACTACGCGCTTGCCGGTCTTGCGGTAGGCGCTGCCGACCATGCGGATGCGCTCGTTGTCCTCCACTAGGAGTTGCTCTGCCACGGCGCTTCCTTTCTTACTGCCCACAGTTCCAGTTCTTCCATGTTCTTCTTCTCACCCACCATGCGGGCGACGTCGCGGTAGTTGCGCGCCATGCCCAGCTCCACGGCGGCGGGGTAAGCATCGATGATGTCGCCAGCGTCAAGGTCGAAGGAACTGCCCATAAAATCTTCGATAATCCCCGCCTTAAGCGCCGCCCACGCGCTGAGTTCACCGAGCATCTCCGCGTAGTACAACCGCGCGGCTCGCTCGGCACGTTGTGCCGCCGGCACCGTTTCTGCAGTTTGGTGAATCTCCGAGAGCAGCAACCCAATGACGGTCTCCGCCACCTCATCGAGGGTGCCCACCGCGTAGGAGTCGCCCAGGGGAGCTGCGGCAATCGTCAGGCACCCGCGCGTTTCCAGCTCATCAAGGGCTTCCACCCCAGCCAGCAATGAGGTGTGGATGACGATTTGCTTGGGGCGCACGTGCTTTTCGACGTCCCCCACTGCCCCCTCCAGCTCCCTCGCCGTCGCGGCGAGAATCAGCGCATCGAAGCGGTCCAGCTGGGCGGGGTCCTCAAGCTTCTCAATGGTGTGGCCAGCCATCTCCAGACGGAGGGCGAAGTTAATGCCGGCTCGGGAATTACCCCAGACCGCCACTCGCATGCGCGGAGCAGACATCTACTTCTTCACGTCCTTGTTCTGCTGTTCTTTCCGGCGCTTGCTACGCGCCATGAGTTCAGCCACGGAGACCGCGCCCTCGCGGTGTTCATCGCTACGACGGCGGCCACGGGTGTCGGGCTGTGCGGTATCTGCTTCCGGCTTGCGGTGGCGGTGGTGCGGCTGCTGCGCGGGGCTAGCATCCTCCTTGACGTGCTGCGCACCCGCAGCACCCTGGTTCCACTGCACGGCCTGGAAGCTATCGGTCTTGAACTCCGGCGCCTTCTGCTGCGACCGAGTCTGGGGCTTCGACTGCTGCGGCTTCTGCTCGGTGCGCGCCTGCGGCTTCTCTGCCTTTGCCTGTGGCTTGTCATCCTTGGGCTGGGGCTTGTCGGCCTTTGGCTGAGGCTGAGGCTGCGGTGCTCCCATAGGGCGAAACGCCGGAGGACGGCCCTGCGACGGCTGCGGTGCGCCGAACGGGGATGGTGCCGGGCGGGTGCCCTGCTGATCCGCGGGCTGCTCCGCGGGTTTCGCGGCAGACTGCTCGGCTGGCTTCGGAGTGGGTTGCTGAGCAGGCTTCGCGGCTGGCTTCGCCGCCGGCTGCTGGGCGTTGGCACGGGCGTTATCCGCCAGCAGATTGTCCAGCGGGTTGCTCACCGGGTGGGTCGGCTGCGAGCCGAGGCGGCCTGCGACGGCGTCGGCAGACGGCGCGCCGCCGGACTTCTGGGTGAAGTTCACGTTGGGGGCATCGCCGCGCTCATCCACGCCAGCGCCGCCAGCCTTGCGCTCCAGCTCCTGGATGCGGCGAGCCTCCGCATACAGGGCGGCCGGCTCGTAGACCCACTCGCGCCCGGAGATCTCCTCGATCTGGGTGCGGATGGCTTCCAGCTCCGATCGGATCTCCGCCAGGACCTTGCTGTTATCCGCGCTCGAAGCACCGGAAGCGGTCAAGGTGGATGCGGCATGGGCGCGCTCCACCGCCAGAAGCTCCTTGGCCTCGTGTGCCTGGCGGCGGTAGCGCACCACCAGGAAAAAGCCGAGCACCGCGGCCCACAGGGCAGCCAGCAGAGCAATCTTCAGTGCGTTCGCCGAACCCGAAATCAGCATGACCAGGCTGGCGATGACCGCGAGGATGACGAGGATGATAAGCCCAATAGAACCAGCATCCGTCTTCGAACCGTCCTGGGAAGACTCCGCCGTTGTCGGTGGCTGAGAGTCCGGCTGCGCAGAAAACTGGGTGGTCGGGCGATCATCCGGGGCCGACTCGTACTGGGGATCAGGGGCGTGGTGCGGGCTCGTCATGCCCACTAACTTACCGCTTGTGCCCCATCAGTTGGAGGTGGCACCTCGCAGTGTCGCTCCAACACCACTCCGGCAACACACATCGCGGCACCGCCCAGCGCCGAAGACACCACCCCGGCCAGGTCACCAGCCGCAGCGACGAGCTCACCGGCGCGCGGCACCACGTAGACCGCCATGCCAGCATAGGCCCCGCCCACGATGGCCCCGGTCCACGCCGAGGCTTTGCCGACAAGCAGGAATTGCGCGATGGTCATGGGATTGAGCTGCGAGTTATCCAGGCCGATACCGTGCTCGTCCTCCTTGGCACCGCGCACCTTGAGCGTCAACAGCACGCACACCAGCGCCATAGCCCACAGAGAAATCGATACGGTTGCCGGAATGGCCAGCATGGAGCCATAAAAGCGGGTGGTGAGGATGGCAGCCGCCGCAGCCACGAAGAGGGCGGTGCCGACAAGCGCGCCAATCGACGTCCTCGTCATTACTCCCCCAGTTCCTTCACCGCAGCGACCTCGTCCTCATCGAGGTCGGCGATGAGCTCATCTGCAGCTACGAAGTGACCGACGCGGGGCATGTCGTCATCTCGGTCGCCGTGCCAAAAGTGCGCGGCGTCGTGCGTGGGGACAAGAACTTCTACTCGCGGCAAGAGGGGACGCAGACCGCGCAGGAAATTGCTGCTCGCGTGGCCGACAGTGCGACGGCCTTGCGCAAGCGGGTCGATGCCATCGGTCGGCGCATCGACGACAAGCGCTTGGAAGCCGTGCGGGATAAAGTATACGAAGCG
>QWCB01012741.1_pt1 | contig 10817 bp, 12 predicted proteins | sample 1972511 | NCBI WGS metagenome assembly QWCB01 (sample SAMN09866719, study PRJNA288562) | Human gut metagenome isolate term5_stool, whole genome shotgun sequencing... | isolation source: gut | host: Homo sapiens | place: USA: California
AGCGCCCTTCTTGATGGCCTTCTGGTCGTCAAAGAAGAATCCTGTCTTGCCTGGGGCACAGACTACCTTCTTGATCTTCATATTACTTGGATTTATTGGTTTGTTGGAATTGTTTGCTAGAAAGAGTGCTACCCCCACAGGGATAGCACTGCTATAGATTAAGTCTTAGGGCCTACCGACGAGGAATCCCTTGCCGATGGCGTAAACATCGTCGATGACCATCTGGAAACTCACAGGACGGTTCTCGAACCGTGAACGCTCCTCAAGTCTCTCACGGTGGAACGCCTTGAGATCCTCCGTAAAGGGCAGATGACCCGTGTCGAGGATACGTACGGCACCATTGTCGTCGCGAGCTGGTAGTACCTTGCCCGCATTGTAGCGACTAGGCGCAAAGGGAATGTCCAGCACGCCTGCCTCAAAGGCAGCAACCGTACCGACAGCTAGATCGCCCTTGCCCAGCTCGAAGACCTTGTCGAGGATACACTTCGTCTCCCGAACGATCACGTCAGACTCATGCTCTACCACGGGAATATCTATGAGTGACTGGTCACGAAGCATAGAGATAACCTGCTTGGTAGCACGTAGTCCAGCTGCGTTTGCCTCCTTGGTGGGGACACCCATCGCCTCGTGCGGAGTCTTGACAATAACCTTGGTAGCCTTCGCTAGAGCAGCCGTAGCTGATCCCCACGAGATGACACCAAAGGCCTTTGCCTCGTCCTGAGGGAAGCCGCCCATCCACTGGTGGAAGACGGTCGTAATACGTACATCATCGTAGCCGTACTCCTTGAGATAGCTATTGGTCAACTCTTTGAGCGAACGGATAGCTGCGACATCCTGAATGATGTTACCACACTGACCATAGCCGACGGTGATATCCTTGACACCCTGCTCAGCAGCGAGAAGCGTCTCGATGACAGCCACAGCGTTGGAGATACAGGGAGGAATGAGCGTACCAGTCAGAGGGCCGAATGGCTCGCGGTTGATGCTCACGCCAGCCTCCTCGTACATACCGACGAGGCGGTCCGTGTACTGCCAGTACATGATCGTCTTCTCGAGGGAGAAGTTCTTAGAGTAAGGGATATTGTACGAAATACCGCCACCCTCATAAGAGGTAAAGCCTCCGGCGATAGAGATCTCTGTAAGAAGACGCGCATCAGGCGTACCGTGGCGCACCTGTACCGGATTCTTGAGTGCAGAAGTGACCGTACGGCAGATCTTGGTACCATAGTTGACGATTGGGAAGCCATTGAGCATGGATCGTCCCGACTCCTTACTCTTGATGATACCGTTCTCAGCCTCGTGATAGCGGTTGAGACGCGTGTAGCTATCGACCGTCGAGGGGAGCAGATCTGCACCGCCCTCCTCTTCTAGAAACTGTAAGAGCTTGATGTGCTCCGTATATAGAGCCACACCAGCACGTGGCTGTATGAGTGTGCGTCCCTCAGCATCTGCCTGAGCGAGCTTGCGTCCGAAGATCTTCTCCTCGGGGATTGACTTTTGAAATTCGACAGCCTCTTCAAAGTTGACATCTTTGCCCGTAGGCCATGAGGCGAGAACCTCCTTACGCTCCTTGTAGAAGGTATCGTTGTCTATTCGCTTATTCCTAAGTTCCATGTGATAGGGGAATCTGTATGAGTGATTGAGTCTTTTGTATGTCTATATTATATAGGTAGTACCTCTCGCTGCAAGATCGTGAGAGCTACCTCGGGAGCTACCTGACTGAGTAGTCCCATGCTTGCTATGATGTAGCGTTTGTCTAGGTAAAAGTGCGGGTCCTTGGGCTTCGCATACTCGTATCTCTGAGGATTAAAGCGGCTCCCCGAGAGGATACGGGCAGGATCAGAGCTATTGATCAGCGCGCCGCCGATACCAATGAGTCGTGGTACTTGGGTCAAGTCCTTGCCGACGAGGGTAAACATCTCTCCTACTGGTGTGTAAACCTTGCTAATGACGCCCGAATGGCGCTCCACAGCTATGTCTACGGCACTGTATGCCAGAGCCTCCTCGATTACCTGCTCTTGTGAGCCAGGCTCAGCCACCGTGTCAGGATTTGCGGCACAGCGCTCTACCCAGTCAACGATAGCCTCAGGCGTGACCCCGTAAGCTCGTGCTAGAGCCTTGACATCGGTCTCGTCCTCTAGAGCCTTCAAGCTGTAGCGCATACCGAGGTCACCCTCTACGGTGCGCTTGCTGTACGGCTCGGGGATGCCTTTGATCAGGACATTGTCCATCGACGGGGCTCCGTCAGTCATCGAGTAAATATCGGTCGTGGCTCCACCAAGGTCTACAGCCATCAGGTCGCCCCAACCAGGGTGCTCCTCGTCAATGCCTTTGCTCAGTAGCTCGCACGCCTTGAGGACCGCAAAGGGAGTCGGGATAATCTCCAGCTCGGCACGCTTCTGCACCTCGCCCAGTCCCTTGGCATCAATGATGCGACTGATGAAGAGATCCATAATGCACTGACGAGCGGGCAGAATGTTGAGTTGCCCAAACTCAGGCATCACATTTTCCGTAACGACACACTTCTTGTCGCACTGAGCGAAGATCTCCTCTAGATCATAAGAGGCGGACTTATTGCCCGCAGCAATGATCGCAAAGGGTCTATCGATCTCTGCTAGACGACGTGCATTAGCCAGAATCACCTCCTTGTTGCCCCCGTCGGTACCACCGCATAGGAGTACCAGGTCAGGATTGATCTCATAGATCTCCTCCTGCTCTGCATGAGAGATCTCATAGGCATAGGTCTTGACCACCTTAGCACCCGCCGAGGAGGCAGCCATCTTGGCAGCCTTAGAGGTGAGCGAGGGCACTAGCCCCAGAGCCACCATCTTGAGTCCACCAGCCGCACTACTACAGGAGAGCAGGCGGTCGTAGTGAGCATCGGGGTGCTGTGCTAAGATCTTCTGCCAGGCATTGTTAAAGCCCTCCAGCACATCGGTCGTGATGGTGGTAAAGGCAGAGGCTGTCGCCACTATCTCCGCATTGGCTACATCTATCAAAGTCAACTTCGTATAGGTACTACCGAAGTCTACCGTAAGATAGTGCATACTACTTGTCTGCGAGTATTGAGTCTAGGTAAGCGATGGTAGTCTCGATCGGTGTGCCAGGAGGATAAACCTTGGTAAAGCCCATCGCCATAAAGCGAGACTCCACTTCTGCAAAGTCTTGCTTACCCACGACTAGGTTGCCTCCAGCAACTAGTGGGATGCCCTTGAGACCAGCCTCGTCGCACTTCTCGCGCAGACCCTGACAGTCTATCTCACCGTGTCCATAGAGCGAGGAGACGAGGATAGCATCAGCTTTGGTCTCGAGAGCGGCCTCTATGTACTCTTCCTGAGAGACCATGACACCTAGGTTAACCACTTTGTACCCTGCATTGTTGAGGGCATAGGCGATGATCTTGTTGCCGACGGCATGTGCGTCAGCACCAATCACACCCGTGACTATAGTTTTTTGATTCATAATAGGGGATATACGTGTATCACGTTTTTAATGATTGAGCTATAGCTAGTACATAGGAATAAGGGGCAACTCTTGGGGATGAGCCACCACCTCTGCCTACGCTAAACGATCTTTTTGAAAGGGGAAAAGAGAGTCAATCTTTTTCTCTTCCTCAAAACCGCTCCACAAAGGTACTTAATAATTCTGTAATAGCAGAACGTACATTCCACTAATGCAATTTCTCCCGAAGAATTTCCCCAATAGTTCCCGAAGAAAGAAAAAATTCTTCGGAGGAATCAAATGACACTTCGGAAGAATCATCTGATAAGTCCGAAGAATTTTTCCGTTCCTCCGTGGGAAATGAAAAATAGCCACCTCAGAATTTTCAATTTCCTACTTAGCTGTTTGAGAAGAGCTTCTCTAAAGCAGTAGATTTACTCAAGAGTCTCCGACGATTTCCTGAAGGCGTATGTCACTCTAACACCCCAAAAAAAAGAATAATGGGTAGATCGCTAAGCAAAATTTCAGAGCATTTGTTTCTCAGATATTGCTCTATCTATTGAGAAAAGCGTATATTTGCGCTGTGAATGGTTTGTCCTCTCTTGATTTATACTCTCTAGAGGTCTCCCAACCATTACCTAACTAGCGTAATCAACACAACAAAACTTATAGGCGATATTATGAGAAAACTAATGACCGTCCTTCTGCTGGTAGCAGCAATCATCGTGGGCTATCTATCAGTCATGAGCATTCTAACTCCGGAGCGATTCACCAAGACACGCATTGCTCGTGAGGCACCTATCCAGGTACGTCTGAAAGAGGTGGCACACGTTGAGAATGCCTTTCATGATGTCTACAACCGCTATGCTCCACAGCATCTGTCGCTCAGGAGATTGGCGAGGAGGTCGTCATGGTACCTGTCTTCCGTACAGCTGTACCTCTCTCTGTCTACCTAGCTGATCAGGATCATAAGCTCCTCAACACAGCTATCAAGGATGCAGAGGCACGCTATCAAGGCACCGGATATCCTGGACTCGCTCTAGGATCTCTCAAGGAGGTCAAGAACACGGGCAACTGGGAGTAACTCTCGAGGTAGCTCTCTTTGTCTCCATACTTTGTCTGTGTTAGACACACTGACATACGAATTCAGACAATAGACTTCAAGCGTAGCCTGCAAGTTCTTGCTGTCAGAGAGAGTCTATCTCGCGACATGTGGGCAGGATCACAGAGCTTGAAGTCTGTTGTCTGACTCTATATTATATAGTTACTATGCAGCAGCCTCCAGCATTTCCTAAAGACACACTGACATCTGCAGTCCCATCGCTCACATTGCGACTGACTGCAGATGGCTTTGTCTATCTATACGGTCCCTCGATCGAAAGGAGAGAGTCGGGTGCACAGGAGGGCTATCACACGAGGGGGCAGAGCCAGTTTGTGCCACTAGACTGGTCTCGTGTCTCTGCACTGTGGGGAGACATTATCGCACAGCACCCTATCCTCAGTGACCCTGAGGGAGAAGTTCGCGTGCTCTACCCCGCCTCTCACTATGTGGTCATACCGAGTGGCATGAGTGGTGAGCAAGATGTACATTGGTGGCGACTGACGGCTCCTATCTTTGCCGACGAGGAGCAATACTATAGCGACTCGTACGCTCTGGGCGACGGCAAGCCTAGCTTGGCTGTAGGCTTTAGTCATCTAGTCAAAGGGTTCCTGCAGCGTAGCTTCGTAGCTTGCCAGTTTACCCCTACGATCCTCCCTTTTGCACAGAGGGTGTTGCGACAGTCGTCTCTTCAGACTGGGCTCTCGCTAGGGGTCGAACTGGTAGAGGGTGGCTGCGATCTGGTACTATGTCAGTCGGGCAACTTGCTTCGGGCTAATCATTACAGTTGGCCTCGCTACCACACTTGGCAGCATCATCTCTATCAGGTCCTCTACTTCTTAAGTAAGGTGTACCTAGAGGGCTCTGTGGATCACGCGGCTCCTGTATCCATCATACTGTCCGACGGGACGGCTGGCGCTGATAGCTTGGTAGGTGAGCTTCTGCAGGCGCTTTGCCGACAGTTCACGACTGCCGACTGGGACGTATCTGTCATGCCGACAGACTATTGGTATGCTTGATTGAATTATCGCGATGCGCATTATAGCAGGCAAATATGGTCGCCGTCGTCTCTCACCGCCTAAAGGGCTGACGCTCCGCCCCACGACAGATATTGCTAAGGAGGCTCTCTTTAATAGCCTCTCAGCTCAATATGACATAGAGGGTATGCGGGTGCTAGATCTCTTTGCGGGCATCGGGAGTATCTCTCTAGAGTTTGTCTCACGGGGAGCAGCCTCGGTAACTTCTATTGAGAAGCATCCTAAGCACGCGGCCTTCATCCGGGCAGCAGCTGACACGCTAGACAAGGAGATCCTCTCGACCAAGCAGCTTCTAGTCCTCAACCGCTCGGTAGAGCAGTACTTACGTCAGTACGATGGGGAGCCTTACGATCTTATCTTTGCTGATCCTCCTTATAACTTGCCATGGCTAAAGGATATACCCGACTTACTCTTTGCCAGTAAAGCGTGGTGCCCTAGCTCTATCTTTGTACTAGAGCACCCCGACACGGTGGACTTTGCTGAGTCCGCTCGCTTCGCTTGGCACAAGTCTTACAGCGCGGTACAGTTCACCTGCTTCGCCCCAACAGACGAATAGATATGCAGATAGGCACCCTTGACTTAGGCTCTAGACCGCTACTGCTCGCACCGATGGAGGACGTGAGCGATGCACCCTTTCGCCTGCTCTGCAAGCAGTTTGGTGCTAGCCTCGTCTACACCGAGTTCATCAGTGCCGATGCACTCGTGCGTTACGTACCCAGCACCATGCGCAAGATGCGCATAGACCCAGCAGAGCGTCCCGTCGCCATACAGATCTATGGTCGTGATGTGGAGACGATGTGCGAGGCGGCACGTATAGCTTGCCAACTGGAGCCTGACCTACTCGACCTCAACTTCGGCTGTCCCGTCAAGCGAGTCGCGGGTAAGGGGGCGGGCAGTGGTATGCTTCGTAACCCCGAGCTACTCCTTGAAATCACCGCAGCGGTGGTCTCTGTGGCGAGTTGCCCTGTGACGGTCAAGACGCGTCTAGGATGGGATCACAACAGTCTTATCATCACCGAGCTGGCACCACGCCTACAAGCTTGTGGCATCGCAGCTCTGACCATCCATGGACGTACGCGCAGCGATATGTACAAGGGGAGCGCCGACTGGACTTTGATCGGTGAGGTGCGCTCCAATCCTGAGATCCAGATCCCGATCATCGGTAATGGCGACATAACGACAGGCGAGGAGGTACGGCACGCTTTTGACACCTATGGGGTGGATGGGGTGATGGTCGGACGAGCAGCCATCGGACAGCCGTGGTTTAAGGGCATCCCCAACTTCCGTGCGCTACGCATAGCGATGCTCCAAGCCCCTACCCTAGCCGACCTGGACGATGTGCTGGCGCAGGTAGAGCCTTTGCTTCCTCAGACGGAGGGCTAGCTAGGCTAAAGCATCAGATGCGCCATAACGATAGCGCCAGCGACCGCTACGTTGAGCGACTCGCAGTGGCTATCGACAGGCGATGGGATCGTAATTCGCTGAGAGACTAGAGCTGAGAGGTCGGGCGAGATACCATTGCCCTCATTGCCTAGTACCAATATATAAGATTGCTCAGGTGCCAGTCGTAACGTGCGAAGCGGTGTGCCATCGATGAAGGTCCCTATCACAGGTATCTCCGTCTGCGTTAGCATCGTGAGCAGAGCAGTCCTATCGGTGTAGCGATAGACTTGCACACGCGCCAGAGCGCCCATAGTCGCTTGTAGCACCTTGGGCGAATAAACGTCTGCGCATCCCTCTGTACAGAGGACCTGTCTGATGCCCATCCAGTCGCAAGTGCGCAGCAGTGTCCCGACATTGCCGGGGTCCTGTACATCGTCTAGAAGGAGCGTGGGTTGTTGTATCGCTTGGGGTGCCTCTACCGCTGGGATCTCGCAAAGTGCCAGTAGCGGACGAGGACTCTTCAGACCACTCACCCGCTCTATCTGCTTCGGATCAGGCAGAATCACCGCCTCGGCAATGCTCGCTGAGCATCGCTCTAGCACTGGCTCGACCAGCTCCTCTGTACCAACTAGTAGCTGGCAACGATAAGCTGGGAGCATCTCGCCGATCAGTTTCTCACCCTCAGCAATAAATAGATTCGACTGCTTGCGATGCTTCGCCAGTTGCAAGCTTTTAATCAGCTTCACCTCAGCATGAGTGAGGGGGCGCTGCTCTATCTTTGTGCGCTCAAACATACTCTTTAATTATAGGTAGACAATCTCTTTGAAAGCGTATCGTCGCTCCTCCCCTTTTGCGGTAGTTAGGACAAGCTGCCCCTGAGGGCTTACCTCCTTGATCGTTGCATCAAACTCCTCCTCTGTTGCAACATCACGGTAGCGAGCTTGCACGCCCCGCTGATAGAGAAGATCGTTGTACTCTGCGTGCAGTGCCGCATAGTCTTGACGAGCGAGCTGCTCCCCTAGATGACGGAGCATCTGACGGAGAAGGGCTTTCACATCATAAGTCTGCCCCGTCACAAGGCGCAAAGAGATCGCTTGCGGGAGCTCAGGCGGGAAGGCTCCCTCGTTGATATTCATCCCGATACCGATGATCGTCTCTGCTACTGAGCCCTCCGCTAGAGCATTGTGGATCAGGATGCCGGCGATCTTGTGGTCATTGACGAAGATATCGTTTGGCCACTTGATCTCAATGGTATCTTCGCTCGAAAGCTGCTCCTCGTAACTCTTATAAACCGCTATGGCAGTCGCCTCACTGATAGACCAGATCTGCTGCAAAGGTCGATGCAGACGAAGGTAAATCGAAGGGAGCGCATTGAGCCGAGGACTGCTAAACCAGCTATTGTTTAGCTGTCCACGCCCCGCCGTCTGATAGTCCGTATGTATGACCGTTCCCGAGGGGAGGTCGGGCTTCTCCTGTAGGAGCTTGACTAGATAGTCGTAGGTGCTCTCTATGGGGTGGTCTAGTTCGGTTATCTCAAAGGAGATCTTGCTCATTCTGTGCTTGATTGTAGATGTCTATTCCGAGAGGCAGGAGACGCTGCTGGATCTTCGGGAGCTTGCGCCACACCTGCGCATAGGAGTGACGTAGGAGTCGAGCGATCCACGCCTCAGGCTCCGCGGTCGGTAATTCCAGCTGTATCCAGTGCTTCTTATTGAGATGAAAGGCGGGCTGCAGGTCACTATGCCGATCTAGCAATGGCTCTATCAAGTCAGGGTTCACCTTGAGCGACACCATACCTGGGTCATGCTCCAGCCAGAGCAACGCGAAGATGCGTCGCGACAGACGATAGGTCACCACCTCTGGACCAAACGGTGCATCCACCTCGCAGTAGGGCAACTGGCGACAGAGCTCATCTATTTGGCTTATCCCATTCATTTCAGTACTTTTGTAATCAGTCTTATAGAACCTCCACAAAGTTACATGAAAGTCCTTTACCTCGCCACACACAACGCTCACAAGCTCCTTGAGATCCAGTCGATGCTCGGAGAATCTTGCGAGGTGCGCCCAGCCTCTTCGCTAGGTCACTACACAGCTCCCGAAGAGAGTGCATCCACGCTCCTAGGCAATGCAACTATAAAGGCGCAAGCTCTCTACGACCTCTACCACAAGCCTTGCATTGCAGACGACACGGGGCTCTTTGTCGAGGCGCTAGGCGGTGACCCAGGCGTGCACTCAGCCCGCTACGCTGGTCGTGACGGAGACGATGTGGCTAATAGGAAACACCTCCTAGACTCCTTAGCCTCACACCCCGAGCCGTGGCACGCTTACTTCGAGTGTGTCATCGTATTGATCGATAGCCAGGGCGAGCAGCACCACTTCGTGGGGCGTGTAGCGGGACGGATCATAGACCACGAGGAGGGTTCCGAGGGCTTTGGCTACGACAGCCTCTTCGTGCCGGAGGACTTTGACAAGACCTTTGCCATGATGAGCCCACAAGAGAAGAACACCATCAGCCACCGCACCCGAGCCGTGGATCAGCTCCGCACTTACCTTACCAAGCACAGCCTATGAAAGCCCCTATACACCTACTCCTTCCACTCCTTCTATGCACCCTCCCGCTAGCAGCTCAGGAGCAACTGTGGCAGTGGCATCTAGCTGTAGGAGATGTAGAGCTTGTTGCAGATCTGCCCGAGCAGGTACTCTTCACCACAGGGGGTGTCATCGGCACCGTCTCTCCAGAGCATCCTGACGAGATCCATCTTCTCGATGGCATGACGCCTATCAGCGACCTTGATGCCGAGATGATCCGCTACTCGCCTAGCCACAAGGTCACTACCGTCTACTACACCTCGGGGCGTATCGACCTCATCTACAGCGATCGCATCTACAACTTAGTGGGTATCAGTGACAATAGCATGCTCAACGACAAGACTGCCACACGCATCTTCTACCATAAGGAGTACGCCTTCATCGCAGGTCACTTCGGACTTATGCAGATCGACCTCAACAATCATCAGATCGTAGCCACAGCCTTTCTAGGTAAAGAGGTGCTAGACGCCTTCGCTTTAGACGAAAAACTCTATGCGCTAACCAAAGAAGGGCTACGCTCTAGTACCCTCTCGCAAAACTTACAAGACCCCGCATCGTGGCAGCTTATTGAAGGCTTACCACAAAAGGAGATTACCTATATCACCGCCCTATCCGATGGCTCGCTCTGGTATATAGACAGCCTTAACAACCTCTATCGCACCACGCTAACCCAAGCCAATGCCACCCCTCAGATGATGGCGCAAAGCGGCTGGGCCGAGCGACTCTTCCCAATAGCCGATGGTGTAGCGGTCGCAGGAGCCGACTCGCTCATCGTATGGAGGGCTAGTGGCGAGCGCATACGCATCGACCTCCCCGCCCGTCTGCAGAGCCTCTCAGGCGACAGCTCACCGGACAGGCTTTGGTTCACAGCGGGCGGCTCTCTTTACAAAGCTAACCTCGCCTCCGCTAGTGACGGCAAGGTCTCTCTCGAAAAGCTAGTCCTCGAAGCCAACGCTCCGAAATCCAACAAGCACTTTTACCTCACACACCAGCATGGCAAGCTCTACTCCGTCAGTGGAGGACGTCGCACCAACGCTTACTGGCAGCCTGGTTACATACAGATCTATACCCCACCCCTCTGGCGCACTTGGGACTATCGCGAGATTCGGCAGCAGACTGGCGATATCCCCGTCTACGACCTCGTCTCCATAGCCGTAGACCCTCGAGATGCTGATCACTACTTCGTCGGCTCGTGGGGAGATGGTCTCTACGAAATACAAGGCGACCAAGTCATCAATCGATACACTCCAGACAATGCTCCATTCGTC
>QWCB01004210.1_pt1 | contig 10813 bp, 8 predicted proteins | sample 1972511 | NCBI WGS metagenome assembly QWCB01 (sample SAMN09866719, study PRJNA288562) | Human gut metagenome isolate term5_stool, whole genome shotgun sequencing... | isolation source: gut | host: Homo sapiens | place: USA: California
GCCCACACCATCCCGGAATAATTAACCGCCAGACTTCTGATAAACCCCGATTTACCGCCGCCTGCGGCATAAAAACTGCAAAAGGCGACGAAGCCAATGGTTCCTAATAATTCCCATCCATTAGAGAGCCCGACATGTGAAGACACTAACTGCCAAAGCCCTGCACAAATACCGACGGTGACACCCGTTGCCGTGAGTCCGTTCATCTTGTTCCCCTCTGGTTAGACATGGACGAAAGCTACTCTTACATGTGCAGACTATAGAGAAATAAAACCAGATTGAGTGAAAGGGTATCGGGTCAAAGAAACAAATATTGCACTACCGCACACGGCGAAAAGATTGTTGAACATCATTCAACAAAAAGGCGAAATACGGCGAATTAAATTTAAGCGGGTTCTTTTATCAGATTATCGTTGCTATTCTCAATTCATCGAAAACAGCCACAAAAACCAGGGGAATGTGAATGACTATAAAAAATCTACCTGCCGACTATTTATTGGCTGCACAACAGGGTGATATCGATAAAGTAAAAACCTGCCTTGCGCTGGGTGTCGATATTAATACCTGCGATCGTCAGGGGAAAACGGCAATTACGCTGGCAAGTTTATATCAGCAATATGCTTGCGTTCAGGCATTAATTGACCTGACGCCTGCCTGTGAAAAAGGCCATTTAAGTATTGTAAAAGAGCTTTTGGCAAATACGGAGATTAACGTTAACCAGACTAACCATGTTGGCTGGACACCGTTGCTGGAAGCGATTGTGCTTAACGATGGCGGGATTAAACAGCAGGCGATTGTCCAGTTATTGCTGGAACACGGTGCCAGCCCGCATCTGACCGATAAATATGGCAAAACGCCGCTGGAACTGGCGCGGGAACGGGGCTTTGAAGAGATTGCGCAGTTGCTGATCGCCGCAGGTGCATAAACCGGGAGGCTTGTTATCAACACACCAGAAAAACGGTGTGTGTGGGCGCTAACTGCGGATGCTGATTTTCTGGCGCAGCGGGGGCAAGGACAGGTTGAACAGGTCTTTGCCAGAGCGGTAAATATCGTACTCCCGGCTCGCCAGCAGTTGCTGACGCTGCTTTGTGAAGAGTACGACAATGCGCCTAACAGTTGTCGGTTGGCACTCACTCACTTTAATGGTCTGTTCCGGCATGGTGATAAGGTTCAGTTTGACGATCAAGGCATTACGATTGGTCAACATCTTCATATAGAGATGAGTCGTTGTCGGCGTTGGCTGTCCCCAACCTTGCAAATGGCCGCTGTGAATTTTCACCTTATCGCCTGGCAACAGTGGCATGACATTATTCATCAGCACCTGGGGGAAAATGAAACCCTGTTTAATTATTGCGGCGATAATCCGTTTTATCAGGCGTTAAATAAAGAATTACATATTAAACGACGGGCAGTTATTCAGGCCGTAAACGATAAACAAAATATCGCCTCAGCAGTCGCCAGTATGATGGGCTTAGGGATTGGCCTTACGCCATCAGCCGACGATTATTTAACAGGTCTGGCGCTTATTTTATTTCTTCCCGGACATCCGGCGGAAAAATACAAAGAGGAATTTTATCTCGGTCTGCAACGCGGCAGAAATAATACCACGTTATTAAGTGCCATCACGCTGGAAGCCGCATTACAACAACGCTGCCGGGAAAATATTCATCGTTTTATTCACAACATTATTTATGACATCCCTGGGAACGCAACTCAGGCAATAGAAAAAATTAAACATATTGGCTCCAGTTCCGGCTGCGACATGCTGTATGGCATGGCCGATGGTTGTGCGCTGAGTCAAACCTACGGAGGGAATTATGTCAGTTAAAATAGTCATTAAACCGAATACCTATTTTGATTCTGTCTCGCTGATGTCTATCTCCACGCGTGCAAATAAACTCGACGGCGTCGAGCAGGCATTTGTGGCGATGGCGACCGAAATGAACAAAGGCGTGTTGAAGAATTTAGGACTGCTGACGCCGGAGCTGGAGCAGGCGAAAAACGGCGACCTGATGATTGTCATCAATGGTAAATCGGGTGTGGACAACGAGCAGTTGCTGGCGGAGATTGAAGAACTGTTCAACACCAAAGCGCAAAGCGGCTCGCACGAGGCGCGTTACGGCACTATTGCCAGCGCCAAAAAGCATATCCCGGAAAGTAACCTGGCAGTGATTTCGGTCAACGGTCTGTTTGCCGCTCGCGAAGCGCGTCAGGCGCTGCAAAATGACCTCAACGTGATGCTGTTTTCCGATAATGTCTCAGTTGAAGATGAACTGGCGCTCAAACAGTTGGCCCATGAAAAAGGGCTGCTGATGATGGGGCCAGACTGCGGCACGGCGATTATCAACGGCGCGGCGCTCTGCTTTGGTAACGCCGTGCGTCGCGGCAACATCGGTATTGTTGGCGCATCTGGCACCGGCAGCCAGGAATTGAGCGTCCGTATCCATGAATTTGGTGGCGGCGTTTCACAACTGATCGGCACCGGCGGGCGCGACCTGAGCGAGAAAATCGGTGGCCTGATGATGCTCGATGCCATCGGGATGCTGGAAAACGATCCGCAAACTGAAATCATTGTGCTTATCTCCAAACCGCCTGCGCCTGCGGTGGCCCGCAAAGTGCTGGAACGCGCACGCGCCTGCCGCAAGCCAGTGGTGGCCTGCTTCCTCGGTCGTGGCGAAACGCCAGTGGATGAGCAGGGGCTACAGTTTGCTCGCGGCAGCAAAGAGGCGGCATTGAAAGCGGTGATGCTCTCCGGCGTGAAACAAGAACATCTCGACCTGCATACGCTTAACCAGCCGTTGATTGCGGATGTGCGGGCGCGTCTGCAACCGCAGCAGAAATACATTCGTGGTCTGTTCTGCGGCGGTACGCTGTGTGACGAAACCCTGTTCGCGGTGATGGAAAAACATGGCGATGTCTACAGCAATATCCAGCCCGATCCTGAATTCCGCCTGCAAGATATCAACCGCAGCATCAAACACACCTTCCTCGACTTTGGCGATGATGACTTCACCAACGGCAAGCCGCATCCAATGATTGACCCGACCAACCGTATCAGCCGCTTGATCGAAGAAGCGCGCGATCCAGAAGTGGCGGTGATCGTGATGGATTTTGTGCTCGGATTTGGATCGCATGAAGATCCGGTCGGTTCCACCATCGAGGCGATCAAAGAAGCGAAAGCGATCGCCGCTGCCGAAGGACGCGAGTTGATCATTCTCGCCTATGTGCTGGGCACCGATCTCGATACGCCATCATTAGAACAACAAAGCCAGATGCTGCTTGATGCCGGAGTGATTCTGGCGAGCAGCAGCACCAATACCGGATTGCTGGCGCGTGAATTTATCTGCAAAGGGGAGGAAGCCTGATGAGCCAGTCACTGTTTAGCCAACAGTTGAACGTTATTAACGTCGGTATCGCCATGTTTAGCGATGATCTGAAAAAGCAGCATGTAGAAGTGACCCAACTCGACTGGACGCCGCCGGGGCAGGGCAATATGCAGGTGGTGCAGGCACTGGACAACATTGCCGATTCGCCACTGGCGGACAAAATCGCCTCCGCGAATCAGCAGGCGCTGGAGCGCATTATCCAGTCGCATCCGGTGCTGATTGGTTTTGATCAGGCGATTAACGTGGTGCCGGGCATGACGGCGAAAACCATTCTTCACGCCGGGCCGCCGGTCACCTGGGAAAAAATGTGCGGCGCGATGAAAGGCGCGGTCACCGGAGCGCTGGTGTTTGAAGGACTGGCGAAAGATCTCGACGAGGCGGCTGAGCTGGCGGCTTCCGGGGAGATCACCTTCTCGCCGTGCCACGAACACGACTGTGTGGGATCGATGGCGGGCGTCACCTCGGCCTCGATGTTTATGCACATCGTGAAAAACAAAACCTATGGCAACATCGCTTATACCAACATGAGCGAGCAGATGGCGAAGATTTTGCGTATGGGCGCTAACGACCAGAGCGTGATCGACCGCCTCAACTGGATGCGCGATGTGCAGGGACCCATGCTGCGCGACGCGATGAAAATTATCGGCGAAATCGATCTGCGCTTAATGCTGGCGCAGGCGCTGCATATGGGCGATGAATGCCATAACCGCAATAACGCCGGGACGACGCTGCTGATTCAGGCGCTGACGCCGGGGATTATTCAGGCAGGTTATTCCGTCGAGCAACAGCGCGAAGTGTTTGAGTTTGTCGCCAGCAGCGACTACTTCTCCGGCCCGACGTGGATGGCGATGTGTAAAGCGGCGATGGATGCGGCGCACGGCATCGAATACAGCACCGTGGTGACCACTATGGCGCGTAACGGCGTCGAGTTCGGCCTGCGAGTCAGCGGCCTGCCGGGGCAGTGGTTTACCGGCCCGGCGCAACAGGTCATCGGCCCGATGTTTGCCGGTTATAAGCCGGAAGATTCGGGGCTGGATATCGGCGACAGCGCCATTACTGAAACCTACGGTATTGGCGGATTTGCTATGGCGACCGCACCCGCTATCGTCGCGCTGGTGGGCGGTACGGTGGAAGAGGCTATCGATTTCTCCCGCCAGATGCGTGAAATCACCCTTGGCGAAAACCCGAACGTCACCATTCCGCTGCTCGGATTTATGGGCGTGCCGTCGGCAATCGACATCACCCGCGTGGGTAGCAGTGGCATTCTGCCAGTGATCAACACCGCCATTGCCCATAAAGATGCGGGCGTCGGCATGATTGGCGCGGGCATTGTGCATCCACCCTTCGCCTGCTTCGAGAAAGCCATTTTTGGCTGGTGCGAACGTTACGGCGTCTGATCTGTAAAGTGCGCGTTGTTTCTGCCGGATGCGGCGTGAACGCCTTATCCGGCCTACGAGTGGCGCAAGAATCTGTAGGCCTGATAAGCGTAGCGCATCAGGCAGTCTGGCGTTGGTCATAACCCCATCACCCTCTGTCGCGGACATAACAACATGAAAGAACTTGTGGTCGTTGCCATTGGTGGCAACAGCATTATCAAAGATAACGCCAGCCAGTCGATTGAGCATCAGGCGGAGGCGGTGAAAGCCGTGGCCGATACGGTGCTGGAAATGCTGGCTTCCGATTACGACATTGTGCTGACCCACGGCAACGGGCCGCAGGTCGGGCTGGATTTACGCCGCGCGGAGATTGCCCACGAGCGCGAAGGGCTGCCCTTAACGCCGCTGGCGAACTGTGTGGCGGATACGCAAGGTGGCATTGGCTATCTGATCCAGCAGGCGCTGAACAACCGACTGGCGCGTCATGGCGAGAAAAAAGCCGTCACCGTGGTGACCCAGGTGGAAGTGGATAAAAACGATCCGGGTTTTGCTCATCCCACCAAACCCATTGGCGCATTCTTTAATGAAAGCCAGCGTGACGAACTACAAAAGGCAAACCCTGACTGGCGTTTTGTTGAAGATGCCGGACGGGGCTATCGCCGCGTGGTCGCCTCGCCGGAACCGAAACGTATTGTCGAAGCACCTGCCATTAAGGCGCTGATCCAACAAGGCTTTGTGGTGATTGGCGCGGGCGGCGGCGGAATTCCGGTAGTGCGTACTGACGCGGGGGATTACCAAAGCGTGGACGCGGTTATCGACAAAGATCTCTCTACCGCGCTACTGGCTCGCGAAATTCACGCCGACATTCTGGTGATCACCACTGGCGTCGAAAAAGTGTGTATTCACTTTGGCAAACCGCAGCAGCAGGCGCTCGATTGCGTAGATATTGCCACCATGACCCGCTATATGCAGGAAGGGCATTTTCCGCCTGGCAGCATGTTGCCAAAAATCATCGCCAGCCTGACGTTCCTGGAGCAGGGCGGCAAAGAAGTGATTATCACCACGCCGGAATGCCTGCCTGCGGCGCTACGCGGCGAAACGGGCACCCATATTATTAAAACCTAAGGACGTAAGATGAAAGAAAACAATAGCCGCCGTGAATTTCTGAGCCAGAGCGGTAAGATGGTTACCGCCGCCGCGCTGTTTGGTACCTCAGTGCCGCTCGCCCATGCGGGGGGAGCTGGCACCCTAAACTGCGAAGCGAACAACACCATGAAAATCACTGACCCGCATTACTATCTCGATAACGTGCTGCTGGAAACCGGTTTTGACTACGAAAATGGCGTGGCGGTACAGACCCGCACGGCGCGCCAGACCGTGGAGATTCAGGACGGTAAAATTGTTGCCCTGCGCGAGAACAAGCAGCATCCGGACGCCACGCTGCCGCACTATGACGCTGGCGGTAAGCTGATGTTGCCCACCACCCGCGACATGCATATTCATCTCGACAAAACCTTCTACGGCGGACCGTGGCGCTCGCTCAATCGTCCGGCAGGCACCACCATCCAGGACATGATTAAGCTTGAGCAGAAAATGCTGCCGGAACTGCAACCGTACACTCAGGAACAGGCGGAAAAACTGATCGATTTATTGCAATCGAAAGGCACCACCATTGCCCGCAGCCACTGCAATATCGAACCGGTTTCCGGCCTGAAAAATCTGCAAAATTTGCAGGCGGTGCTGGCGCGACGTCAGGCGGGATTCGAGTGTGAAATTGTCGCCTTCCCGCAGCACGGTTTGCTGCTGTCGAAATCGGAACCCTTAATGCGCGAAGCGATGCAGGCGGGGGCGCATTACGTCGGCGGGCTGGACCCGACCAGTGTTGATGGCGCGATGGAAAAATCCCTCGACACCATGTTCCAGATTGCGCTGGACTATGACAAAGGCGTCGATATTCACCTGCACGAAACCACTCCGGCAGGCGTGGCAGCCATCAATTATATGGTTGAAACAGTGGAGAAAACGCCGCAGCTAAAAGGCAAGCTGACCATCAGCCACGCCTTTGCGCTGGCAACGCTCAACGAACAACAGGTAGATAAACTGGCGCACCGGATGGTGGCGCAGCAAATTTCTATCGCCTCGACGGTGCCGATTGGCACGTTGCATATGCCGCTCAAACAACTGCACGACAAAGGCGTAAAAGTGATGACCGGCACCGACAGCGTTATCGACCACTGGTCGCCTTACGGCCTGGGCGACATGCTGGAAAAAGCCAATCTGTACGCGCAGCTCTATATTCGTCCTAACGAACAGAACCTCTCCCGCTCGCTGTTTTTAGCCACTGGCGATGTATTGCCGCTCAACGAAAAAGGCGAGCGCGTGTGGCCCAAAGCGCAGGATGATGCCAGCTTTGTGCTGGTGGACGCCTCCTGTTCCGCCGAGGCGGTGGCGCGTATTTCGCCGAGAACGGCGACGTTCCATAAAGGGCAACTGGTGTGGGGAAGTGTGGCAGGTTGATATGCATTTAATATGTCTGCAACGGTGAACAGTAAGAGATTTAAGCCCCAGGGAGTGGGGCGGCCTGAGTATGAGTGTGTTGGCAGAAATGGACATTATCTTTGAAGAATATGCCCTTATTGACGTTGTGTAGATAACTATTTGTCTACGTGAAAATATCATCAGTTTTGCCGATTTTTGTCTTTTACGGATAGCAAATATCACACTTATAGGCGCTCGCCTTATGGGGAACGTTGCTGCTCTGTTTCATTCAGGCTCGCGGCATGTTGGGGCTGGATCGGGTGGTTTAAATATTGGCTATATTCAATGGACGCGTTTTGCCGCGATGACATATCAGGCATCGCCAAATACACATAGCTAATCAGGAGTAAACACAATGAAGATCAAAGCTGTTGGTGCATATTCCGCTAAACAACCGCTTGAACCGATGGATATCACCCGGCGTGAACCGGGACCGCATGATGTCAAAATCGAAATCGCTTACTGTGGCGTCTGCCATTCCGATCTCCACCAGGTCCGTTCGGAGTGGGCGGGGACGGTTTACCCCTGCGTGCCGGGTCATGAAATTGTGGGGCGCGTGGTAGCCGTTGGTGATCAGGTAGAAAAACATGCGCCGGGCGATCTGGTCGGTGTCGGCTGCATTGTCGACAGTTGTAAACATTGCGAAGAGTGTGAAGACGGGCTGGAAAACTACTGTGATTACATGACCGGCACCTATAACTCGCCGACACCGGATGAACCGGGCCATACTCTGGGCGGCTACTCACAACAGATCGTCGTTCATGAGCGATATGTTCTGCGTATTCGTCACCCGCAAGAGCAGCTGGCGGCGGTGGCTCCTTTATTGTGTGCAGGAATCACCACGTACTCGCCGCTACGCCACTGGCAGGCCGGGCCGGGTAAAAAAGTGGGCGTGGTCGGCATCGGCGGTCTGGGACATATGGGGATTAAACTGGCCCACGCGATGGGGGCGCATGTGGTGGCATTTACCACTTCTGAGTCAAAACGCGAAGCGGCAAAAGCCCTGGGGGCCGATGAAGTTGTTAACTCACGCAATGCCGATGAGATGGTGGCTCATGTGAAGAGTTTCGATTTCATTTTGAATACAGTAGCTGCGCCACATAATCTCGACGATTTTACCACCTTGCTGAAGCGCGATGGCACCATAACGCTGGTTGGTGCGCCTGCGACACCGCATAAATCGCCGGAAGTTTTCAACCTGATCATGAAACGCCGCGCGATAGCTGGTTCTATGATTGGCGGCATTCCAGAAACTCAGGAGATGCTCGATTTTTGCGCCGAACATGGCATCGTGGCTGATATAGAGATGATTCGGGCCGATCAAATTAATGAAGCCTATGAGCGAATGCTGCGTGGTGATGTGAAATATCGTTTTGTTATCGATAATCGCACACTAACAGACTGAAAAAATTAATAAACATCCTGTGGTTTAACATATTAACTTCGCTCCACTTAACTTTTTAGTTAAGGAGAGCGAAATAATATCAAAGTAGTGGTAAACCTATAGCGTAAATTCAGATTGTTAAATTAACTCCACTACTTTACACGTTAGTTATGAGCGATTTCTGATAGTGTCTGGTTTAATCAGAGCTTTATTATCTGCGACGTTTATTTTTATTTAAGAGAGCCACCTGCAAGTTGTTATTCCACCAGAGAGTGAATCGCAAAGCAGGTCATCATTTCATCTGTATATCTGTATGCCAAATGGCATTCCCCCTCCTTTTTCGCCGATATTTTGTTGTGAACGGCGGAGTTTCGCTTAAAAAAGCACCAGTAGTGGTTTCGCAGCTATATGGTGTATAAAAAATGTTCTCATACAGATGTTTTGTGAATGTGTGGGTTGACATTCATATGAAAAAAATCATAATTCCATCATGTTTGTGTGGGGTCTTTTCTGTATCTTACGCATCGCACTCAAGCCTGACAGAAAATATGCTGTAAGGCACATATCAAAAACCGCCATTAGCTCATCAGGAAGAGCAGACGACAACCAGGATTGTTGTATGGTACGGGGTTCGAGGCCTCGATGGCGGTCCAACTTTTCAAAACTTTTCTGAATCAGATCCTCTTATTATCATCCCTGCAAAGTGGAACATTGCCATTGTTTGGCTATTCAAGACGGGTCAGACCAATGAAAAAGCCCACACAGGGGAGAGTGGCTGAAATGGGAAGCTAAAGACTCAAGTAAACTTATCGGAAATAAAGACCACGCATTACGGGGGCTATCATCGTCGATGGTTGGGATTCGGCAAATCAGGTTGATGACGTAGAGAGTAAATTATCTGCTCACCGCTGCGTCACCCCTTCGTAAATCAGGCGTAGCGCGAATACACCAATAATTGCACCAATAACCCGACTGGCAACGCGTTGCATACGCCCATAAGCACGACGCACAGCGGGCAAAGAAAACGCCTGGCTTAGAAAGACTCGCCAGATAATTGATGCGAGCACAATCCCCGCCCAGGCCATTAATCGTGCCCATGTTGGTGTTTCGGCATGTAATGTTACTGAGAAAATACTGATAAAAAATAAAACGGTTTGCGGGTTAGAGAGATCGGTAATTAATCCACGGCGGAAAAAGACATACCAGGGGGCGCTAATCGGTTGTTGTAGTGTGCTCATTTGCGGTGTTGAGTGGCGGCGCATGCTACTACACCACGCAAACCATAAGAGATAAGCGCCGCCGACGATTCTGATAAGCGAAAAAATCTCCTCACACTGCGTAATTAGCGTTGCAAGACCAAACAAACCCAACCCGGAATAAAATGCATCGCCCAGCGCCACGCCCAGCCCGGTCAACACCCCTGCGCGTCGACCGGAAGCCAGGCTGGTTTGTACTACCACAAAGAGATTGGCTCCCGGATTAAAAAAAGTAATCACGAACAATCCTACGGTCAGGTAAACGGCGTGCAAAGGATCCATAGTGATTTCATCCATAAATAAGTGAAGTAACTTCATCATATTTCTACCAAAAATAATCGGGTGCGAGAGAGATCACAAAGTGTCTTATTTCCGGTTACTGGCGTTTATGCCCTGACTGAACTAATTATTAATCAACCCAATAATGTGGGTGGGTGATAGTGTGATAACAACTCTGGAGCCGTAATATGAAAATAATCTCTAAAATGTTAGTCGGTGCGTTAGCGTTTGCCGTTACCAATGTCTATGCCGCAGAATTAATGACCAAAGCGGAATTTGAAAAGGTTGCATCGCAATATGAAAAAATAGGTGATATTTCAACCAGTAATGAAATGTCGACCGCAGATGCGAAAGAAGATTTGATCAAAAAAGCCGATGAAAAAGGGGCTGATGTGTTGGTACTGACCTCTGGTCAAACTGACAATAAGATCCACGGCACGGCAAATATTTATAAGAAGAAGTAATTCTGAATCCTATGTAAACATCCCCGATGCGTAAGTTTATCGGTGATCATCATCTATTGAAATTTATGCCGGATAAAGCGTTCGCGCTGCATTCGGCAGTTCAGCTTTTCAGCCGCCGCCAGAACGTCGT
>QWCB01003963.1_pt1 | contig 10811 bp, 6 predicted proteins | sample 1972511 | NCBI WGS metagenome assembly QWCB01 (sample SAMN09866719, study PRJNA288562) | Human gut metagenome isolate term5_stool, whole genome shotgun sequencing... | isolation source: gut | host: Homo sapiens | place: USA: California
GTGTATGCTATGGGATTTTTAATGCAGATTTTGACGAAAATCAAACCAATTTTAACATGCAGAAAGAATAATGGGAAAAATGAAGTATAGTATACACAAGAGAGGGGAAATGGCTATGAAAAATATTTTAAAAATAATGCTTATGATGATTGCAATTTTTACGATAGCAGGTTCTGCTGTCTATGCCGCGGAAATACCGGTTTCCGATCAGGATCAGTTAATAACGAGCTGTGATTGGACAGAAATCAGTAATTTACAGGATGAAATGAAAAAAGAAGAGCCGGATGCAACCATCGATTATGACAAGGCATTAAAAGTATATGTGGATTGTAATCTTATAAAATTGCAGACGGCAGATACGAAAAAACTCACAAGTGCTCTGGAAAGTGCAAATTATGTATGGGTCATTCCTTTTAAAATGGAAAAGACATATGGAATGTTTACCGTAGCCAAAGGACTTCCTTTGAGTGAAGAAGCAAAGTCTGTATTGACAAAAGCAGAACAGGAAGAAGTAAAAAATCATGCTGGAAAATGGATGATTACAGAGACAGCAGAACATACAGTGGAACCTTACTATGATATACTTCTGGAAAAACGAGAGGCATTATCGGACTGTACGAGAGTAGTACTGGTGGGAAGTCAACCGGGAATGAGACAGCCGGTTGCACTTGGGATGGATGATGAAACAGCACGTATCTGGATTTCGTTGGGGTATCAGTATCCGGTTATGGAGAAAATTCCGGAAACTCAAAATGTGGAAAGCGGTGTCTATTCATTTGATTCTGTAGCGGAGATTTCAGATACTTATATTGAAGATTCTGAGGTAAGTACAGGAGCTGGAGTACAGAGCAGAAGTTCGATGAAATATGTGGCTGGCATTGGAATTATAGTGATAGGAAGCATATTAATCCTTAGTGTTTTAAAGAAAAAGAAATTGGAGGATTATGAATGAAGAGAATCAGTCTGTACTTATTAATTTTTACAATGCTATATTGTCTGTGTGCGTGTGGAAAAAATTCTGATGCAAAATCAAACAGTAGAGAAGATGATGGCAGAAAAGAGCAAAAGATAATCATATCATCAATTCAGGTTGCTTCAAATACGAAGGTTATGCGTGCAAAGGTGTTCCTTCCGAACGCAAAATCTTTGGAAGGAACAAATTATTGGTTAGGTGGGTTAGATACTACCAGTAAGGTGGATGTAATAGATACAGGTGATGGTATTCAGATCAATGTATGCGGCTTTTATTCCGATGATACTGCGTGGAAAAATCCGAAAGTATATAAGGGATTTCAATCACCGGATAATTCAAATACGCCATTAAAAAATGTTTTGGTTAAGGGAAAAGTTGTTCCAATGAAGGAGAAGATGTTAAAAGCGGATGTTAAGAAAACAAAAAAAACAATCCCTGTTGAAATTACACCTTATACGGTTAGTATTTGTCCCGTCAATGACTGGAGAGAAAAAGGGTGTTTTTATCATGTAGTTGCAACAACAAAAGACGGAAAGCAATATTCCATAGGAGAGTTACCTCTTACCGATGACAGAAAAGGAACTGAAAAAAAGAAACATCCTTTCATGGATGGTACAGATCTTGAAGAGCTTGGAGATGGCTATGCATCTGCAAGTGAAATGAAATATTGTGGGGCTCGTTATATTTTCAATCAGAAGATTGATATCACACAGATAGAACAGATAGAAATAATAAAATATAAAATCAGCAGATGATATAGGTATAAAAACAGGTCATAAATTTGTTGACGCTGACAGGAAACCATGTTAGGATGATGGCAGAGACTATCAATGAAGTGACAGGGGAATGAGTTTTTGACTCATCCCCCTGTTCTGATTATCAGGAGAAATGGATGAAAAAGAACAAGCAAATGAAACCAGACAATGTAGCAAAACGTCTATGGGCATTTTTTATCGTGCTCACCATGTGTATTACCGTGCAGCCTGTCGTGCCGGTAAAGGCGCAGGAGGCTGTGCAGACAGCGGCAAGAACGATCTATACGGAATTTAAAGATGGAAATTCTACCCATTCCGGAGATGGAAGCTATGGAAATCCCTACAATTTATTTGAGGATGCCTATGCGGCTGCCGGCAATGGGGATGAAATCTCAATTTTGGGAAGTGGTGCTTTTTTAAATGCCGAGGCTGCGGAACCGTTTATTTTTGATAAAAGCGTGACCGTCAACGGAAATGGAAATACTTTTTCCAACCGTAAGGGGGGATTTATCCTGAATACGGATGTGACATTTAAAAACATTACGCTGCGGTTTTCCAATCGTCTGCACGATGCAATTTTTGCAAATGGGCATAAACTTGTTCTTGAGAATGTTACGTGCGACAGCGGATTCCGCTATGTAGATATCTTTGGCGGATCCCTTTATGAGAATGGAAAGAATATGGGGAATCATCCGGGATCAGAGGCACAGATTCTGATTACGGGTGGTGGTACCAATCTGGGGAATATTTATGCCGGTTCCATGAATGGAACATATGACGGTAAGACACAGATCGTGCTTGCGCACGTTTCCGGTACGCAAAATGGGGAAATCTATGCATCCGGTGCCAGGGAACCATATGTAAATCAGGATGACTGGTTTTCCACGCAGGAGCCGGATCCACCGGCAGCGGATGGACAATATACGGTTTCCGGCGATGTGGAAATTTCACTTACCGGTTCCGACACGAAACAGGTGTACGGAGTATCTGAAAATCACGCAGGGAAGACATTTCTGACCATAGATACCGACCAGTCCTATACCGGAATTCCAGGTATAAGCAAAGTAGGAAACCTCACAGTAAAGGGCGGTGGAACATTTGCACCGGCAGCGTTGGACAGCTGTACGGTCAGGCTGGAAGGGGCAAGTGCGATTGATCTTTCCCAGATGGAAACTCCACAGGTACATTCGATTGTGAGTGCGGATTCAGCAGGAAACCGACTGATCTTAGGAAAAGAACAGAAGCTGAATGTTACAGATACCATTACGGGTGCACTTACATTTGAAACCTTAAATGGAAGAAATGGAAAATCCGGAATTGCGGAGTATGATCACACCTATCTGGAACTTGGAAGGGCTGCGGATACGGCGGTTTCTTTTACACCGACAGACGGACAGGCGGGAATGACACTGGAACGGACATCGTCTGGAAACGGAGAAATCTGGAAAACCAGTGAGTTATCAGGGGATAAACCGGTTGCGGTAAAAAATGTTACAGTAAAAAATCCTGTACTTTTGGCGAATGTTTCAAATATTATGAGTAGTGATAAATCGTATTATCTGGATGTGGAATGGCAGGAAGGGACACCCGAAAATGGGAAAACTTTATATCAGGTTCCACTTACATACGAAGTAGAGTTCAATAATCATATATATTATTCAACGGTTGGTGATGATGGAAATGCCAATGTTTCGGATCTTAGACTGGCATTTCATCCGGAGACAAATCAGGACGGGGTACATACAATTACACCGGAATTTTATGATGATGCTACTAGTGGGGAACTGAAACTGCCAGAACCGGGAACCTACTACATCACAATCCGTCCATTTTCAGCAGATGAACAAATTGAGCAGAAGGTAGTTCTGATTGTAAACAAAGATCCGGATACATCCGGTTCGGCGGTTACTTCACGGGAAACAACCACTACGATAGAAGGATTACCAACGGCCGTGTCCATGCAGGATGAACTGAATCTTACTGTGCGGACGGTCTATACAGATAGCAGCTTACCGGGAAAGAACGTGCCGTCTGCTGGTTTTTCAGTATACATTAACCAGACACCTTATGAAGTATCCGGCATCACGCTTCAAAACGGAGAGGCAGCCATAAAGATTCCGGTTTCAGAGGCAAACGGATTTCATATGGGAGAAAATGCAATTACAGTTTCTTATGCAGGAGCAGCCAATGAAAACTACAGGGCACTTCCTTCCCAGGCAAACGAAACCGTGACGGTAAATCCAATTGCCGTAAAGATGCAGTATGATACCATCCAGCAGACAGCTGCATACACAGGGTTGAAACAGAGCTGCCTTGTTTCCACGGTAAATGTAGTCCGAACGGACAACGGACAGACGGTAGATTCGCAGGTAAAGCCTGAAGTTTTCTATCGGCAGGATGGGAAAAATGTTGTTCCGGTGCAGCCGGGCAGCTATGAGGTGTGGTTTAAAGTAACTGGAAACCAGTACGATGTGATAGCGGAAAAAGTCGGAACCTTTACCATTACAGCGGCGAAACCATCGATTCGTCTTACGGCAGAGACAGAAAACGGTAATTCCGTACATCTGTATGCAAAGGTAGATGGAGTCCGAAATGGCAGTATTCCGCTTGGTTCGATTTCTTTTTATCAGGACGGAACCATAATAAAGGCACAGGAAAAACTCGTATATGGGGAAGCCGATACGGTTGTATCAGGCTTAAAACGTGGCGGTTCTTATCAGTTTAAGGCAGTATATGAGCCGGATGATAAGGATGGACAGACTTATTACGAAACAGTGACAAGTGAAGCCGTGACCGTTACAATCAAAGAGGACAGTTCCACCGGAGGAAGTGGAACAACCGGAGGCGGCTCATCTTCCGGAGGCGATGGAACAACCGGAGGCGGCTCATCCACCGGAGGCGGTGGAACAACCGAAGGCGGCTCATCTTCCGGAGGAAGTGGAACAACCGGAGGCGGCTCATCTTCCGGAGGAAGTGGAACGACCGGAGGTGGCTCATCTTCCGGAGGAAGTTCCGGTGGCGGAAATACTTCGGGTGGTGATACTGCCGGAGGGGGAACACCATCCAACGGAAATAAAACCGATGCAGAAACACCGTTTAACGGAAATACAGCTGGTACAGAAACACCGTCCGATGGAAACGCGGCCGGACAAAATATACCAACCGTGACCGTTACCGGAACCCGGAAAAATAAAGCCATCAAAACAACGGTGACCGCTGATCTGATAAAACAAACCATGGAAGAAAATAATGGAAAACACACAGATGTGACGATCCGGGTCACCGATCCGGCTGGCAACATAAGCTATACACTGACTGTAAATACAGCAGACATACAGACCGGAAACAAGCTGTATGTGTGCGCAAAAGATCAAAAGACAGGTGCCTATGTCCTTGTAAACGACAAGAGTTATACGGTTACAAAAGCCGGAAATGTGAATTTTTCAGCAGATTCCAATAAGGATTATGTCCTTATGGATCAGAAAGATATGGATCAGGTCACAACGAAAATATTAAAAACGGTTACATTGAAGAATAAAACCGTTCAGGTGAAGAAGGGAAAACAAAAGAAGGTTTCTCTGGCAGCCACCTTAAATATGGACAATGTAAAAAGCATTTCTTATCAGAGCAATAACAAAAAAATTGCATCTGTAAATAAGAAGGGTACCATAAAATCGAACAAAAAAGGAACTGCGTCCATTCGCGTGACAGTAACCTTAAACAATGGAAAGACCAAAGTTTTAAAATTAAAAGTCAAAGTCAAATAGCAGATGCAGGAAAAGACAAAACCCCGGAAATAAATATCCGGGGTTTTTGTTTTACCTAGAGAGAAAGTGCACACTGATCAATTTTTTTCAGTTCCTCCTCCGTAAACGGAGCAGAGTTTAACACTTTCAGATTTTCAAGAATCTGTGCCGGGCGGGAAGCTCCGATCAGAACGGAAGTGACCACACCGTCACGGATGACCCATTTGAGTGCCATCTGTGCGAGGCTTTCACCACGGGCAGCCGCAATCTCATTCAGGCTCCGGATACTTGCCATCCGCTTTTCATCAAACTGATCCGCATGCAGGAAACGTCCGTCCGTGTTGACACGGCTGTCTTTTGGAATACCGTTTAGATAGCGGTCGGTCAGCATACCCTGCGCGAGCGGGCTGAAAGAAATAATTCCTTTCTTCCCATCTGCTGCGGCCTGTTTTAAACCGTTTTCTTCAATGGTACGGTTAAAGATATTGTAGGAATTCTGGTTGATAATAAACGGGCAGTGCAGATCTTCTAAGATGGCAGCCGCGCGTTTCATCGTTTCCCCGTCGTAGTTGGACAGACCGACATACAGTGCTTTTCCGCTTCGCACGATCTGGTCGAGTGCACCCATGGTTTCCTCCAGCGGTGTATCCGGATCCATGCGGTGGTGATAGAAAATATCCACATAGTCCAGACCGAGCCGTTTTAAGCTCTGGTCAAGGCTGGCAATCAGGTACTTGCGGCTGCCCCAGTTTCCATAAGGTCCCGGCCACATGTCAAAACCGGCTTTGGAACTGATGATCAGTTCATCGCGGTAGGAAGAAAGTTCTTCCCGAAGGATCTTCCCGAGATTTTCCTCCGCACTGCCCGGCTGCGGTCCATAGTTGTTTGCCAGATCAAAATGTGTGATCCCGTGGTCAAATGCCGTAAAGCACATCTGTCTCATATTTTCATAAACACCGGTATCTCCGAAATTGTGCCAGAAGCCCAAAGATACTTCCGGCAGCATCAGTCCGCTGTCGCCGCAGCGGTGGTATTTCATGGTTTCGTAACGTGATTCATTTGCGTGATACATAAGAAATCCTCCTTAGTTTGTAAAAAATTTATCATAAATGCCAAATCCAAAGATAAAAAGCACAATCAGCGGCAGAATATAGGTAATGTAGCCGCGCATCCAGTTTTTAATTTTTAATCCTTTTCCGGTATTGGCTTCGGTTGTGTAGTTTTTCCAGCCCCAGCCGTAGCGGCTTGTGCAAAACAGCAGATATACCAGGGAACCGAGAGGCAGGAACAGGTTGCTTACCAGAAAATCTTCCAGGTCAAGCACAGACCCGCCAAAGATTGAAAAACCTTTCCAGTTCCATACATTGTATCCGAGTACACATGGCAGGGAGAGTACAATGATCAGTACCAGATTAACGGCACAGGATTTCTGGCGGCTGCATCCGGTCAGTTCCATACCGCAGGAGATGATGTTCTCAAATACTGCCAGGATTGTGGAAAACGCTGCAAAAAACATAAACAAAAAGAACAGGCTTCCCCAGAGTCTGCCAAGCGGAATATGGTTAAAAATATTCGGCAGGGTGATAAAAATCAGGCTTGGTCCGGAAGTCTGGTCAACATGGAACGTAAAGCATGCCGGAAAAATGATAAGTCCGGAGGTGATAGCAACAAACGTATCCAGAATGGCAATATTTACCGATTCACCAAGCAGAGAGCGTTCCTTTCCGATATAACTTCCCAAAATTGCCATCGCGCCGATTCCAAGGCTTAACGTGAAAAATGCCTGGTTCATGGCACCCGTAATGGTTTTTGTAATACCGATCTGTTTCATCCGTTCAAAGTCCGGGATCAGATAAAAGGCAAGGCCTTCTTTTGCACCATCCATAAAAAAGCTGTTGACCGCCAGAATGATCATGATGATAAGCAAAGAAGTCATCATGACCTTTGTTACTTTTTCCAGACCGTTCTGCAGTCCACGGGAGCAGACAAATACGCCGGCGCAAACAACTACCACCATCCAGAAGCCCATGGTCAGAGGTTTGCTCAGCATTGTGGTAAACTGTCCGGATACACCGTCGGCATCCAGTCCCTGAAACTGTCCGGTGACCGTCATATAAAAATAATGAAGCATCCAGCCGGTGACCGTTGTATAAAACATCATAAGAAGATAGCAGCCGATCAATGTGATAATCCCGTGGATATGCCATTTCTGTCCGGGTTTTTCCAGTGCCTGGTAGGCTTTGACCGGACTTTTCTGGCTGGCACGCCCAACCGCAAATTCCATCGTCATGATCGGGAGTCCGAGAATAATCAGAAACAACAGATAAAACAGCACAAAGGCACCGCCTCCGCCCTGTCCGGCAGTGTATGGAAATTTCCATACGTTTCCGATTCCGATCGCACATCCGGCTGACAGGAGAATGAATCCCAGACGGGATTTTAATTTTTCTCGTTCTTCCATAAAATAATCCACCTTTTTGTAAACATTGTATAAAATACAAACGAAATTATACAATCTGTTGTGAGAAGTTTCAACCCTTTTTGACGAAATTTTACCAGGTATGTGTTGCATTTTTTTACAGATACTAGAGGAGAAGGTTGCGGAGTGTTCATGTTCTGCAATCAACAAGATTATCTTATGGAAAGAAAGAGGTATAAACCATGGTTTTAACAGAAAAAGAGATGGCTACAATTGAGGATCTGCACACACAGGAGCTGTCCTGCGTGGAGAAGTACAAACGTTACGGACAGGAAGCAAAGGACCCGGTGCTTCGGGATTTATTCGCTGATCTGGAAAAAAAGGAGCAGAAGCATGTGGAGTCTCTGGAACAGGTCATGAAAGGCAGTGTCCCGTCCTGCAACGTCAATGACAGGGATGGAAAAGAATATGCGCCGAAGGCAACCTATGATTCCATGACCAATCCGGAAGATAAGAAAAACGATAATTTCCTTGCCACAGACAGCATTGGTTCTGAAAAAATGGTGTCCGGAACGTATAATACCGATGTGTTTGCATTCGGGGATTCCGATGTGCGCAAACTTCTGGCAGATATCCAGGTGGAAGAACAAAACCACGCGGAGATGCTCTATAAATATAAAACCGTAAACGGCATGGCATAGCCGGCATGTGGAGTGGATGTCCCAAAGCATCCACTCTTTTTGTTTTTACAAAAGGATTACAGAAAACGGATAGTACATCTTACATAACCCGTTTATTATAAATCCTGTAATAAATTTTACAGATTTCACAAGGAGAACAAAATTATGAAAAAAAATGTCATGAAGATTACAGCCGGAGTCCTCTCTTCCGCCGTATTGGCCGGCATGTTTGCGACCGGAGTTCCGACAAAGATTGCAGCAGCAACGGAACATTGGAACGATGCTTCCCAGGAGTCTACGGACTGGAGCAACTGGAAAAAGAACTGGGCTGCTTACAGCAGCCAGTATGAACATGTATCGCTGACTCCGGGTGCGGATGAGACAAAATTAAATTATGCATGGTACAGCAAAACGGCTGAGACTCCAAAGGTGAGAATCTCTACCAGACAGAATATGGATGGTGCGACAGAGTTCACCGGAGCGCAGACCGAAGCTGTGACCATAGATACCACGAAATATTTTTCCAATAAAGTAACCGTAAGCGGTCTCAAAGAAAATACCAGCTATTATTATCAGGTATTTCAGGATGGAAAGTGGCAGGATACACAAAACTATACCACACAGGCATTTGATGAATTTTCTTTTCTGTATGTCGGAGATCCGCAGATCGGGGCTTCCAAAGGCCAGACCAGCAGTGAGAGTGAAAAGATGGAAAATGCAGGAAATGTTGTAACTTCTGCACCGGAAAAAAATCTTGCAGCAAGAAATGACAGCTATAACTGGAACAACGTATTAAATGAAGCACTCGAGGATCATTCCGATGTAAGTTTTCTTGTGTCCGCAGGAGATCAGGTGAACTACGGAAGCAACGAGCGGGAATATGCAGGATATCTTGGGGCAGAGGCACTGACTTCCCTTCCGGTAGCAACGACCATTGGTAACCACGACAGTGTTTCGAATCAGTACAGCCTGCATTTTAATAATCCAAATGCTTTTTCCGATACCGATACCAGTTATGTACAGGGAAAGACAAAGGCAGGAACCGATTACTATTATCGTTATGGAAATGTTCTGTTCATTGTTCTTGACACAAACAACTATAACTGTGCAACGCATGAGAATGTCATGAAAAAAGCAATCAATGAGAATAAAGATGCCAAATGGCGTATTGTGGTATTCCATCAGGATATTTACGGCAGTGGTTACGACCATTCCGATTCCGATGGTATGGTGCTTCGTACACAGCTTACTCCACTGATGGATAAGTATAAGATTGATGTGGTGATGCAGGGACATGATCATACCTATTCCAGAACCTTCCAGCTTGAGGGGGATGGAAAGGATCATACTTCTTACAGCACTTATGGATACAAATCTGTAGAGGAAGCTGAAAAAGACAGTGATTATCAGGCACAGAATAACTGCTATGAAATCGTAAACAAGACCGTTGGCGGAACCGTTACCAATCCGGAAGGAACCGTATATTTAGAGGCAAACTCTGCAACAGGCTCAAAATTCTATAACCTGATTGCTTCCAAACAGGACTTCATTTCTGAGAGAAGCCAGACCTGGACACCAACCTATTCCGTAGTAAAAGTAACGGACAAAAAGTTTTCTGTAACAACTTATGATGCAACGACCAGAAAACAGTTACAGGGATCTACCACATATACGATCGTAAAAGATGCGGTAAAGCAGACCATTCAGGCGAAGAACTCTTACAAAAAAACCGTAGGAGACAAAGCCTTTTCCTTAAATGCAAAAGCGAAAACACCGCTTACCTATATATCTTCCGACAAGAAGGTTGCAACCGTTGACAAAAACGGAAAAGTCACAGTGAAGAAAGCCGGAAAAGTTACGATTACAGTAAAGGCAGCAGCAACCAGCCAGTATCAGGCAGCAGGTAAAACAATTACAATTACTGTTACAAAGAAAGCAGTAAAGAAAGCAGCTAAATAATAATGAAGAAAAACTGGAAAAAAGTTTTAGTGGGAACCCTTTGTCTGGTGGGGTTCCTACTGTTATTAGTCAAAGAAAACCAGTTCGAAAAAGTATCCCTGATTTCCACGGAAGGGCAAAGCTATGAGAAAGCAGTCGTGACGAAGATCACGAAAGATAATCTGGCAGAAGATGGAAACCGATACGGGACACAGGAGGTGCGCGTACAGGTCAAATCCGGAACATATGCAGGGGAAGAGTTTGATGCCGTCAATCCAAGCGGTTCGCTGTTTGGCATGG
>QWCB01006080.1_pt1 | contig 10811 bp, 9 predicted proteins | sample 1972511 | NCBI WGS metagenome assembly QWCB01 (sample SAMN09866719, study PRJNA288562) | Human gut metagenome isolate term5_stool, whole genome shotgun sequencing... | isolation source: gut | host: Homo sapiens | place: USA: California
GAAATATAAGAAGCAAGAATTAAGTAGGATTTTAAAAATAAGTGTTATTTTCTTGACCGTAATATGAGAGGTGAATTATGCGAATAGAAAACTGAACGGGAAAAAAGAAGTTTTATTTGAGCAATACTCAAAAGACTATGTAATAGCAAAACCAAAAAGAATAAAAATTATTCGATAAATCTCACCTACTATATTTATGTAGTAAAAATTGGTGAGTATGATTTGATGTTTAATGGATATGTTCTGACAGACGAAGATTTTGAAAAATATTAAATTTTATCCATACTAATCACTCAAGCCATGTGGAGACGGTGGTATTGATGTCAAGAGTCGAGGGGAAATAGGCTCGAAAGCCATTGAAATAAGGCGTTTTTCGGGTTTCCACTGATTTGAGCAGGTGGAAACGGAAAACGCTCCGTGAGAACTTATCCACGGCGGCACGGCCGGGAAGATGTGAGAGTGGAGTTGCCGAGATAGATGTCAATAAGTGGAGTTCGTGGATTAGATGTCGGGGTAGTCGGGTGTTCGAGATAGATGTCAGAAATGAGATAGTTTAGGAGGAAGCATGATTAAAACTGTGGGTATTGTAAGTTTGTCGAGCGGAATTATCGGTGAGTCATTTATCCGTTTTGAAACTGATATAGGCGTTCGCAGACTGAGGGAATATGGTTTGAATGTAAAGTTTATGCCGCATGCTCTTATGGGGCTTGACTATGTCAAAGCACACCCGGAAAAAAGAGCCGAGGATTTATTACAGGCATTTCGTGATCCGGATATCGATATGATTCTGTGTGCAATAGGTGGAGATGATACTTACCGTCTGTTACCGTATTTGTTTGATCATAATGAACTTGCGGATGCTGTGACAGACAAGGTTTTTCTCGGCTTTTCAGATACGACTATCAACCATTTGATGCTGCACAAGGTTGGACTGAATACTTTTTATGGACAGGCGTTTCTTCCGGATATCTGTGAATTGAGCCCGGAAATGCATCCTTATACGCGGAAATTTTTTGAGGAGCTGATTTCCACCGGAACTGTAAAGGAAATAACACCCAGCGATGTCTGGTATGAAGAACGGAAAAGTTTTGAGCCGGATCAGGTTGGAAAACCGCTGATAGCTCATCCTAATGAGGGGTTTCAACTATTGCAAGGGGCTCCTGTATTCTCAGGTAAAATACTCGGCGGATGCATTGATTCCATGTATGATTTTTTTAATGGCGAGAGATATGAGGACATGCCGATCTTGTGTGAAAAATATCATTTGTTCCCTGATACAGAGGACTGGAAAGGACGTATCCTGCTTCTGGAATCCAGCGAAGAAAAAGCTTCTCCGGAAAAGTATCAGCAGTTGCTTGAATACCTTAAGGAAAGAGGAGTGTTTGAGGCGGTTTCAGGTGTATTGGTTGGGAAGCCTATGGATGAGACTTATGCTCAGGAATATCGACAGCTGCTTGTTCAGGTTATAAATAAACCTGACCTTCCGGTTGTTTTCAACCTGAATATCGGACACGCAATGCCTCGGTGCATCATCCCGTTTGGCATTGAAGCGGTTGTTGATGTGGATAATCAGATCATCAAATTTACTGAATGATAGTTAATTGTCAGCTTATATAAGACAGACCAAGGCTCCTCACTACTGATTCGGTTCAGTGGCGAGGAGCCTTTTTACGCTTCGATGTCGATTGTGAGTGTGCAGCTGCTAAGAGCTATTTCGAGAAAAACAAGGATAAGTTTAATGATAGTCTGATGTCAATCCTAGACTACAGGGAAGTCTTCAAGCTGATTTAATAAAATAATGAAAAAGCTATTCAGGTTTCAATCTTTCACCATCCCCTTCTTCGGGAATGATGAGCTTTCCGCCCTCGCCTTTGGAATCCATGGTGTTGATGGATTCTTTTTCAAAATAGACGGGGATGTTTTTCTCTTTAAGCCTACGTATATAGCGACGGCAGTCTAGGGTGTTTCGGGCAAATCGGCTGATGGACTTGGTGATGATCATGTCGATCTTGCCGTCTTTCGCATCCTGAACCATACGCTGAAACGGCAGGCGTTCCTTGGTGCTCGTGCCGGAGATGCCATCAGAGCTTATCTTTGGTCGCCCGTTACCGGACAAGATCAGAAGGCAGAGCCGGAACAGATCTTGGTAAGACTCTTCAGCATTTTGACCATAACGATTTTTTCGGTACAACAATCAATGTCCACGATTCTTTTTATTGGAGAAGCTTAAAATGGTTCTTCCTGCATTCAATGATCCCTTCTCTTCGCATTCGTGTCAGCTCCTTGGACATGTTTGTGCGTTCAAGATTCAGGTAATCCGCCAACTGCTGTCGGTCGAATGGAATATCAAATTCCGTGGAATGTTTTTTAAGTGATACGGTATTTAAATAGGCAAGGATGCGCCCTCTGGCACTTTTCGGTGCAGTGTGAAAGCTGCGGCCGGAGAGTGTCAGATTTTTATGTGATGATATTAGCAAAAGATTTCTATATAGTTTCTGAGACCAGGCGGCTCTCTGCATCTTTGAGATCATATTACCAACATGGAGGAACAGGACTTGGCAGTTTTCGTTTGCCACAACATCTACCAGCATCACTTCTTCCGGCAGCAGGGCATAGGTTTCAGCGAAAAACTGGCCTGTTCCTACTTGGCTTAGAATGGTACGGTTTCCCCACATATCGTTGCTCTCTATAGTTACACTGCCGGAAAGTACCATTCCCATCTGATCCGTCAGATTTCCGGCGTGAAGGATGGCGTCTCCTTTTTTATATGATTTTCTATGCGCATTGAGTGTCAGAAGACACTCATCCCGTTCAGGATCTGTCATGCCTTTGAACAGGATACTTTTCTTTAATAAATCGTCATTCATAAAAGATCTCTTTTCATTTCAGAATGTGGCTTAAGCCACATAAATATACTTGGAAGTATAGGATACTGACATCAGTAAGTAAAGGAGGGATAAACAAATGATCAGAAAAATAATCCATATAGACGAAGAAAAATGCAATGGCTGCGGACTTTGCGCGAATGCGTGTCACGAGGGTGCCATTGATATCATAGACGGCAAGGCAAAGCTGGTACGGGAGAACTTCTGCGATGGATTTGGCGATTGTCTGCCTGCTTGCCCGACAGGAGCGATTTCCTTTGAGGAGCGGGAAGCGCCGGCATATGACGAAGCAGCGGTTAAAGCAGTTCAGATGCAGAAGAATAATAAGACGGAAGAAGATAAGATGACCACGGAAGAAATCATGAAGATCGAAAATGAAGAGGAACGAAGAGCGGCAATGATGAAGCATTTGCAGAAAGGCGGGTCAATGCCTCATGGTGGATGCCCGGGGTCGAGGGCGATGCAGATGAAGCGTAAGGAGGAGGCAGTTGAAAACAGGGAAAACACTCAGCAGGCGGTTATTCCAAAGCCGGTCTCAAGGCTGAATCAGTGGCCTTGCCAGATCAAGCTTCTTCCGACACAGGCACCTTTTTATGACGGAGCGAAGCTTCTGATCGCAGCAGATTGCACAGCATATGCCTATGCCAATATGCATGAGGATTTCATGAAGGGCAAGATTACTCTGATTGGATGCCCGAAACTGGATGACATCGACTATTCAGAAAAGCTGACTGAAATCATAGCGAGCAACGATATCAAGAGCGTGACTATCGTCCGCATGGAAGTCCCATGCTGCGGCGGCCTTCAGAGAGCGGCGGAAAATGCGCTGCGTAACAGCGGGAAATTCATCCCGTGGCAGGTTGTGACGATTTCGAGGGATGGAAGAATTTTAGATTAAAAATTGGCTTGAGCCACATACAAGATTCAAGAGAATATTAGTCTAAGAATATAAGAAAAGTGGAGGGATCATTTCCCACTTTATGAGGTGATGGCATGAACGAAAAGACCGGAGAGGTATTCTCCATAGCAAAAGATAATCCGCCGGATGCGCAAAGTATAAGTACAATACGCTGGAGCTGGGGGTAAAAAATATTCATCTTGGACCTACGCTTCCTGCATTCCTGTCACCGAATGTGGCAAAGGTGTTGGTAGAGAACTTCGGTATCACAGGGATCACTACTGCTGATGAAGACTTAAAAATTCTTATCTAAACATGCAGAGAGCGGGACGGTTGTCATTCATAGTGAAGTCCCAATATATGTTTAGAGCGTGGCATTGATGTCAAGAAAATAAAATCAAGTGCCAGAAAGCGACGTATTTCCGGGCTTTTTCGGAAGTTGGGATGTAAAGCCTAACCTCTGAAAAAGCTCGGTTTTCTTATATGGAAACATATCTACTGCAAAATGTGTGTCAGGTTGTAACCTGGGATTAGATGTCGCGATTTGAGACAGTGGATTAGATGTCAGGCATTTCGTGCTGATTTTTGAATAACGGAAAGGGTTGACAACCAATCCGGCAACTCGACCATTTGGGGTGGTTGCAGGCAGTAAGGGTGTTTCTGGCAAATCGGCTGATGGACTTGGCGATGATCATGTCGATGTTCCCGGCCATGCACTCGTCGATCATGCGGTTGAACGCGTCACGCGTTTTGGTATTGGTACCGGAGATGCCGTCATCAATGAACTCATAATGCCAATGTAGGATCGGCGGCAAACCATGTTTGAACATCACGATTGTGTTCATTATCTATCGGGTCATCCCATCCTACATCATTAATCCAGGCTATTCCAAAGATATACTTCTCTGTTTTGGTTTCAGGCATGATGACATAAGCCATTCCATTATCCAAATAATCAGCATCGTAGTCATATTCATCGGAAGCCCTGACGCCTCCAATGTATCCTGCCTCACATTCGAGACCGATTGACATCTTTACTCTTTGGGGACTATAAAAACTCTGACACTCTAATCGTTCGCCACTTTCAGCACTTTTTTCATATGAGCAAGTCGGCGAAAAAACGCATGATAAACTATGCTCGTTGCCATCAGGAACATATCTAACCTCAATTTGATATCGATTTCTAACATCTGGCCATAGGACATCATTGTCAGATCCTTTTTGTGCAATGTAATCTATGGGATGCTCATCTACCATGACGATTATTTCACCCAAAGGCGACTTCAATTTTTCCAATTTGTCCTCCATCGAGATCACCCGTATAAATAGCCTTCTGATAGGAGTCTCTGTACCGTTTTGTCCTTATCATCAATAGTTCCAGTAATAAATTGAAAATAGCAAAGAAACTTCTCCAAATCCTCTCTGCCGAACGAAAGCAAGATCAGCCGCGATTGCATCCACATTGAAAGTTCCGGCTCCCCATTCCTCAAGCATATACCCCTGAAGCTGTCCGATTCCAAGGTTCCTAAGAAAAGCATCTGCCACTTCATCAACGACTTGTTTCTGAAAACCTCTTCTTCCACTTTCTGAGTACATCCTTCAGTGGCTCATCGAGATAGGAATAAGCCTTGTCCTTAATCCAGTCAGGGATGCCGTAAGCTGCCTCCGCTATACTGCCCGTGATTGCCGCAAGAGTGTCGCTGTCGCCGCCAAGGGAGATAGCGTTCCTTATGGCATCCTCAAAGTCCGTGCTTTCCAGAAATGCAATGATAGCCTGTGGTACGGTCTCTTGGCAGGTCTCGTTAAAACGGTATATGGGACGGATTTCATCAAGCGTCTTTGAAAGGTCGTAACCATACTCATTCTCGATGTGTTCCTTGATGCGCCGCTTGCACTCTGCCGGATCATCGTTGATGGGCTGTTCATAATCGCCGTAATAACCGCCGAAGTAATATCGGCACATGAAGATTGCATCAGCTGTTGCCATTGCGCCTTTGATGCCTTCTGGGTGGTTATGCGTGACCTCGGCAGATGTTTTTGCCTGCTCTCTGCCGTTGGACGGCCACATTCCCGTTCTTGCGCAGAAGCCGCAATCCATCGTCCAGGCGCATGGAGAAACACGCATCGCCGAGCCGTTGCCGTAGCTGTTGTACGGCTCACGGTCATCGGAAAATACCCATGTGCCGAATCGACCGCCGTATCCAGCATACGGGTACATCCGACCGTACTTCTTCATCGTGTCAATGAAATCATCTCTTTCTCCGCCATTCATAACCGCCTCCGCAACAGCGCAGGTCATGACGGTGTCATCCGTGAAAAAGCAGTCATCCCGGAACAAGGGAAACTCCTTCGTTTTAATATTGTGCCATTCGTAAACCGAGCCAACGATGTCACCTACTATTGCTCCGAGCATTTATAATCTCTCCTTCCTCATTCAGGCCAAAAACGCATTTACAAATTCTTGTTCGAGGCACAATCTCTGCAAAGCGAGATATTCTCGGAAGTATGCGTGGCGTACTGTGTTCTTCTTATTCTGCTCAATGATTCTCTGCCTATTATAAGGCTCATATCCAGGTGTGGCATCAATAACGAGTTTCACCTCATTCTTTACTTTGACGAGGAGATTATTTCCGTGTAGCCTATGCGTTTGACCATCCGGAGTGCCTTGAATGGCAGATCGGTGTAAATCCTGCTGACTACACGATCCTCATAGCTGATGGCAAGCAGGATGCGGAAGACCGTGACACGCAAAGATACAGATATCCTTCTCTCCGATATTGATACAGTCGTAGCGGGTATCAATGAACGGATTCAGGAGAATAACGATATTGTAACTACCAAGCCGGACAAACAGATCGGATGCCTTTAACGACGGTCTTCACTTCGTAGACGAGAGCATCGACTGTGACCAGTACAGAGATGTTTTCTATTCCATCTTTGATATGATGAATCAGGGACAGCACTTCAGGCACATGATGGAGGAAGCGGAGTAAAGACATGACAAAGGACGGATTGCTATGAAAATATTTGATAACGTCACGGATATAGTCCGCGACGATTTGAAGCAGACAGTGAAGCGAGGCAGCAAGGTATCCATTGCCGCTGCGTGCTTTTCTATGTATGCCTACAAAGAGTTGAAGGCGCAGCTGGAGCAGGTGGACGAGTTCCGGTTTATTTTCACGTCTCCGACATTTATCAAAGAAAAGGCTGAGAAGCAGAAGCGTGAATTTTATATCCCGCGTCTTAGCCGCGAAAGCAGTCTGTATGGTACAGAATTTGAAATCAAGCTGCGTAATGAGATGAAACAGAAAGCTATCGCAAAGGAATAAAAGACGATCCTTATGTAAGTATAGCTGAGGAAGCAGCCACGCTTGCCCATTACTTAAAGGAGCATGTGTTTCTGAGCAAACAAAAGAAGGCGTGGCAAGATACCATCTTTTCTTATGGGGATAAGGATCCGAATGTCGGACATGCAAGAAGAAGCATCAAGAAACATTATCCCAAGGCAAAATTAAAAATCGGGTAAGGCTAGGGACACGGCGAAGAAATGACACAAAACACAGAGGCCTATATGGCTTTTGTAAAAGGATGTACGGATTAAGGAGAATATGGTTTATGGATATCCTTCGAGCAATACTGGATGGGCTAGCTATCGCTGCTATTTTTAACGGGGCAGTCGCAAGCTTGGTGCTTATAAATCCGAGATGGTTTTTTGATTCTTATCCTAAAGCCATTCAAAAGGCAGCTCCTTTACCCATGACTAAGCAAGAGAAAAAAATAAATCTCATAGTAACCATCGCTATCACCGGGATGTGTTTTGTTTTTTCCGTTGTAAGCCTTTTGCATTCAAAAACTTTTGGTTTTTGGAATTTATTTTGGATGAGCTATATTCAGTGGAGCATCTTAAATGCAGGAGATTTTTTGCTGTTAGATTGTCTGTTATTTCAAGGAAAATATAAGAGCAAAATTGTTGATTTTTTGCTGTTAGATTGTCTGTTATTTCAAGGAAAATATAAGAGCAAAATTGTTATTCCCGGCACAGAGGGGCACAAGGACTATGAATTTAAGAATTGGATGAAGCACTTGGCGATTTGGGAACATTTCTTGTTTGTACCCTTTTTGCTAATACCAATCGCAGCTGTCGTTCAGGCGTTCATTGTTGAATTTTTGGCAAGTTGATGACGAGACCTGCGGAAGCGGTGGACTTATCGCATGGGCAAATCTCACGCTGGACGTATTCGTAATTCGCTGGTCAGGGCAAATTACAATTGTCTTGACAACATAGAGATTCGTAGATTTCAGTAATTTTAGAGATGGTTAAAAAAACAAGAAACATGGTAATATATATGTGTGATAGTGGGTGACAAAATTTCTGTGATGTTTGAATTAAGGGGAGTTTTCTATCAGAAGGAGGAAATATGAAAGAAAAAAATAAGCAAGTAAATTTAAAATGGGGCATGAGAAAACTTAGTGTAGGTCTTTGTTCCGTTGTGATTGGTGCAAGTATGCTCTTTGTGCCAATGATGCCATCCCATGCTAATGAGGCTAGTCTCATTGCTGCGAGATTACCACAAGCTGGTGTAGCAGCCTTAAGATCGGCCAGTGCCAGCGGCATAGGGGCTACATCACTTACCTATGCCGGTGTTACTTTTGAAAAAACAGAAGGAGATACCATCACATTAAAATGGAGCAAATGGAATACTGCAGGTACTTACTGGGAGACGGTTACAGATGACAAGAAGGATCCTGAGTATTTTGCAGGTAGATATGCTCTTCTATTCTCCGATCCTGAGTTTTACAAACAGATTGAATCCATTGAAGTAAAAAGTGGTTCCTTCACTGTGAACATGGAAAAGTACTACGATGGAGATCCTGAAAAAGCTGGCTCACTTTGGACCCACAAAATCACAGGCGGAGCTCTGAATGAGAGCATTGTCGGCGCTAACACCATCTCTACCGTTACCATTAAACTTGCTAATGGTAAAACATTAGAATCTTTGGGCTTAAAAGATAAGAAACTTAAGTTTGAGTCTGTGTGGTTTACTGGCAAGGGAGGAGATACAACTCCAAACCTAATCGCAAAAGAATCGATCAGTAGTGGATACATCTACGATAAGACAAAAGACAAAGATTACCATCCGTCCAATCTTACCAAAGATGGCTTTACTTCTAAGGCCATGTTTGTAGAAGGGGAAAGCAAGAAATTTGATGAAATCAAAACAGTTCATGAATATAAGCCTATCATCAAGTACGAATCTTCTACTCCAGGAAAGGGGTATGCAGCTGTCATTGAAGAAACTTTCCCTGCTGAACTTGTAGATTTCATTGACTGGGATAATGTGTATATTTATTCTTCAGATATCAATGGTAATCCTACAAAAGATGTAGTGAAAACTAGAATTGATAAACCTACAAAAGATGGAGTTATTAATACTTTTAATTCTCCTGCCATGAGTCATAAAAATGTAAGTTCTAAAGATGAAGTTGCTAAAGTTAGAAGTTACATTCAAGACAATGTGTTAACTGCTGGTGCAGGAGGGGTTGGCTTCTATACAATCTCCTATAAGCTAAAGGCTTCTTTGAAGGATCCAGAAGCGTCAAAGAAAATTATTGCAGCGGCAAAGCAGACTGATAACAATAGCTTTTTACCGTTTTCTTCTCGCCTTTATGCAGATTGGCCAGATAAGAAGTATGGCATTTTTGCAAAAGATGACGGAGAGCCTTGGAAGATTCTGGAAAACTCTGAACACAACAGCGTACTGGACGTAAGGGATACAGACGGTGATGGTCTTATTGACTTTATTGAGTATCAATTCGGTTCAAACACGAACCTAGTAGATACAGATGGAGATGGTGTGCCTGATGGACAGGAAGCACTGGTGGATAATACGAAACCAAACGATGCTTCTGATTATATCGTAAAGGCACCAACTGCCGAAAACACAACTTACAACCCTGCTGTAGAAAACAAGATTAAGGGAACACTTCCAAAACCTCTCATCAAGAACCCTGCAAAGCCGGAGGAAGATTTAAAGGTTACCAATAAAACGGCAGGAGATGCCATTGTAAAGCTTCATCCATATGATGCTAAGACAAAGACCTATGATAAGGATAAGGTAATTGCTGAAGTAAAAATTCCATTTGATAAATTGGAAAAAGGCGAATTTGAAATGCCATTAGCTGCTAATAAAGTAGAAGATGGTTCAAAGGGTCAGCTTGTAGCCTACGCACCAAATGGGGAACATCCTATTGCTGGACCGGTTCTTAACTTTAACTCGACAGATGCAGACAAGTTTAAGCCGGAAGCAGAAAAAGAAACAGTTCCTTTTGGCGGAAAGTATGACTTGACTGATAATATCAAGAAATTTAAAGATGCAAAAGACAGCACAGTTACTCCCGAGCTTGACGATAAAACTCCGTTTGAAGATATTACAGCTAAAGATGCTATTAATGTCAACCAACCGGGGGAATACACAGGTAAGGTAAGAGTAAAATACAAGGATGGCTCTACAGAGGATGTGGAAGTTCCGGTAACAGTACTTGCAAAAGTCATTGATCAGACAAAAAATCCTGATGCGAAAACGCCGGAAGGCTATGTAAGAGTGACTTTTGAACAAGGGGAACACGGCACATTTGCCAAAGATTCTAAAACTGTATTGGATGTAGTAAAAGGAACATTAAAATCAGATGTAACGGTTCCAACGGTTGCTCCAGCGGAAAATTTCAAGCATACGGGCTGGACACCGGAAATTCCGGAAAAATTTGATAACGGTGGTACGTTTACTGCTACGTACGCTGCTGCAAAGACAGATGCTGAAAAATATACAGCAGAGGGTGGAACCGTAAATAAGCCTTACGGTGAAAAAGCAACAGAGGAAGATGTTAAAAAGAAAGTTACTGTAAAGGATGAATCAAACCAAGCTTTACCTGAAGCAGAGCAGAAGAAGGTAGTCAAAGAAATCAAGGTAGGAGAAATTCCTGAACCTGGAAAAGATGGTAAAGATCAGACTGTTCCGGTAACCGTAGTA
>QWCB01003967.1_pt1 | contig 10805 bp, 12 predicted proteins | sample 1972511 | NCBI WGS metagenome assembly QWCB01 (sample SAMN09866719, study PRJNA288562) | Human gut metagenome isolate term5_stool, whole genome shotgun sequencing... | isolation source: gut | host: Homo sapiens | place: USA: California
CGTACTGGCTGTCTGTCGGTGCCACGGACAGGACACCTGCCACTTTCATGTTTTTCGTGGCCGTGCCCGTGTCGGGATTGTAGGGCAATTGGGCGAAGGATGCCGCCACCGCCGCCGCTTCGCCGCCGCGACTGTGGCCGCCGAAGTAGAGGCGATTTTTATCGATGCGGCCCTTGAAGCGAGGGTCACTCAAGATTTTGTCGGCGTGATCCAAAAGGCTCAGGGCCCGAGCGTCGTTTTCGCCGGAAAGGCCTTTGCCTAAATAGGCGTTAAAGTGGGACTGCTCCACGGATTGAAAGGCCACGCCCCGCGCCGCCAAGTAGCGGCCCAGGTAGTCGTAGCCCCCTTTGTTGTCCTCGATCATGTTGTGATTGCCGTGAACGAAGACGACGAGGGGCACGTTCTTCGCCCCGACAGGCAAATAGAGATCCCCTTCGTAGGGCACGTGGGCAGGGGTGTAGCCGAAAAAGAGCTTCCGCAAACGGTCTTGATGCTTGGGCAGGCGCAGGTAGGCGGCGTAGTTTTCTTCTCCGTAGTCGTAGCTGCGGCCGGGGCCGTAAGTAATTTTTTCCACCTCGTAGCGGGCGGGGATGCTTTTCTTCGCCTCCGCCACGTCGGGTCTTGTCTTGGGGCCGGACCACGCGCAGAAAAAGATGAGCCCGGCCATAAGGATCGCCCCTCCTGCAGTGGCCGCCGGGTAAAGCTTCCGCGCCCCAACGCCAAGGGCGAAGAGCCAGATTACCGCCACCACGGCGGCCGTGGCGGTGTAGATGTAGGTGTCGGAGGCGGGGCCAAGGGAGGCGGTGGCGCTGAGCACGTCTTCTACCTCATAGGCCAGGGCGCCCAAGAGGAGCATCTCCGTCGCCGCCGGCGTAAGGATGCTTGAGGCGAAATTTTTGACCAGCAGGATCGCCCCTAAAAGGGCACAAAAATAGATCCCCCACAAAACCACGTCGGCCACAGCGTGGGGAATCTTTGTCTGAAAGTAGAAGCCGGGGAATTCGTCCAGGAAAAAGAGCGCCAGAAAGCCTGCGAGCCACAGAAGTCGCCCGCCGTTAAAGGCGCCTTTATTCAGCTTCTTCCATGTCCCCTTCATGGGCACACCCCTTTCCCCGGCAAGGCTTTCTCGCCAGATCCGCGGCGGGAATCACGACAAACTCCACGCCGTCGTCGGTTTCGATTTTTACCTTCACCAAGGCCTCTAAGGTATTGGTGGCCACGACCACGCCCTTGCCCTCGGAGGTGTAGACCACGCGTCCCACCCGGGGCATGATTTTTAAATTCTCTTCGTAGCCCGGCTGCTCGTATCTTAAACAGCACAAAAGCCTGCCGCAGACGCCGCTGATGGCGTCGGGATTTAATGAAAGGCCCTGATCCTTGGCCATGTTAATGGATACCGGCGAAAAGTCTCCCAAAAAGGAGGCGCAGCAGCACTCTCTGCCGCAAATGCCGATGCCGCCTAAAAGCTTGGCCTCGTCTCTCACGCCGATTTGTCTCAGCTCGATGCGGGTGCGGAAAATAGCCGCCAAATCCCGCACCAGGCGGCGAAAGTCCACCCGGCCTTCGGCGGTGAAGTAAAAGAGCAGCTTGGAATTGTCGAAGGTGTACTCCGCGCTGATGAGGCGCATTTTCAGGCCGTGTTCTTTAATTTTTTCCTCGCAGACCACCATGGCCTCCCGAGCCAAATTGCGGTTGGATCGGTGGCGCGCATCGTCTTCTTCCGTGGCCATGCGCAAAATAGGCTTCAGATCGCCTACTATATCGTCGGCGGCCACGGCCTTGCGCTCAATGGCCACGTAGCCGTATTCCACGCCTCGCGCCGTTTCCACAATGACGCCGCCGTCTTGAACGGGAGCGGTGTCTTTGGGATCGAAATAATAAATTTTTCCGCGGCGCTTAAATCGCACGCCGACTACATCTCTCGTCTCTGTCAAAATCCACTAGCCTCCAATTGTTATAAGCAGCCATTCAAAGGCAAAGCTTTTGTTTACATTCATCTCCACATAGCGCCGCGCTCGGTAAATGGCATCGATGATCTCATAGACCCGCATTCCCACCGCCTCGGACTGGCGGGCGATGGGCACGCGGTAATCTTTGTTCTTGATTGCATGTTCATCACCGGTTTCGTAATAAACGGCCATGTCCCGAAAATAGGCGAGCATCTCGTCGAAAATTTCGCTCAAATGCTCTTTCTCCTCGTCGAAAAAACTGCGCGCCAAAAAAGCTTCCTCCTGCCCGGACAAAACTTTCTCGATAAGGCGATAGATGCGGTGGCGCCGCTCGGGATCGGAGGTGGCCCCGCCGCTTTTTAAATCCAAAAAGCCCGCACGGGAGCGCACCGTAGGCAGAATTTTCTCCGGCGACGCAGTTAAAAGGAGAAAGCGGGTCTTCGCCGGTGGCTCTTCCAGCACCTTTAACAGGGCGTTTTGCCCCTCCACGGTGGTGGTGTCGAAGTCCACAAAGACAAAGACCTTGCCTCCGCCGCCGTAATCCGTCATGGCCGCCGCCTTCAGCACCCCTTCGATGCGCTCCTTTTTTATGGATGCCTTGGCGGTTTTTTTAGACGGGGCGATTTCCACATAGTCCGGATGATTTTCCCCTCGCCCTTCGCCGGATAAAAAGAGCTTGCAGGAAGAACAATGGCCGCAGGGCGCCTCCTCGCCGGTGCACAAATAGCCCATGGCCAGGCGACGCGCCGCCTGAAGGGCCGCCTCCCCGTCGCCTTTTAAAATGTAGGCGTGTAAACCGGACTTTACGAGATCCGCCGTCAAATGTGGATGCCCTTAATTAAATCGATGGCAAAGACGTGGGCTCCGGCGTGGGTTTCGTCTCGCCCGCTGTGTTTGCCTACGACCTTGTCGAAGATGGCTTTTAATTTTTCGTACTGACTGTCGGTGACGCCGATGACCACCGTCGTGTTGCCCTCTTTCATGAAGCCGCCGGTGGAGGCCATTTCCGTGACGGAAATATCCGCCTCAAGCAATTCGTCGATGACATCGCCGACAAAGCGGTCGGCAATAATCGCAATCACCATTTTATCCATGCTGCGCCCCCTTAATAACGATTGTATTCGGCCACATCGAGAATGAAAATAGTGGCGCCCCCGACGCGCACATTTAAAGGATAGGGCATAAAGGATTCCCCGGGCGACATGGATACCATGGAGGTGGGCTCTTCTCTGACGGAGCAATTGGCTTCCATAATGTCGAAGAGTTCATCCATGTCTTTTTCTTCCACGCCCATTAAAAGGGTGGTGTTGCCGGCCTTTAAAAAGCCCCCGGAAGAAGATAATTTCGTGACGCGGAAGCGCTTTTCGGTCAATGCGTCGATTAAACCGGGGGCGTCTTGATCCTGCACAATGGCAAATATTAGTTTCATTTAATCCGGTACTCCTTTTCAATGGCTTCGATGCAGTGCTTAAGCACCTGATCCGCAGCGGCGGATGCGTCGATAAAGCTCAGGTCTTCTTTGCGCCGCTCGGCCAAGATTCTATAATAGGTCTCCACCGTGTCCATGACCTTTTCGTCGGATTCCAGGCGATCGGCGAGACGTTCTCTCATGCGTGTTTTGCCCGTGCCCTCAGGCACGTCCAAGTATAGGGTGATGTCTGCTTTGAGGCCGTCGGTGGCGAAGGCGTTAATGGCTTCGATGGGCGAAAGGCCCAATTGCCGGCACAGCCCTTGATAGACGAGGCTCGAGAAGACGTAGCGCTCCGACACCACCAAGGCCCCTTCGGCCAAGGCAGGGCGGATCACTTCCTCCACGTGTTGTGCCCGGGCCGCGGCATAAAGCAGGGCCTCGCAGCGCGGGTGCATGGCTTTGTTTTCGGGATCCAGAAGAATCCCACGCACGGCTTCGGAGATGGCCGTGCCGCCGGGCTCCCGCGTGTGGAGCACCGCCACGCCTTTTTCTTTAAAATGGCGGCAGATGCCTTCGGCCACGGTGGATTTGCCCGATCCGTCCGGTCCTTCGATGACGACAAATAATCCTTTCATGGAAACACCCCCTCGGCTTTATTATAACATAGCTTTAGTCTAGCTCGTAGGCGGCAAAACCTTCGGCGAAGCGGGTCTTAATGCCGTAGCTTGCGAAGACTTCATCCAGCACCTTAAAGAGGGCGGCAAAATTGTCCTTAGAAATATTCGCCCCCATGTGGCCGATGCGAATGATGCGGTCGTGAAGCTTGCCGGCGCCTTTGGAGATAAACACGCCCCGCTCACGGCACTTGGCGAGAAATTCCGTGGCGGAAATCCCCTCGGGCAGACACACGGCGGTGACCGTATCGGCAAAGGAATCCTTCGGATAAAGCTCGAAGCCTTCCTTCACGAAAAGTTCCCGGGTCATTTTGCCGTAGGTTCTGTGCAGATTCACGCTGTCCCGCATCTCCCACAGATCCAGGGCCTTGTTCAAAGCGCCGGTTAAGTGTTCGCTCATGGTGTAGGGGAAGGCGAAGTCTTCCTGGCCGCTCATGTAGTTTAAGACATTCATGTAGTAGCTGGGGATGGGTGCCTTGCGACTTTTCATCTTTTCTTCCGCCGCTTCGGAAATGGTAATCATGGAAAGGCCCGTGGGGGCGGAGAGGCATTTTTGCGTGGCGGAAAGCATCATGTCCACGCCGTACGCATCGAAGTCGATGTCTTCGCCGCCGAAGGAGGACACGCAGTCCGCAATGGACAGGATGCCGTAGTCTTTTAAGAGATTGCAAATGGCCTTTACGTCGTTGGTCAGGCCCGATGGGGTTTCGCAGTGGACCATGGTGGCCATGGCGAAATCGGAATCCTTTTCCAAAAAGGCCTTTAATTCATCCAAGTCGAAGCCCCGGCGATGATCCTTTTCGTAGAGCACGGCTTCCCCGCCGAAAAAGTTCACGTAATCGGCAAAGCCGCCGCCGAAGACGCCGTTACTCATAACCAGCACCCGCTCGCCCGGTTCCATTAAGGAGCAGACGGCGGCCTCGAGGGCGAGCATCCCTTCGCCTAACATAATCACCGTGGGGCGGGTGGTCTTTACCACGGCGGAAAGCCGCTTTTCCACATTCCGGTGAAACACTTCGTAGGCCGGATCCAAGTCCGGATTGGTTACCACTTCGGTCATGGCCGCTTCCACTTCCGGCAATAGCGTCGTCGGGCCCGCACATAAAATTCGCATGATCGTCTCCTTTGTTGTTCGGTATGCATTGTCTTATCTACAGTATAACACGCTTCAGGCGGTTGAACCTATCCTGATATTGAGGTATACTGAGGGCAACCGCATGTATCAAGAAAAATAGGAGGATTTTATGTCATTAAAAGGAACTAAAACTGCCAACAATCTTTTGATCTCTTTCGCAGGAGAATCGCAAGCCACGGCACGCTACACCATGTACGCCAAACAAGCAGACAAAGATGCTTCCGTTCAAATTAAAAACATCTTCTTGGAAACCGCACGCAACGAAGAAGAACACGGTAAGCGCTTCTTTAAATACTTGCTCGACGACTTCAACGAAGAAGAGCTGGAAGTAAAATGGGATTACCCCGTGGCTTTAGGCAGTACGGAATTAAACCTGAAACACGCCGCTGAAGGGGAAAACGGCGAAGCTACGGATATGTATCCCGAGTTTGCAAAGATCGCCCGCGAAGAAGGTTTCGACGACATCGCCGACAACTGGATTGAAATCGCCGAAGTGGAAGAAGCCCACCGCGATCGCTTCCTGAAGCTGTTGGAAAATGTTAAAGAAGACAAGCTCTTTAAGCGCGACGAAGTTGTGCTCTGGAAGTGCAACAACTGCGGCTACATTCACGAAGGCAAAGAAGCCCCGGAAAAATGCCCCGCTTGCTTCCACCCGCAAAAATGGTTTGAACTCTTCGTCGAAACCTATTAAAATACACTTGAAACCAAGCACCCAAGCCGCGGCTTCGGTGCTTTTTTCATGAAAGGAGAAGCTATGGATCGAAACAAGCGCGTGGCCGAGATGGAGGCCATTTTAAACGAACACACTGACGCCGTAAAGGCCTTCCGGGAGGCGCTGGCCGCCTTTGAAAAGGCCCAAGCAGCCTACGACAAGCTGGACGCTTACTACAGCTCCCAAGATTGGTTTGACGACGTGGAGGCCTACGACAAAGGGGAGATCACCGTGGACTGCGGCGTCCTCACGGAAGATGCCGTCTACGATTTAATCGGCGACAATTACGAAATGGCCAAGGAAATGATTCGCCTGGCCAACGCCATTTTTCAAAAACACTGAAAAAAGCGGGAGACCCCCGCTTTTTTTATTGCCGAAATCGGCCATTTGCCTTCCTATTCATTTCGCGTCCCGAAGATTCGCGCAAAAAAAGGGTAGGCCGAAGCCTACCCGATTTTGTATGACAGAAGCGTTTGAAAGCCTCAAATTGAATGGATTATTCGTATTTGTAGAAGCCTTCGCCGCTCTTACGACCCAATTTGCCGCCGCGAACCATTTTGCGCAGAAGAACGTGTGCGCGGTATTTGCTGTCGTGGTAGTCGTTGTAGAGAACGTCCATGATGGCCAGGCAAACGTCCAAGCCGATTAAGTCAGCTAAAGCCAAGGGGCCCATGGGGTGGTTTGCGCCTAACTTCATGGCGGTATCGACGTCTTCAACAGAAGCGACGCCGTCGCCGACGATGCCGACACCTTCGTTGATCATGGGGATCAGGATGCGGTTTACGACAAAGCCCGGAGCTTCTTCGACTTCGACCGGGGTCTTGCCGATTTCGTTGGTTAAGTCGATGATGGTCTTCTTGGTTTCTTCGCTGGTGTGTAAGCCGCAGATGATTTCAACTAATTTCATTGCGGGAACCGGATTGAAGAAGTGCATGCCGATGACTTTGTCGGGACGGCCCGTGACTGCAGCGATGTCGGTGATGCTCAAAGAAGAGGTGTTGGTTGCGAGGATGGTCTTTGCGTCGCAAAGTTCGTCGCATTGTTTGAAGTAGTCTTTTTTCACTTCGGGATCTTCCGAAGCAGCTTCGATGACGATGTCGCAGTCGGACAGGTCTTTAAATTCTTCGACGAGGGAGATGCGTTTCATGGCAGCGTCCATGTCGGCTTGCGTCATGCGTTCTTTGGAAACATTCTTGGCGTAAGCTTTTTCAACCTTGCCCATGATCTTGGCGATCTTTTCGTCGGTCAGGTTTCTACTCTTGATAACTACTTCGTGGAAAGGTGCGGCAACTTGAACGATACCGAGACCCATCGTACCCGAACCAATAACTCCGATTTTCATAAGAAATCCTCCTATTCTCTATTTAAACGATTGTTTATTTACCGGTAAATTCCGGGGCACGTTTGCCCAAGAATGCGGTCATGCCTTCTTTTTGATCTTCTGTTGCGAAGCAGAGGGCAAAGGCCGACTTTTCAATGTCCATACCCGTTTGAATGTCTGCTTGCAGGCCGTCTACAATGGCGCCCTTGGCGTAGGATACGGCGCGGGAGCCCTTGGATGCAATGGTTTCGGCGAGCTTTGTCGCTTCATTCATTAATTCTTCCGGTGCCACCACGGCGTTGACTAAGCCGATTTCATAGGCGCGATCCGCCTTAATGTTTTTGGCGGTGTAGATTAATTCTTTCGCAATGCCGACGCCGACGGTTCTCGGCAGACGTTGGGTGCCGCCGAAGCCCGGGGTGATCCCGAGGCCCACTTCCGGTTGGCCGAAGACGGCTTTTTCGGAAGCGATACGAATGTCGCAGGCGAGGGAAAGTTCACAGCCGCCGCCTAAGGCGAAGCCGTTGACTGCAGCGATAACGGGTTTGGAAAGCCGTTCGATTAACATAAAGGTGTCCATGCCGAGTTTTGCAAATGCGTGGGCTTCTGCCGCATTAAGCGGTTGCATTTCAGAAATGTCGGCGCCGGCGACAAAGGCCTTGCCTTCGCCGGTAAGAATCACTACGGCTACTTCATCGTCGCCTTCCAAGGCGGTGAAGCAACGGTTGAGTTCGGTTAATACCTCGGTGTTCAGGGCATTTAAGCTCTTAGGCTTATTAATCTTCACCGTGGCAATGGCGTTTTGTTTTTCTACAATCAGGTATTGAAAGTCCACTATGGCACTTCCTTTCAGTTAATCTTGTTTAGCGTTCGACGGTAAGTGCGGTACCCATGCCGCCGCCGATGCAGAGTGTTGCGAGACCCTTCTTGGCGTCGCGACGTTTCATTTCATATAAAAGGGTGGTGAGGATACGCGTACCGGAAGCACCGATGGGGTGACCGATGGCGATGGCGCCGCCGTTGACATTGGTTTTGTCCATGTCGAGACCTAAGGTCTTAGCTACTGCGCCTGCTTGTGCTGCGAAGGCTTCGTTTGCTTCCACGAGGTCGAGTTCGGAGAATTCCCAACCGGCTTTTTCCATTGCTTTTCTGGAAGAGGGGATCGGGCCCGTACCCATGATCTTGGGATCAACACCTGCGGATGCGTAGCTTGCGATCTTAGCCATGGGCTCAACGCCTAATTCTTTGGCTTTTTCTTCGCTCATTACGATAACCATTGCGGCGCCGTCGTTAATACCGGATGCGTTGGCTGCGGTAACGGTACCGTCTTTAATGAATGCGGGTTTCATGCCGCCGATGCTTTCTTTGGTTACGCCGTCGCGGATGTATTCGTCTTTGTCGACGATGGTTACTTTGCCTTTACGGCCTTTCACTTCGACCGGTGCGATTTCTTCGTCGAAGATGCCTTCTGCACGAGCCTTGCTGGCGCGTTGTTGGCTGACTGCGGCGATTTCGTCTTGGTCATCTCTGGTAACGTCGTATTCTTTTGCTACGTTTTCAGCGGTAACGCCCATGTGGTAGTCGTTGAATGCATCCCAAAGACCGTCTTTAATCATTTCATCGACGAGCTTCTTGTCGCCCATGCGAGCGCCCCAGCGCGCGTCGTTCAAAATGAAGGGTGCGCAACTCATGGATTCGGTGCCGCCTGCCAATACGATGTCGGCGTCGCCTGCTTTAATGATTTGAGCTGCTAAGGATACGGCGCGTAAACCGGAACCGCAAACCTTGTTAATGGTCATAGCCGGCGTGGATTCGGGTAAGCCTGCGTGAAGGATAACTTGACGGGCTACGTTTTGGCCGAGACCTGCTTGAAGTACGTTGCCGATGATGGCTTCTTCGATGTCTTCAGCTTTGATGCCTGCACGTTTGATGGCTTCTTTTGCTGCGGCTACGCCTAAATCTACAGCGCTTACACCTTTAAAAGCGCCCCCGAAGGAACCCACGGGTGTTCTTGCTGCACTTACGATAACGACATTTTTCATTTTATTGCCTCCCTTTTTGATATGTCTGTTTGCTCAATTGTTTTGCAATTGTTTTCCAACTTCTATCTGCATTATAAAATATAAAAACAGCCCCGTCAATAGATTTGGCGAAAATTTGTTAATTATTTTTCAAGAAAATTCGGGAGCAATCCGCATAAATTAGGAATAATTATTTTTTATACAAACAAAACCGGCGATCTAATCCCTTCTTTACGGGGTTTCGTTATATTTTTTACATATAAACTCCCCTGCGGGAAAATGATTTGCGTAGTTTTCATGTTTATTTCCAAACAAAAAAAGAGCGGCCCCCGAAGGTGCGCTCTTTGTATTGGCGAAAATCCCCTTCCCCCTTGCGCCTTCAAGCGGCGAATCGGTGCCCGAAAGCTCCGGGTCTTTTCGGCGCCCTTGTCTTGACAGGCTTTTCGTGAAGGAGTAAAATGACTTTACTTATGCGGGTGTAGCTCAGTGGCAGAGCCTCGGCTTCCCAAGCCGATCGCGAGGGTTCGATTCCCTTCACCCGCTCCACGGCCCTCGGGCCGTTTTTTTATTGCTTATGCGGGAAATTCCATAAGGGAATAGACGGGCACGCCCATTTTTTCCCGGCCGTTTAAGCCCTGAAGCTCGATTAAAACCAAGCAGCCCACCACTTCGGCGCCTGCCTGTTTACATAATTCCACAGCCGCGCTCCCCGTGCCGCCGGTGGCCAAAAGGTCGTCGACGATGAGCACCTTCTCCCCTTTTTCCACGCCGTCGACGTGCATTTCCACCTTGTCGGAGCCGTATTCCAATTCATATTCGGCGGAGATGGTGTCTGCGGGAAGCTTGCCCGGCTTTCTCACGGGCACAAAGCCTACGCCCATGTCGTAGGCCAGGGGCGCCCCCAGCAAAAAGCCCCGAGCTTCGATGCCCACGATTTTGTCGATGGCTTCATCCTTCACTAAATCCTTCATGGCGTCGATGGCCGCGCGGAAGGCCTCGCCGTCTTTTAAAAGGGTGGTAATGTCCCGAAAGATGATGCCTTCTTTCGGGTAATCCTTTATGCTTCTGATCTTATCTTTTAAATCCATAGTCGCCTCTCTTTCTTTTCTATTCATTTATACCCTAAAACTGGGTATAGAACAAGTAAGGAGGGGACTATGGAGCAATTATCCCAATTACAAAAAAATTACTACCGCCTTTTGGCCGAAAAATACCCGTCCCGCGACCGGGCCCTGGCCGAGGCGCTCTTACTTGAAAGCGGCCTGAATCTGCCGAAGCCCACGGAGCATTTCGTCAGCGACCTTCACGGAGAGTATCGGGCCTTTACCCACGTCATTCGAAACGCATCGGGGCTTTTGCGCCGCTACATCGACGAGCTCTTCCCGAAAAAATCCGAGGCCGAGAAAAAGCGATTGGCCACGATTTTGTACTACCCGGAAGAAAAGCTCAGGCTTTTAAAAGAAGCCCTGGCGCCCGACGAATACGACGCCCTTTTAAAGACCACCCTGGCCGACCTCATCGTCGTGGCGAAGCGGGTGGCGGCGAAATACGACCACGATCAAATCGAGGCCACCTTTCCCGA
>QWCB01003972.1_pt1 | contig 10791 bp, 8 predicted proteins | sample 1972511 | NCBI WGS metagenome assembly QWCB01 (sample SAMN09866719, study PRJNA288562) | Human gut metagenome isolate term5_stool, whole genome shotgun sequencing... | isolation source: gut | host: Homo sapiens | place: USA: California
CTCTCTATTTACCACTCTCTTCCTTTCTTATTATTGTAAGTAAAAAGAAATGCAATAGTCAAATGTGATTTAAGATGCAAATCACGAAATTGGTTCATTCTGTAAATAAATCTTCTTCATTAAAAACTGAACGATCGCGCCATTTTATATAGCAGTTAATGTAAAGAAGCCTTAGCCTCCCCGCCAGATAAAGGGCAAGGATTCTAAGACTTTTTCACCTGTCAGCATTGTAGAAAAAGATAACAGGAAAGTCAAATTTCTAAGCTTCCTATGCGGCAGTTAACATCCCTCAAACTTTGTGCCGAATAGTGTTTCCTTTCTAAACTACCTATGCGTCAGTTAACCAAAAAAGACCGTTCTTTAACGCCTGCGGACGTTTCTAAACTACCTATGCGGCAGTTAACAGGAACATGTTCAAGACTAACTGGACGGCAGTTTTCTAAGCTGCCTATGCGGCAGTTAACAACATATGAATATGTCCTACCGTACTATCTACTTTCTAAGCTGCCTATGCGGCAGTTAACAGAACGGAACACTGAAAGGGGGTGATGATAATTTTCTAAACTACCTATGCGGCAGTTAACCGAAGTCTACACCGAATCCGTCGGGTGTGTTCTTTCTAAACTACCTATGCGGCAGTTAACCTCTGACAAAATCGGGAGGTACAGGAATACCATTTCTAAACTACCTATGCGGCAGTTAACACGTTCTTCTAAGTCAGGATATCTAGTATTATTTTCTAAACTACCTATGCGGCAGTTAACAAGGAGATACGATTGCAGATTTATTGGTGGTATTTCTAAACTACCTATGCGGCAGTTAACGTGGTTCTTCTCCAGACGCTTCGTCACATTCTTTTCTAAACTACCTATGCGGCAGTTAACGGATCTATTCTTACTGATGCTGATCCCAAACATTTCTAAACTACCTATGCGGCAGTTAACTCTTAATTAACGGCAGTTTTGGTATTGCGGTATTTCTAAACTACCTATGCGGCAGTTAACTTAAGATGAATCCGACAGAAGATAATGATACTTTTCTAAACTACCTATGCGGCAGTTAACGATGCCGGAGCGGAAAAAGAATCCGACAGCACGTGCGCTTATACATCTTTTTCCCACTTTGACCCAAATTTATTCCTGCCTTGAAATATATTGATTTAATCGCATTTTTCAAACGCCGTAAAAATTTGGGTTAAAATTCCGGAACGGTTCTGTTATTACTTAAACCATAGGTTCCGCATTCTGTCAAGACGGATTCTTTTTCTACCCGCTTTTTTATAAAAAGGCTAAATGTTCCTCCGCGGGAAAGGCTTTTCATCTGTATGTACGGCAGTCTGACAGATTTTCTCTTTCCTTGCAGAAGCCGGGCAGCCTCTTCGATCGTTACTCCCGGATGTCTTTTTGCATAGCGTCTCGCTTTCACCCAGATTGAACCTTCCGGTTGGTACCTGCTATACACGGCATACCCCCGCAGCTTGCGCTCCGGCACTTTCCTTATGCTTGTACAGTGCACATAATCAAAGAGGCGTCCCAGTACTTTGGATAGGTTGAGTCTTTCCAATTCTTGTGCTTCCGCAAAGACACGGATTTTTTCTCCCAGACCTGTTTCCCTGTATTCGGGAAATGAAACGGCATAGGGGTTATGTCCGCTTTTATTTTTTTCATCTGCAAAAGCAATATGGAGCTGGGTAAACACTTTGGTCCAAAGGAAGGCAAGCGATACTTCCGCACACGGGAGCAAGGTGATTTCCTGATAGTATTCCATGGCTTATTCCTTTTCGCTCTGACCAAAAACACCGCCGCGGACGAGAACAGCCATGACATAGTTTTTGTCATTTTCATCGTCCGGTTCACTGCCGGTTGACCACTGATCAAACAGGGTATAAAAATCTTTTTTCTCTTTTGGTGTGCGGTAGGCTTTCCCAAGAGTGGTGACCGCACCATAGGGTTCAATGGCAATCGGTATCCGTCTGCCTTCTTCCTGAGGATACCAAGTGTCGACGGTTCTGATGGCATTGCTGAGTTTCTGCGAGTGCATAGCGGCCGTACCGTCCACATGGTAAAGAACCTTGCTCTTCTTGCCTTTTCCTTTATCAAGAATCAGTTCTTCGCTGGGATAAATTTCCTGTCCTTTTCCCATAAGTGCGAAGGCTTCCACTTCGATCAGAAGGGATGACCTCTTTCCACAGAGAGTTTCGGCAATAAAAGATGCCAATTCTTCCACTTTTTCACGATTCTTATCAAAATCCTTCAAGCTGAAATCATAAATATTAAATATCCATTTTTTATTTTCTTCTTTTATGGATACAATGACCTCCGCTTTTTCCGCCCCTACACGATTTCTCCAAAGGAAGCGTCCATTGGCTATATTCATCGCATAACGGGCTGACAGCTCTTTAAATCCGTTCTGCTCAATAAATTTCTTTCCTATTTCTTCTATCTTTTTATGATGAGTTTCGTTATTGCATGCAGAAGGATGCTCTACACCGGAAAGGACTTTGATTGTAAAGGATAATTTCAATGTGTCATCGTTTAAAGAAATAGAAGCACTGTCTACGGTCTGCAGATTTGCTTTTTCCACTTCCGCATTCAATTTCATGGGATCATTTTTTACACTATCCTTCAATCGGTTGGAAATGGTTCCTCTTACAGATTTTTCTACCAGCATAACGGGACGGGCTGTTTCATTTCTTTTTTCCCAGGTTGTTCCATACATATAGCCATCCGATAAAACAAGTTTCTTTTCAAAAGAAAGTACAGATGCCAGATTTGATTCTTTTTTCGCCATTTTCATTTCCTCCTGATCATTCCTTATTTTTACAAAGATATAATTGATTGGTTTCTTCATAGGCATAGTGCCACATCATTTCATCTATGTCACGGAACCGATGAGCCATCTTAAATTCACCAAGGGTGACTATGCTTTCTGCAAATCGATGGGGCGTATCCGGATCCCGCTGATTTTTCACTTTCCCCAGCGGAGACAATCCCTTAAATCCTACAGCAAGCGGCGCAATCCATCCGGCCGCCGCCTTTTCATATTTCCAGTCTGTTACCTTACCGGATTCATCTTTTTCTGCCATCTGATGTACTTTCAGATAGTGAAGCAGCCTGTCCAGACTGTCTTTTCCTTCCAGCTCTTTCGCTTCCATGAGATCCCTGCGCTCAATAGGTATATAACCGGGCATAAGTGTGGAAATCACTTTCCTAACTGATATAGGATTGTCTTCATTTATACGCATGACTTGGATTTTTCTAATATCCAGTATGTCTCCCCCCGCCATTTTCATCCGGGGCAATATTTCCTTTACTGCCTGTTCCAATAATTCCATGTTATTCCCGTCTACCCTTTCGGCCTCTATCAGAAGGGATACGGAAAGATGGATTCTCGCATCTTCAATAAATGACGGTCTTTCTCCTTTTTCATTAAGTGGATTTGCCGTTCCTACAAGGGAATTCACATAGTCTCCGAGTCCCTTATAAATCTGCAGATTTGTCTTGTGATATGATACCGCTGTTTTTACAAGTCGTATCCCCTCCAGAGCCGGCTCCCTCCTTTCTCCCAACTTTCGTTCCAGTGCATGGACTGCACCGAGCCATGCTGTCATAGCAGGTACTCCGATGGTTAAGGTACTGCTCATGGCATTGGCATTATGAATACGCAGATGGGATATAAGCAGATATGCTTTCATGACAAACTTCTCACCTCCTCCATAAGAACCTCTATCATTGCGTGCCGAATATATTTCATTTCCTCCTCGCCTAATGATACACGCTGTTCTTTTTTAATCCTTCTATATTTGTAAATAAACCATTTTGCAAAATACTTCCCTGTTTCCTTTGCCCATTCATCTGTCCGTTCCTCTCTATATTGTTCATCAAGCCATATTTTCTGGATCTGCGGCAGATTAAGGAACTCCTCGCCATTGCTCCAGCCGGCAGGCTCTTCCCGTAAACGATAACAGGACTGCAGTATGACATCAATCAGGTCACAGACCAGTGCTTCCCTCTTATTCCGAATTTCCGCATTATTCCGTTCCATGAGAAACAACTCATGCAGATTTCGGAACAGGAAGAAATAGGCCCGGTATGGCACTGTTTCCTCAAGGAAATTACGGTGGGGGCGACGTATTTTTTCCCCTTCCAGCAGAGCCGGCATAGACATGAGCAGATCCGCTTTTCCCGCTACCCGTGCATTAAAGGCGCTGATATTCTGCGCTTTCGTTCCCCCAAAGCCGATGACTGTCCTCTCCATGATTTCATCACATGCATTCCCATAAAACTCGCTTTTCTCATTACGGCAGTCAAACCTGTGCTGCCTCATATTCCTGCTTCTGCCGTTCAGCACTTGCAGAAGGCTTGAGGACGGCAATACGGTCAACAGATGATACGTCCCTTCTCCGGCAGGAAAGTAAATCTGCCGCAGCCTTCCGTCCGTCGCTGCCGGATCGGCAGTCGCCATCATGCGTTCCACTTCCTGTCTCATGGTATCGAAGGATACGCCCAAAGATTCTACTTCTCTCCTAACGTTTTCATCATTTTCATAGATATGCTTCCATAATGGTCTTCCGTCATCCAATGCATAAAGCAGCAATTTCGCTGCGCCCATGTAAGCGGCAGAAGAATATACGATATCCGTTTCACAGTCCACATTTTCCGTCAGTACATAGGCATTTTGTCCCGCTTTATTTTTTCTCTGCAAATACACTTTCACATCGGGATGGGTAAATTTCCCGACATGTGTCGCCATATCGCATTTGGAAAGCAAAGAAACCGTATCCGCCAGCCACTGCTGCGGCGTTTTCTTTTTCCCTGCAGCCGCTTCCGATATGTACGCTGTCAACCCGCTCAAAATCATCCCTCCTGTCTGTTTTCTTCCGTTAACTTGAACATACCTAACTGATCTGAATATTTCCATTCATCCACTGTACTGGATTTCCCGTAGGGTATAGTGATTTCTCCATATCTGCAGGAAATCTCATTCATCTGCACATCCTCCGGCACATCACTTGTATCTGATACGTACCGCCTCAAGGCAGCTTCATAATCACGAATAATCCATAACCGTCCCTCCATTCCCTCTGTCATACCACTGTAGTCGGTAATTCCTACACTATCTGAAAGCAAAGTCTTCTCCTTTCCCTCATACACAAGAAATTTTCGTTTCCCCTCCTCATACACCGCGCAGGCCTTGATTTCTTCCCCATAACTTTCACGAAAGCGGCTGCAGCCTTGCGGAAGTGCCGTCATCCACCAGTATTCTTCCATCCATCCGTGCATACACTGCGGCCCGCAATCTTCCTCGCAGTTAAAATCCATCATGCTCGCATGTTCCAGATCAGAGAGTTTTGAGAAATATCTTTTATCATCCGGACAGAATTGCTCCTTATCCAGCATTTCCGGTTTTAAAATTCTCGGTACCGCATCAATCCTTCTGCCCAGCTCTTCTTCATCCACAAGATCATGCATGTCATAACTGTTCAATTTCCGCTTTTCGGTTTCATACCCGGGTTTGCTGTAAGCCAGCTCTTTTCCCTGCCAGGCTTTCAGATTATATGCCATGATTGCCATATTCTTTTTTTCAAGCGTCCCTGAAACCGGCTGACGATGACGAAGAACACGGCCGGCAAGCTGTATGATGGATCGGTACGACGACGGCTCCACCACTGCCCAATCGAAGTCATGATCACGGCCGACTTCCTCCACTGGTGTTGCTACAAGAATAAATATGATATTCTCCTCCGGTGTGCTGTCCAGATGCTTCCGCACGGTTTCATCCTGAAAATCCACTGTGGCAGACTGCATTTTTCTTGTGAGCACCTTGTCCAGATACCGCTCCTGCTCATGACGGAGAAGAAGGATCTGCCTGCTGTGGTAAGTCATCACTCGGACAGCTGTCCCCTCGCTCCATCCGCATTTCATGAGGTACAGGCTGACTTTCACACAGGGTGTGATATTTGCCACACGAACCACACCGAAAGAAACCCTCTTCTTTGTTTTCTTATCAATAACATGGTGATTTTCATGCAGTTTTTCTATGGCTTCTCTTATATTTTCAAAATAGGAAGTCTCTTTTGTGGCGTCAGTGTCATTATCATCCGCTCCGCAGGGCTGTATATATCCCTTACGCTTTACCGGCTCTTTCCCCAGATTTTCCACTCGTTTACGGATAAATCGATCGTGAATCTTTCGATAAGCTGAATCATCCCCGCTGTCCATCGGTTCCACATCTGTCCTGAACTCATCACAAAGCACAAGAGCACACTGTTTTTTCCCCGTAAAGAAGGAATTGTAACTTTTCAGTCCTGCCTGATATGATCTGTACAGCCCTTCCGCCAGATCAGGCGGTATCGTCGCTGAAGAGATCGCCACATTTCTTCCGCACAATCCCGCCAGATGAACAAGCCTTGCTATGGCGATGAGATCCTTGGAATTGAAATCATCAATTTCATCAATCACCAGATCCGATGACATCAGCCGCAATGAAGGCAAAATATACCTTCCTCCCCGTGTCGTCTCCACAGCCCCCATCATATGATCGATAGTTGCCGCAAGGACAGGCTTGTATAGAAAGGCTTTATTCTTTTTTGATGTCTTTTGATTTACCGCCACTCCTTTTTTATCTGTTTTATTGAAGAAGATATCCAGAAACCGGGACTGCTCCTCGCTTTCCGTATCCACATACTCCAATTCTTCCGGCAGCAGCGGCTCTTCCGATAAATACCCCTTTCTATTTCCCTTTTTCTCTTCCTCTTTCTCTTTATCTGCTTCCTTATTTTCCTCATGCAATTTGGTTACGGCACTGGAACCGATAAGGACGGCCAGATCATTCCTGTCCAAATGTATCCGTTCCCTGTATTCATCACCGGTCTGCAGCGTCAACGTACGGAGGCCGAGGGCAAGGATATACCGGAGCGATTTTCCGTCCGTCGATACAGCCTGCATGATCTTTGCATTGGCAAACGTTTTGCCGCAGCCGGTGCTTGCCATATTGACTATAAAATACCTGGCACCATCCCCATTCTTCTCCCGGAATGCTCTGATTTTCTCGACAACTGTATCCTGCCATCTGAAAACTGCCGGACTTTTCTTTGCCAACACCTTTACATCATAGACGCTCTCCATCTGATCACTGAAATAAGGAAGTCTGTGGGCAATATGGGTTGCCTGTTCACAGACCCTAACCAAATGTTCCTCCAGAAACTGCTTTTTCTTTCCGGTTTTACCGTCTGTATTCGCCCATAAATCATTTTTTGCCCATCGGCCCTTATCTGTTTCCTCAGGCAGGGAAGAAATATAATGATCCGCCAGCATAAGAGACAATCTCGTATAGTGGGCGATAGCCCTGAAAGATGGTTTATATGTTTCCCCTCCCATAATATCCATCAGTCTGTCATAATCATTTAATAATCGGCCGCACCATTTTTTTATGGCCTTCCGCCAGGCTGCCGCATTCTCCACAAGGAGTCCCTCCGGAAATACAAAGCAGCTCCTGCGGCACATAATAGCCTCCTCCGCTTCACTCTCATATCCCCAGCACGCATTCAGACTGGAGAATATACTGTGGAAACTTTTTTTCTCTACATTCACCCAGCCATCCTTATCCATAGACGGCAGCCTGTGATGAGACAAGATCAACCACATCAAAAATTTTGCAATCGGCGGCAAATGTGCTGCATCCAGCTTTTTCATATCTGCCTGCCCGTTTCCTTTTTCGTCAATTTGCAGATTCTTTTCTATATCCTCTGTCTTTATCGTTCCTTCGGCCAGTACTTTCAGCCATTTTCTGTCGTCTTCCTCCGCACCTGCAGCAAAAACAAGCGCTTCAAGAAGCTTGCAGGATACCCATTCATGACGGAAGGGATCCATTTTCAATGTTTTTTCATCCAGTTTCTTCTGAAATAACGCTGATGCCTTTCCCCAGTCATGAAAGAGTGCCGCCACCGCTGCCAGCGCTTTTATCAACGGCAGATACTGCCAGTCATTTTCCCACTCATGGTGAAGAATTTCCTTTTGTGTGGAGTGGACAGGCACGATGCCTTCTTCATTAAACATGTCCCGCTTCCCTACAATCCAGACCAGCTCGCTATGGCTCCGTGACCGGATCCAATGACACGCCACTGCTGTACTTTTGGTAGCAGTCCGTCGCAAAAGCGCCTGCACCGTCAGCAACCCCTCTTGCGTAATGACCGTTTTCCACGTATCATTCCCAATTCTGTCTGCAAAACTATCCAGAATCCTCCGCACCGTATAAATAGCCTTCTTCTCGCTCCTGCTCGTAAATATGACCATCATGACCGTTCACCGCCCGCATATAGTCTGCTGCACCGTTTCACTTCATCAAACATAAAATCCAGCGCCTTATGTTCGGTAAACTTCTGTAAGCAGATCTGCCTGAACTCTCTGTCTCTCTGCCCTCTCATGGCACAGATAAAGCTCCATGGCAGGACGATGGCATCCTTGATCAAATCCGCCACATCAAAAACAAGAGCGCCTCGTCTTGTCTTACCATGCATCACCGCGAAGCCGTGAGGAATACCAAGTACCCAGAGAGTCGTTGCCGCCAGTCCGTACGCCAGATAATTCCCATGATCCAGAAGCCTGTTCGCAGGCTGGTCAGAATTACGCGCCCTCCTGAAATCGACTGTTTCCGTATTCTGTGCCGCGTACCTGTAGAGCTTTTTTGTGAATTCCGCCTCCGCCGCCAATACATGGGTCACACCCCCGCTATTTCCATGCGGCTCTTAAAAACGGAAATCGCTTCTTCTGTCAAAGCATCATCGGTAAAAAAACCTTCATCGGCCAATTCATTGTCTTTATCCCAGACTGTCTGCAGAAAACGGATACGCTTTTTCTGGAACTCCTTTGCCACAGCAAGACGTTTCTTTTCATCAAACCAAAAAGACAGCCACCCCTGCACATATTCTGTCGGCCTGTACTCACTTTGCGGATTCAGCCACTCCACCTCCGTACCGGCAAATAACGGTGTAGCCCCACCACCGCAGAAACCAACAAGTACACCGGCGCCGCTGAGCAGCCGCATTGCCGCCTGTGTCACAGAAGTACCGCTGCCCAAAAGAATTACTGTTGTGTTGGCAATCGGAATATTCCAAAACAAGTTCTCTTTTTTCGTCTCCGTCAAATAAACAATACGTCCATCCTTCTGCATGATCCTGCACTTTTCAAGATAATACAGATTCGCCCGTTTAGAATGAAGAATCGTTTTCAAATCCGACTTGACAATATCCTCTATCATTAGAAACCTCCGTCAAATACATCCTGCAATGACCGTCTGCCAATCAACAGACCTATGATTTTCTCATGAAGCTTATGCTATTTTGAAACTCATTATCCTCCTTTTCAGAACCATAATCCATACCGGCTGCAGATCACTCTGGCATTTCCCCTGATACAGCAGGATAACTCCTTACAAAGGATTGTTCCGCCCCAACCTCTCAAATGTTATTTATCCTTGGCAGAATCTCCTGCCAAGATACTCTTTTAATACCGCTGTGTCATACCTCCTGAACTGCCTCCCCCTTGGTGAGCACACACGGCGCGCAACCGCCAATACCATGTCTGAGTTATAATGGGCTGTCTTTCGTACTTGCAATTTCCCTTGCATCGTCCCCTGTTTTCGGTCAGCCAGCCGATAGCTGACCACCACTCTTTCATCCAATTCACCATGCTTCAGGATGAACCTGATATGCATGCCTATACTTTGTTTCGTCGTTTGAAAAAGCTCCGCTATTTCCTTTTGTGTCAGCCATATCGTACCATCAGCCACCAGTAATCTCATTTTTTCCACAATGTCATCTGTATCATTTATGTTATGTTCCATTTTTCTCCTCTCCTTAATTCGCTGTTCATGAACTTTTTCAATCGTCATTATTTTCTTTTCCTCTTTAAATGCGTGAATAATTCTATACATGGATTTATAAAAATAGTCGAACCACCTTTCCAAAATAGGCTGCCTATGCGGCAGATAATAATCATTCTATATATTTTCTAAGCTGCTGATCCAGCAGTTGTCTATATTGTACACCATGATAAAAATAAACAGCAACCACAAAATGTTCTTAGCATGGATACATTTGCCGTACTGCTTTTTCTATAGCTCAGCTTCATGAATATTTTGATCATTCTTACTTTTCATTATCCAAAACCTTCAGTTTTTTCATTCTTTCAGTATTCAAATTCTCCAAAGAAAATAATTAGGTTCTTGCCAATTTTCTAAGCACGACCATTCGCTCTTTCTGATTAATTTTTTACCAATTAAAACCGTATTACAGCTTTCCATATTCGCAAGGGTCAATGGTTCATACAAATTTGCATAATCCCTCATGCTTCTTTTCAGACCCGGAGTTTCCTCACACCACTATTTTGCACGTTTATTAAACAACACAACATTTAGCACATCCGCTTCACTTACATATTTGCAGGACAATTGTTCACTTGTTAAATCAGGCCAAAGATATCCGTTGACAGCATCTGTGTAAATTTTATAGTTAATCTTTAGGATTTCTCTATTTAGATTCCAAAGCCCTGAATACCCATTATCGGGTTATCGGGGCAAATCCACTCATAGCTTATCCGATCTGCCATTTTCTATTAAGATCGTTGAGTCTGTCATTATCAAGCTGCGCCTCATTTTCATTGCATTTCCAAAAACACTCCACAATCCTTTACTCAAAAGAGAAACCCACCGGCATAGCCGGTGGTTCTTCTTATGCGGCCCAAGGGCCTATCTTACCAGCGGCGCGTCTACGCGCTTGCGGCCTGTTCACTT
>QWCB01003976.1_pt1 | contig 10786 bp, 10 predicted proteins | sample 1972511 | NCBI WGS metagenome assembly QWCB01 (sample SAMN09866719, study PRJNA288562) | Human gut metagenome isolate term5_stool, whole genome shotgun sequencing... | isolation source: gut | host: Homo sapiens | place: USA: California
AATTTCTGATCGTAAGTTCCTGGCATTTTTCCAATCATCGAGTTTTTCATATGAACAACTTCATCATGGCTAAATGGCAAAATGTAATTTTCATTAAATGCATACATTATCGAAAAAGTTAGTAAGTTATGGTGATCTTTTCTAAATAGAGGATCCATTTTCATGTATTTTATGATGTCATTCATCCAACCCATATTCCACTTAAAATCAAAACCAAGTCCGTTTTCTTCTACAGGCTTTGTTACATTTGGCCAAGCAGTCGATTCTTCCGCAATGACAAAAACACTAGGGAACTCTTGTTTAATTGTATTATTTAATTTTTTGATAAATTCAATTGCCTCTTTATTTTCGTATCCACCATCTTCATTTCTTATATCTTTACCAGAAAAATTCAAATAAATCATATAAGCTACTGCATCAACTCTTAGCCCATCCAAGTGATAGTACTTGAACCAAAACAATGCAGAAGATATAAGGAAATTTACAACTTCTTTTTTTGATAAGTCAAAGTTCAACGTTCCCCATTGATCGTTGTCAGCTAAATATTGATCTGTTTTTTCGAATAAATTACTTCCGTCAAATTTTCTAAGGCCAAAATCATCTTTGCAAAAATGAGCTGGAACCCAATCCATGATAACTCCAATGTCGTTTTGGTGTAATTTGTCAATCAAATACATCAAATCTTTTGGACATCCAAACCTAGAAGTCGCTGCAAAAAATCCAGTAAGTTGATATCCCCACGAGCCATCAAAAGGATGCTCCATTAATGGCATAAACTCAACATGAGTGTAATTCATTTCTTTGAGATAAGCTACCAATTCATCTGATAGTTGAACATAAGACAGATAATTTTCACCATGTTTTCTCCATGAAGAAAGATTTATCTCGTAGATACTCATAGGACTATTAAATTTATCTGTCTTTTCTCTTTTTTTAAGCCACTTTTTATCATTCCATTTATAGCCTTCAATATCATAAACTTTGCTAGCAGTTTTCGGTCTTAATTCGCTATGAAATGCAAAAGGATCAGCTTTATACAAAACATCTGAATCCTGTGTGACTATTCTGTACTTGTATGAATCAAATATTTTGACATTTCTAATGCATATCTCCCAAATTTCTCCATCTTGTAATTTTCTAAGCGGAAGTGAATAGTCGTTCCAATTATTGAAATCTCCAACTAAATTTACATGTTTTGCATTAGGAGCCCACACCAAAAATCTGGTGTAGGTCCCAATATCATCCGTATAAATATGTGATCCTAAAAATTTATACAAATTATTGTTGTTTCCTTCATGAAATAAATAAACATCTGTTTCATTTTTCCCATGATAAAAATATTTTTCCATATATTCTCCAAGCTATAAAAGTGATACAATATCTAAAATTATTCTCCAGTTATCATGTTTATCGTCATAATTTTATTCTTTAAATCTAAAATTTGATTGTTAAGTTGATTATATTCTTCAGAATCCATGTTTTTGTGGTCAAATAATTCTTTATTTTCATACAATCTATCGATTTTTTTCTTAATATTTTCTAATTCTTCGTATAAATCATTATTTTCACGGTTTGTTATTATTTCTTGTTCAACCTTGTAATTTCCAGCTTCAAATTCTTCTGTTGAATAAATTTCAGGAATTACAGTTTCAACATTATACTTTTCTGTTAGCAAGTTGGACAAAGTTTCTGCACCTTCATTTTCACCATGAGTGATGAATATTTTCTTAGGTTTTATTTTCATATTTTCAACAAATTCCATAAGATTATTTTGATCGGCATGTCCTGAAAATCCACCCAAATTAAATATTTCGGCATTTACTTTAATTGTTTCACCAAATAGCTTAACTTCATCAACTCCATCCAATAAAATCCTTCCTAGTGAACCTTGAGCTTGATATCCAACAAATACTACAGCATTTTTCTCATCCCACAAATTGTGTTTCAAGTGGTGACGAACACGACCTGCTGTAGCCATTCCACTTGAAGATATGATAACTCTTGGAAATTTTACGCTATTTAGCATTTTTGATTCGTCAATATTTTTAACATAGTGCAAGTTTTCAAATTCAAATACATTATCTCCACTGGAAATGTAATCTTTTGCTTTTTGATTAAACAAATCAGTATTCTCCATAAATGCCTTGGTTGCTTCAAGAGCCATCGGACTATCAACATATACTGGAACTTTCTTTTCATAATGATCTTTGATTTGATAGTCATAATAACTATTTAGCTCATAAATTATTTCCTGAGTTCTCCCGACTGCAAAACTAGGAATAATTACAGTTCCTCCTCTTGCTGAAACCTTTTCAATTATATTTATGAGAGCATTAACACTTTCTTTATAAGGCTCATGAATTCTATTACCATAAGTAGATTCCATAACTAAATAATCGCAACCTGATAAAACATATGGATTATTTAAAATCGGATTATTTGAAGTTCCAATATCTCCTGAAAAAATAATTTTAGTAGTGTTTTTGTTTTCAGTTATAAATATTTCAAGGCTCGATGATCCTAGCATGTGACCTGCATCTCTAAAAATTACTCGGATATCTTCATTTATTTTGACAAGTTCATCGTAAAATCGTCCCTTAAACAATGAAATACAGCTCATCGCATCAATTGTCGTATAAAGTGGACTGAGAAGAGGTTTGCCAGATCTTTGTCTTTTTCTATTTTCCCATTCAACATCACTCTCTTGAATCTTAGCACTATCCATCAACATTATTTCTGCCAAATCTTTTGTAGCTTTTGTGCAATAAATCGGCTTTCTAAAACCATTTTTATATAATAGTGGAATCCTTCCAGTATGATCAATATGTGCATGAGTCAAAAGCATGAATTCAACATCACTAAAATCTATTTCATCATGGTTTTTTTGTTCTAATTCTTTACTACCTTGAAACAATCCACAATCAACTATGAATTTATGTTTTTCAGTTTCTACTACATAACAAGAACCAGTTACTTCTTGTGCAGCTCCTAAAAATGTAATCTTCATTAAATCACCTCTTAATTACTATATACCCAAAATGTTAAGCGATAGTAAAATATCCGCAAACTTTAATTTGCGGATAATAACTTATTTTTGCTTTCGTTTTCTTTTTTCTTCTAAGTTTTTAGCTATCAAATTGTCCAAAACTAATTCGTAGCCTTTTGCGCCATTTTGTAACGACCTATTAACTCTACTAATTGTTGCAGTCGATGCACCAGTATCTTTTTCGATTTCACTATATGTTTTTCTGATTTTTAGTAACTTAGCTACCTCTAATCTTTGTGATATAGAATGAAGTTCTCTTAATGTGCAAACGTCTTCAAAAAATCTTTGCAACTCTTCTCTACCATTTAGCATCATAATTGCATCGAAAAACTCATCTAATGTTTTGTCTTTGATATTGATTTCTCCCATACCTTACTCCTTAAATTTTTTTAGGTAACCTTTACCCATTAATAAAAATAATATAATGCCTTTTATATTCTTAGTATACTCGCTTTTTCAAACTAAAGCAAATATTTTTTTAAATTAAAATTCTATTGTATCTTATTAAACTAATTTATTAGGAAAACAATCATACTTTATAATTTTATAAACTTTATATACCCAAAACAACTAGATTTTATTCTAATTAACTTGATTTTATTGTTAATTTAGATTTAATTTAATTTTTAAACAGAAACGGGAATCTATCAAGCGATAAAATTCCCGTTAAAATTATTTATTATATTTTTTTGATTTGTATCTCAATTGAGTATCCAAAATTCTCTTTCTTAATCTTAAATGATGAGGGGTAATTTCTATTAATTCATCCTCTTCAACAAACTCCATCATTTCTTCCAAACTCATAATTTTTGGAGGAGATAATTTTAATGCTTCATCAGCTGCTGAAGATCTAATATTTGTTTGAGCTTTTTTCTTGCAAATATTTACTTCAATGTCTAATCCCTTTGCATTAGAACCAACAACCATTCCTTCATAAACTTCATCTTGAGGTTGAACGAATAATATACCTCTATCTTGTGCCGCGTTTAATCCATACGCTGTTGCAGTACCTGTGTCATATGAAATCAATGAACCCAATTGACGTTTTGGAATTTCCCCTTTATATGGCTCATATCCTTTAAGTTCTGTATTGATAACTCCGTTACCCTTTGTATCACTTAAAAACTCTTGGCGGTATCCTATAAGGCCTCTTGAAGGTATTTCAAAAATAAGTCTTGTGTATCCACTAGAAGTATTTGATATATCTTGCAATTCACCTTTTCTAGTACCTAATTTCTCGATTACAGTTCCAACAAATCCTTCTTCAATATCAATTGTAACAATTTCGATTGGTTCAAGGACTTTTCCATCTTTATCTTTTTTAAATAATACTTCTGGTTTAGATACTTGGAATTCAAATCCTTCACGTCTCATATTTTCAATTAATACAGACAAGTGAAGCTCTCCTCTACCGCTAACTCTGAAAGTGTCTGTAGAATCTGTATCTTCAACTTTCAAGCTTACATCTGTTTCTAATTCTTTATATAATCTTGAGCGAACTTGTCTACTTGTAACAAACTTTCCATCACGCCCTGCAAATGGAGAGTTGTTAACTGAGAAATTCATCGCCAAAGTAGGATTAGAAATACTTACAAATTCAATAGGATCACAGTCTTCTTCGTTTGCTAAAGTGTCCCCGATTTCTATTCCTTCAACGCCTGTTAAAGCTACGATAGAGCCGAATTTTGACTCGTTAACCTCAACTCTATTTAATCCGTCAAATTCATAAATTTTAGTTACTTTAATTTTCTTTTTCTTATCAGGATCATTGTAATTTACAATTACACAGCTATCGTTAACCTTTACTTTACCTTGCTCAATTTTACCAATACCAATTCTTCCAACGTAATCGCTAAAATCAGTTGTAGAAATTAAAAGTTTGAAAGGAGCATCTTCTTCTCCTTCTGGAGCTGGAATGTAGTCGATGATTTTATCCAACAAAGCTGTCATATCTTCTGGTCTTTCATTTAAATCATCAGTTGCAAATCCTTCTCTTGCAGAAGCGTATACAAATGGTGAGTCCAAATATGATTCATCTGCATTTAACTGAATAAATAAATCTAAAATTTCATCAACTACTTCATCTACCCTAGCTTCTTTTCTATCAATCTTATTAATACAAATAATTGTAGGTAGATTTAATTCAAAAGCCTTTTTCAAAACAAACTTAGTTTGTGGCATAGGTCCTTCAAAAGCATCTACTACCAACACAACTCCGTTTGTCATTTTTAATACACGTTCTACTTCTCCTCCGAAGTCTGCGTGACCCGGAGTATCTATAATATTAATTTTATGATTTTTGTAGTTTATCGCCGTATTTTTAGATAAAATAGTAATTCCTCTTTCACGTTCAATGTCATTGCTATCCATTACACGATCTTGAACATCTTGATTTTCTCTAAAAATACCACTTGTTTTCAATAACCCATCTACCAAAGTTGTCTTACCGTGGTCAACGTGGGCGATTATTGCTACATTTCTTACATCTTCTCTTTTCAAAATTCCACTTCCCTCTAATTTGTGACAATTCATTATATCATAAATTCAAAAAAATAAAAGAAAAATTTGTATAAAAATCGCATTTACCAATTTTACTCAATAAAAGAAGCTATTAGATCACTTATTAATTAGGTTTCACTAATAGCTTCGCTTCTACACAATTTTCTCTAATTTTTAACTCGTCAGCCAATTTACTTACTATAAATAATCCTCTACCTCTGACATAAATATCATTATTGAAATAACTATTAGAACAATAATCAATTCCCGTGCCCTCATCCTTGACGCATATTCGAATATAATCATCGTTCAATTTTATTTTAAAAGTTATTTTTTTATTTATATCAAACTGGTTACCATGTTCTAGCCCATTAAAAATCAATTCATTAATTATCAATCTTATATCATAAAGAAGTTCTTCATCTGGTACAACTTTTCTTAATAGTCTGAGCATAGTATGGATATTTTTAGTAGCAATTGTCCTGTCGCTGACAAACTGCCTCTTAAATATATACATATTATCACCCAATATGATTATACCCAAATATTCAATATTTTTAACATTCTCTTATTAAAGATAAATTGATAATTTAATCATAGAAGTGATTAAATTTTTTTACAGTGGGTATATATAATTTGTACCTGATAACAGGTAATTATCTTAAAGGGGGAAATTAATCATGAAAAAATATGTATGTGACGTATGTGGATATATCTATGATCCAGCTGAAGGAGATCCAGATGCAGGTGTTCAACCACAAACAGCTTTCGAAGATTTAGCTGAAGACTGGGTTTGCCCAATTTGTGGTGCTGGAAAAGACGACTTTTCAGAAGTAGAATAATCCAATAAATTTTTATGATTGGCAATAATAAATCATACATGACATAAAATATTATTGTCGTATAAAAGTAGTTTAAAAATTAAAACCCCAACAATGGGGTTTTCTTACTTTTATTCTTCAATTCCACTACCGTATTTTAAAATCATTTCGAGCTGTTCCATAACAGCTTTTTTATTTGTTTTCGAAGTTGAACTGTATTCGTAGATAAGATTGTCATCATCTATGTTTAGTTCTTTTTTTATGATATTCAAATTCTTTTTTACCATTGTTTTACCAATTTTGTCTAATTTTGTAGCAATTACAAATCCACAAAAACCACTTTTAATAATCCAATTGTACATTTCCTTGTCCTGAACAGTAGGTTTATGTCTAATATCTACAATTAAAAATACCTCATACAAATTTCTTCTATTATTTAAGTAAGTTTCTATAACTTGAGCCCATTTTTTCTTTTCAGATTTTGATGTCTGAGCATATCCATATCCAGGCAAATCCACCAATCTGAACTCATTATTAGCGTTATAAAAATTTACCGTACGAGTTTTTCCTGGCTTTGAAGAAGTCCTTGCTAAGTTTTTTCTGTCCAAAATAGAATTGATAAAAGATGATTTACCAACGTTACTTCTACCGCAAAAAGCAATTTCTGGTAGAGATTCATCAGGATATTGTTCTATTAAAAAAGCAATTTTCTCTAAATCAGAGTTAATTATTTTCATATTCACCTCCACTAAATATCTTAGAAATATAACACTTATTATAACAAAACTTTAGATTATTTTCACTAAAAAAGCGACTTAAAAAAGTCGCTTTATTTTAAATTAATTATTGTCTTTGTGCCATTTCGTGATCTAATATTGCAAGACCAGCATTACTGTTTTCAGTTCTTTCAAGTTTTGTTATGATATTATCAAAAGTAGCTTCTTCTTCGATTTGTTCGTCAATGAATTTTTGTAGAAGAGTGTATACTTCATAGAATTTGATTTCATGAGCTGCATCAAATAATTCTCTGATTCTTCTTGTAACTTCTTTTTCGTGTTCTAAAGCAGCTTTGAAAATGCTTAAAACATCTTTTTCATAGTTTACAGTTGGAGCGTCAATTTTTCCATATTCAACTTTATATCCAACTTCTTGTAACCATTTTTTGAAATATTCAGCATGTTCATATTCTTCATGAGCTTGCTTTTCCATAAAGTGTTCAAATCCATCCCAATCCATTTCATTCAATTCAGAAGCCATTTGTTTATATTCGTAGCCTGATTGTAATTCGAATATTAATTGTTCGTTGATTTTCTTTAATAATTCTTCTCTTTTCATTTTTATCATACTCCTTAAATTAATTTATAGACTGTTAGTTAATCACTTTACATCAAATTTATGAATATAAATCATACACACCATAAACTCGCAAATTATTTTCCACCAAAAGTTTCATAATTTCTGGAATTATTTTAGCTTTCTGCTTAGTGGTAAACCCATTGTAGCTTATTTCTGTATTATTGAAATCCATATATTCCGATGAACCAATGACTTTAATAATTTTGTCGTGCACCTCTTGTAGATGCATATCGGCAATTACAAAAGTAACATTGCAAATTCTATCATCATCAATTGTGGGAATTATTCTATTTATCAGTAAAACATTATTCATAACTAACCTCTTTTTCTCTCTATATTGTTATATACCCAGTTTCTATTATTTTATTCAATTGACCAGGACTTTTTTTTATATTATACTGATTAAAAAGAGGTGAAAAATGAGAACATCACATAAGAGAGCTAATAAGCAAATAAAAAGAAATAAGATTTCCAAAAAAATATTTTTATTTGTTTTAGTCCTAATACTTGTATTATTCGGTTACAAATACATAAACTCTAGACCTGCTGAGTACAAACAAAAAATTCCAAAAAAATACATACTCAGAGATTTTGATGAATTATGTAATCAAATTGAAAATTCATATATGAATTTACCACAGACAAAAAAATACAAAGACATTGATTTTTTATCTTTAAAACCTAATTTTAAATCTAAAATAAAATTGGAATGTGGCAAGAAAAAGGATGAACTATCGACACAAGAAGTGTTTAATTTATATAACGATATCTTAAAGAAACTTTACGATTCAAACGTAAAAATAGCCGATAAGCACACATTTAATAAAATTTTACAACAAGAAAACAAGAATCAAATTCTAAATAATTTATCTATAAAGAGGTATTCCAATCTAGCTGATGAAATTCCTGAAAAAATTTTTAGAGCATATTCTATCGATAACTACAAGGATGCACTATACGTTAAGGTGTCAGATTTTGATTCAGTGAATATTGAACAAGATGCTAAAATTTTTAGTAATATTTTGAAAACTAATAAAAAGAAAAATAAAATAATAATAGATTTAAGAGATAATGACTCCAATAATTTGGACTATGCTATTAATGTGATAATTAAACCTTTACTGAAATCAGACATTAATGTCGATTTTAATGTCGCGAATAAAACTCAACCTATTATCTCAAAAAATATTCTAGATAGAAATGGTATCAGCTTTAAAAATACAGAAAATGTGGAAAATATCAAAATAAACGATAATCAAAAAAGTATAAAATACATTACAAAGTTTAATTTAGCTATTAAAAAAACAGAAGAACAACAATGCGATGTGTATATATTACAAAACAAGAATACAAGAAATAGTGCGGATTTGGTGTGCCAAATTGCGAACAGAACTAAGTTTGCAACTACTGTCGGAGAAACAACTTCTGGAAATGGATTAAATATAGTTCACACTTACAAGTCACTTCCTAACACAGGATTAATCGTAGAGTATCCACTAGGACAAGGATTAAATGAAGACGGTTCTACTAACGAAGAAGTTGGGACTACCCCTTCAATAAAATTAGATGATAACAGTGAAATGGTAAAATTATTATTATCTAGAATAAATTAAGAAAAACGACTAATATTAGTCGTTTTTCTTTTAAACATCTGTAATATCTATATCTGGAATCATAAGTATTTTGTAATCAGGATATTTTTGTTGCACTTCATCAGTTATAATTTCAACTGCATCTTTAAAATCTTTTTCAAAACTTACAATTACATCAAATCTCATGTTTTTTTGTTCAATATCAATATAAAATCCATGTAACTGCAATGCCCAATCATGTGATAATACAAGCTTTTGAACGTCATTTCTAATTCTAGAAGCTTCATCGTCTTTTGTGTTGTAGGAATATACCCCTACTCCAATTAAAATAATTTCCATTTTTTTGTAAACTTTCAATTGAAGTCTTCTTGTTAATTGATCTACTTCAGCTACAGACATTGTATCAGGAAGTTCTAAATGAACTGTAGCGTAGTATTTATCGGGACCATAATTAAAAAGTATCAAATCATAAGCTCCTATTACCTGTTTTTCTTCATTAATTAGATCTTTTATTTTATTTGAAATCTCTTTATCTTGTCTTTGACCAATTATATGATTGATAGTTTCCATCATCATTTCAATACCGGCTTTTATGATAAATACAGAAAGTAGTACCCCAACGTATGCTTCAAGCGAAATACTCCAAATCATATAAATTATTGCCGAGATGAATACGGATAATGATAGAATTGAATCGAAAATCGAATCTGCACCTGAAGTGATTAATGCTCCAGAGTCAACTTTTTCACCTTGTCTCTTAACGTATTTCCCGAGTATAAATTTCACTACTACGGCTACTGCGATGATAACAATTGAAATAATACTGTATTTAGCTTCTTGTGGATGAATTATTTTCTTCATTGATTCAACCAATGAAGTAATACCAGCATATAAAACAATTGCTGCCACAATCATTGAACTCAAATATTCAATCCTTCCATAGCATAGGATGCTACTTATCTGGTGCTTTAGAAGCTAACTTTGCTCCAGCAATAGTAATGAAAGATGATAACGCATCTTAAATGTTGTTGATAGCATCCAAAATTACAGCAATAGAATTTGTAATGTAACCAATTATAGCCTTGAAAATTGCTAGAAATACATTGGTAATAATTCCTAAAATACTTGTTTTAATAATAATCTTTTCTCGGCTAGAATTGTTTGCTGTTAAATTTTGATTTTCGTAAATAATCAAACTCCTAAAGGACACTTTGAACTTTTTGTTTTACTATATCCATATCTACAGTAGGTTCGAATCTTTCTAGAACATTTCCTTGTCTATCGATTAAAAATTTTGTAAAATTCCATTTTATATAAGCTTTGTCTCCAAATTTGTTATTGTTTAACTTGGCAAATTTATCAAGTGCAAGGTTTTTTATTCCTTTACCAAACCCTTTAAACGGTTTTTCTGTAGCTAAATAAGAAAATAACGGATTGGCATTTTCTCCATTTACATCGATCTTATCGAATTG
>QWCB01003978.1_pt1 | contig 10785 bp, 5 predicted proteins | sample 1972511 | NCBI WGS metagenome assembly QWCB01 (sample SAMN09866719, study PRJNA288562) | Human gut metagenome isolate term5_stool, whole genome shotgun sequencing... | isolation source: gut | host: Homo sapiens | place: USA: California
GCGCCGAGTCGATGAGGATCCTGCACTCGGTGGTGCCGCGGCCGTTGGCCGGCGAAATGGAAATCCACGGCTCGTCGGTGGTGGCGACCCAGTCCCCCGATGCCGATACTTTGATCTTGTGGCTTCCCCCTGCGGCTTCGGCTTTGATGGCGTCGCTGTCGAGCCCGAACGCGATGTTCTTGTCGGCGTCGGAGCAACTGCATAATGCGATCGAGCAGAGGATGACCGGTATGTAATTCTTTATTTTCATTGTCGTTTCTCCTTAGGTGTTATTCGAGCATTTTGTCGCAGTTCAGGATGTTCTGGGTCTTGTCGTAGATCAGGTTGTAGACCCCCTGCTGCCAGTAGTAGCAGATGGCCGAGGCATCGAACGTGATGTTGGGGTTGTCGCTGATGTCGAGGTGGTAGATCAGGTAGGAGATCGTGTCCTCGATCTTGCGCAGGTCGTTCGAACCGATGTAGAACCCGCGCAGGCCCGTGTGCTGGTAGAGCCCCGTGGGCCACTCGCGCAGGCAGCGCTTACCCTCGGCATCGCGCTGGCCGCGGATGGCGTATACGGTCAGCCCGGCGCAGTTGAGCGGCCCGAACGGGAACTTGTCGAACGAGTTGTACGATATATCCAGCCCGTAAAGGTAGGGCAGCTGCTCGGCCGTGAAATCCTTGGACAGGGCCTTCAGTTTGTTGTAGGTCAGGTCGAGCGATATGAGCGCCGTCGAGTTCTTGCCGCCAAAGCTGCCCTCGGGGATTTCGTCGATGCTGCAACCGCGCAGGATGATGTAGGAAACCAGCGAATTGGTCGTGCCGAGGCATTTGGGGAACTTCGTCAGCCCGGGGTTGGCCGCCAGCGAGAAGGTCTCCACCCGCAGGCCCTTGTATTTGCCCTCCTCTTCGCCTTCGAAGCCGTCGATCTCGTTGTAGGAGAAATCCACCGATTTCATGACGTATTTGGACTTGGCCGAGAAGATGTTGGGAACCTTCTTGAGCTTGTTGTAGGTCACCGAGAAGGTCTCCGTGTCGTCCGTGCCGCAGAAGATGCCGTCGCTGTTGGCCGGGAGCGAAGTGATGTTGTTGTGGTCGAGGTAGAGCTGTTCGGGTGCGACCTCCTTGCCCAGCGGATGGAGCGTTTCGATCTGGTTCCGGGACAGGTCGAGCAGGCCGATCTTCTTCAGGTTGCTGAACGACTCGGGGATCTCCCTGAGTTTGTTGTTGGTCGCATAGAGGATCTGGAGCTTCTCCTTCGATGGGCCGTTGGCGATGGCGTCGAGCCCCTTGTATAGCTCTTCGGCCGACCATTGGGCGTTGTTGGAGATGTTGACCGAAACGAGCTCGGGCATCTGCGCGATCTCCACCGGGAAGCGGGTCATCTTCGGGCAGTTGTAGACCTCCAGGTCGGTCAGCGACTTGAGGTTGGCTACTTCGGCGGGAATCTCCTCCAGCTCGCCGTTGGCGATGTTGAGGTACTCGAGCTTTTCGAGTTTGCCGATGGCCGGGTCGATCGACTTGAGCCCGTTGGTGAGCTTGCCGTGTACGACGTCGTAGGGACGGATATTGTTCTGGAGGCCGGTCTTGCGGTCGATGATCTGATCCTCGGTGAAATTCTTGTAGAGCGACGTGGCCGGGATCGAGATGCCGTGTTCGGCCAGGGCCCGGGCGATCGGCTCGGACGTCTGGGTCGGGATATGGATCAGCGAGAGGAACTCCTTGTGACGCTCCATGCGGGTGCGGTTGCGCTCGGAGAGGCTCTTGTCGTGTGCCAGCGAGGGGTCGTATTCGAGCAGGTTGCCGTCGTTGTGCGTGCCCAGATACAACTCGACGAGCTCCGAGAGCTGGCCGATGGCTGCCGGCACGTGCCCGCGGAAGCCGAACTCGCCGATCGAGATCTTCGCCACGCGGCCGTTGGAGTGCACCTCCACGCCCGGCTGGACGCCCCACAGGTCGGGATCCTTGTTGAAATCCCAGTTGACGCCGGTGGGATAGTTTTCACCCCTGTAAGACCAGTGCTCCCCGTCGAGCGCCTTCCAGATTTCGTAAAGCGCGTAGTAGTCGCGGATATACTCGTCGGCCTCGTAGAGCGTGACGCCGACTTTGGCCTCGGTGGTCTTGTTGTCCTCGATGGTGAAATCCAGGTTCTTGGGACGCTTGTTGGTCTCCAGCAGGATTTTGTTCTTGTCGTAGGCCTGGTATCTCTCCAGGCTGTAATCGCCCGCCTTGAGCGAGAGCAGCGTGTCGCATTCGAGCGAGGAGGTCTGGTAGCCGTCCTCGATGTCCTCGGGGGCCCCGTCCTCGCGGTCGTCCCTGAAGTGGATCGAGAACTTCGCGGGGAGTTTTTCGAACGTGGTGAGCTCGTTGGTCGTCTTGTGCCTTACGGTCAGGTCGAGGAACGCGATCTCGTCGAAGGTGTACTGCCGTTCGGCGGCACGCGTCACCACGGGTGTCTCGGTGAAGTCCGACAAGTCCTTGGAGATCGAGAAACGCACCGTGCCGCGCGGCTCCACGTCGACCGTCAGGTCGTGCGAAACGAGGCCGCCGGCCACGATGTCGAGCCTCTCTTCGCCCGGCATGCCGTTGTAGATCAGCTCGTCGTCGGCATTGAATAACGAGAAGGTGATGATCTGGTATTGTCCCGCCAGCAGCCGGAGCTTCTCGCTGCGCAGCCCGAATTCGGCGCTCTCCTTGTCGGGGGCCGAGAGCGTCAGCGACTGGGTGATGGTCGTGCCGTCGTAATAGAGCGAGACCTGCACCTTGCTGGCTTCGGAAAGGTAGTCGAGCTGGGGTTTCTGGGCCCGGCTCACGGCGTCGTAGGACGCCTCCTTGTGTAGTTTGAACTGAACGTATCCGTAATCGCGGTCGCGGTTGTCGATGCCGTCGTCGTCGGAGCATCCGCCGAGGAAGGCCGTGGCCAGTGCGAGGAGTGCCGCTACGGAAAATTTAAAAAGTTTCATATCTAAAAACCTGGTCTGTATGTTCTCCATAAATTGTAGTCGTATCGAACAGGGCCCCTGCCCCTTCGGAGAGGGGCCCTGAATCATTGGGGTCAGATGTTGAGCGTGCAGATAATCACCATTACCACGTTCCAGTTGGCTCCGTAGAGGAACATGACGCCCTCCGCGGCGGTCTGAGAGTCCATGTTGACGTAGATCTGGGTCGGGCCGTAGGATTCGGCCGTAAGCCAGCTTTCCGCATCGCCCTGGGCCATGAAGCTCGAGTAGGTCGGGACGTTCATCGCGGCGTTCGTGGTTTCTCCCTCGTAGGTCAGGTGGTAGATCGGGGCGCCGTACTCCGCATACTGTTCATAGTATTCGCCCGAGGTGATCTCTTCGAGGGTTGCGCCGGTGACGTATTCGGGATATGCGAACCCGATGTCCGTGCCGCCGATGTCCGCATTGGGATCGTAGAGGCAGTTGACGGCCGCGATGTTGCCCTGGGCGTCGTAGAAGACGATGTAGCCTTCGTCCTCGCGGTCCATGTCGATGATGGCCCCGCCTTCGACGCGGCGTACCGAGAGCCAGTTCTCCTCGTCCGACAGCGGCTGGCAGTCGGCGTCGTAGCATTTATAGCCGGTGAAGTCGCGTTCGAATGTCAGCGTGGCTTCGGGGTCGTTCGACCAGGCCTTGGTGTAGGTCAGTTTGTAGGCGTCGTCGACTTCGAGCTCGCGGAGCGACCAGTGGGTCGAGGGGAGTTTCTCGAACATGGTGCCGATCTCCGCCATGCCGTCGGGGTTGGCAGCCTGGATCGGGCCGGGGCTGGCCAGCTGCGTCAGCGTAGCGAAGACGTAGGGCTGGAACTCTTCCTTGATGTCGTAGTCGAAGAGTTCGTTGGGGTCTTCTACGGCCAGCGATGCCGGGAGTATGATGATCTGTGCCGTGCGGGCGTCGCCCTGGTTGACCTGCGTGCCGATGGTGAAGCCCCTGTCCATGATCACCAGGTCGTCGTCCCAGGCATTCTCCGTGACCGTGACCCATTTGGTGTCGGCTTCGTCGCCGCTCAGGCTGGTATTGCCCCAACGATCCGTGACTTCGGCGATGACGTAGATCCTCGCGCCCCTGATGCTCTTGACCGAACCGCGTGCGGCGCCGGGCGACCAGTCGCCGTTCATGCTGTTGTAGATTTCGGCTGCGGCGTTGAATTTGAGTTCCTTGTCGAGCGTGACGTCGAAAATGTCGCGGCAGGAGGGAATCGTGATCGGAATCTCGACCTTCGCGTCGAGGTTGCTCCTGTCGATGAACACCAGTTTGTCCTGCGCCCCGTCGAGCGGATAGGCCGACGGGTTGCCCTGGATGCGGATCTCGACTTTCGTGCCGGGCTGCCCGACCGTCACCGACGGGGTGGATACCCATTCCGGCATCCGGTTGATCGCCCACTCGTAATTGGCTTCGACCAGGATCGGCATCGAGAAATCGGTGCGCCCCTCGGGCCAGGTCAGGTCGATGCTTTGGGCTTCCCCTTCGTTATAGGAGTAGGTGAGGCCGGTTTCGCTGTCGCCGTATTCGAAGTCGCCGTACTCGTCGATCTTGCATGTGCGCAGGCTGAAGCCGCGTTCGAGCGTACCGCGCGTGATCGTGGCGATGACCTTGCTTTGGCCGCCCATCTTGAGGGTTACCTCGCAGACGCGCGTGTCGTCGAACTCATCGAGTTCGGCCACGCCGATTACGATCCGCGATGCACCCGCACCGCCGCGCAGCGTCCAGACTTTTTGTGTTTCGTCCTGTATCCAGAACCATGCGGCGGTGGCCGTCGGGACACTCACCTCCCAGTTCTGGTTGGGCTCTATCTCGAGCGTGTAGGTGCCGCCGGCTTCGATGGTCGCCGAAACCGCCTCGGGGAAGTTGGGGCTGGGGAGCTTCGTATCCTCATCCGAATCGGAACACGAAGCGGCCGCCAGACATGCTCCGGCGAGCAGCGACATCACCAAGTGTAAATAATGTCTTTTCATATTTCGTTTCTTTATTTACGTTATGATTTAGAGCGATCCGGACGCCGTGACGCCTCCCGGGAGCATGCCTTCTTCCCGCTGGAGCCGTTCGGCCTCCTCGTCGCTGACCCATTCGATGATGTTGTAGAAATGGCCTACCAGGCCCATGTTCACGCCCATGTCCTCGACATGCACCTTGATCCACAGCGCCACGTAGTGCTGGCAGCTGTTGAAATAGGAGTCGTAGAGCGGGCTGTTAGTAACCAGTATCTTGTTGTCCCCGACGATCTGTCCGAAGACCGAAGCCTCGTCGGCCAGTACCTGGTTCTTGTCCATGGTTACCAGCGGTTCGATCGGATCGCGCGGGTCGAGGCGGATCGTGACGTCGTAGCCCGAGAAGAGCCAGTCGTGCAGGATAATCATGTTCTCTTCGGTGGGGTGCTTCTCGGTGCGGATGAGGCGCTGGATGCTCTTGTTTTCCACGCCGGGGTAGCTGTTGAGGAACGTCGAGGTCACCACGCACCAGCCCGTGAATTCGTTGATGTCGTAGGGGCAGCTTTTCTGCATGACGACCTTCGTCCGGTCGTGGTAGAGATCCCATTTCAGCTGCTCGGGCATGACCAGTTTGAGGATGAAGCCCAGCGAGTCGGTATCTTCGATGTTGTCGTACAACCCGCGCACCTGTACGTCGGCCTTGCGCGAACCGGCCTTTATGGTGATGGTGTTCGACAGGAGGCGGTAGTGCTTCCCCTCGACGGCATTGCTGCCCTGGTCGATGATCTCCACGCCGAATGTGCGGTCGTAATCGCACGCGACGGTCGAGGAGACCGGTACCGAGAAATAGTCTTGGTCTTGGAGTACGGCGTAGGTGGCCAAGGTATCGGCGAACAGCACGTACTCCGCGTCGGAGTAGGTCTTATATTCCTCCTTGCAACCCGTTGCGAGGGCGGCCAGGAGTCCCGTTGCAAACAAAACCGTGATAATTCGTTTCATTGTCTCTCTTCTATTCGTTGTTGCTATCTGTTGCTTTCGTTCGGGAGTATCTCCGAACCGGGGGCTTCCAGCTCGTGCTGCGGGATCGGCCATACGAAAAGCGGGTTGTCGGCTTCGATCTTGAGCGAGCTGCCTTCGGCCTGGGAATTGGCCTGCGGCTTACGCTCGAAGCCCTTGTGCCAGCGTTTGAGGTCGTGCAGGCGGAAACCCTCCATGTAGAGTTCGCGCAGGCGCTCGTCGGAGATGGTCTGCAACCAGTTGTCCTTCGTGACGTTGATCGTACCGCCCGATTTGTAGCGCATCTTGCGCAGCGTCGAGAGGTCGTTGCCGGCCTTCGAAAAATCGTTCTTTTGGCAGTAGCCCTCGGCGCGGATCAGGTACTGCTCCGCCAGGCGGAACGGCTTGGGCATCGAGACATGGTAGATCTGGTTGGCGATCAGGTTGCGGTTGCCGTAGTATTTGACCAGCAGCGGCCAGCTCAGCCCGTGGGCATAACCGGTCTCGGTCTGGTAGAAGTAGCCCGAATAGCGCAGGTCGGCATCGTCGTAGAGATCCAGGGCAGCCTGGCCGGGGACATAGTCGGGATAGAAATAGGTGTAGTCCTTGTTGAAGTTGAGGAACACCGTGCCGAGCGCCCCGCCGTAGGAGGTGTCGGTGAAGCCGATGCGCCAGATGACCTCGTATCCCAGGTCGTACGCCCACATGTAGTCGAAATAGGTGTAGTCGGAGGTGTAGTTGGTCTTGGCATCGGAGAGCTGGAAGGTGGCCTTTTTTTCGTCGATCAGGGTGCTCGAATATTCGATCGCCGTGTCCCAGTCCTGCATGTAGAGCGCAACGCGGGCGTGCAGCGCCTCGGCCGAGGCCGAGGTCATGTAGACGTTGCCGTAGGCGTCGTTCTCCTTGTCGAGGCGTTTCTCGGCCTCGGCCAGGTCGTCGAGTACGAACTGGTACGAGTCGTAGAGCGATGCGCGGCGGGCCGCCTCGGGCGTAAAGTATTTCGTGCGCAGCACGACGCCCAGTTCCGATTGGGCCGTGTCCGGCTCATAGGCCTTGCAGAAGGTCTTGAGCAGCTCGGTATAGCAGAGCGCACGCACGGCGTAGACCTCGCCCGTGTACTGCTCGAGCTTCTCGATGTTGGTGTCGCTGATTTCGTTGGCCATCACCTCGTCGATGCGGTCGAGGTAGAAATTGCAGTTGCCGATCACCTTGTAGAGGGCGGCGTAAACCGCTTCGAGCTGCAGGTCGGTCGGGCGTATGTCCCAGCGCCAGAACGAGCCGTAGGTATTGGTATTGCCTTCGACGGCATAGACCAGGTCGGCCTGGATGTCGGGCAGCAGGGTGAGGTAGCCGCTGTAAAGCGCGTTGCTCTTGAGCGAGGCGTAGATGCCGGTGAGCGTCTGCTCGGCGTCGGCGAAGGTGCGCATGGCCTCCTTCTCCGGGATGGACGAACCGGGGTACTTGTCCAGGCACGAGGTGGTGCTGACAAGTATCGCGAAGGCCGAAAGGTAGAATTTTATATTGCGTAACATGTTCATAGTCCCTGATTAGAATGTTAAGTCGAGTCCGAAGGTGAATTGGCGAGCCATCGGATACTGTGCCTGGTACATATTGCTCGACCCTTCGGGATCGAGGCCCGTGAATTTGGTGAAGGTGAAGAGGTTCTGGGCCTGGGCGTAGATCTTCACGCCGCTGATGAAGCGTGTCTTACGCAGCCACTCCTGCGGGAAGGAATAACTCAGCATGAGGTTCTTCAGGCGCAGGAACGAAGCGTCCTCCAGCAGGCGGTCGTCGAACTCGGTGTAGACGCCGTGGCGCGGGATGTCGGTGATGTCGCCGGGTTTCTTCCAGCGGTTGAGCAGGCGCTTGGACTGGTTGTAGGAGGCGAATCGGCCGTTCGACTCGTCGAAATAACGGTCGTTGTTGATCATCCAGCGGTCGGCGACCCAGCTGAACTGTGCCGACAGCGAAAGTCCCTTCCAGGCCAGCGTCGTGCCGAAGCCGCCCTGCCAGGGCGCCACGTAGCTCTTGCCGACCATGACCTTGTCCTCGTCGCGGAGCTCGGTGGTCAGCTCGCCCTCCTTGGTGTACCACAGCGCGTCGCCGTTGGCGGGGTTGACGCCTGCGAACCGGTTGAGGTAGAACTCGCCGAAGGAGTGCCCCACGACCAGTTTGGTATTGGTGCTCGAAAGCTCGTATTCGCTGACCCCGCTGTAGAGCTTGGTCATCTTGTTCCTGTTGTAGGAGACGTTGGCGTTCACGCTCCATACGAAATCCTTGTGCTGGATGACGTCGGCGGCCAGGCTCACCTCGACGCCGCGGTTGGTCATGTCGCCCACGTTGTCCCAGCGGAAGCCGAAGCCGTTGGAGGTGGTGTAGGAAACGGGAACCTCCATGAGCATGGCGCTGTTCTTCTTGTGGTAGAGTTCGACGTCCACGTTCAGGCGGTTCCAGAAGCCCAGGTGCATGGCCAGGTTGGTGATCCACAGCTTCTCCCACTGCAGGTCTTCGTTGCCCGGCTGCGAGGGGGCGATGCCGGCGTCGCCGTAGTAGTTCAGGCCGCCGCTCACGAGCGCCATGTGTTCGTAGTTGGGGATCGACGAGTTACCCGAGGTGCCCGTGCTGAAGGCGATCTGCGCGTTGGTGAGCCAGCGGCGCGACTTCTCCATGAATTTCTCGTTGCGCAGGTTCCACATCATGCCCACTGAGCCGAACGCAGCCCAGCGTCCCGAGGTGCCGAAGCGCGAGGAGCCGTCGGTACGGACGGAGAAGTCGACGTAGTAACGGTCGGCGTAGTTGTATTCGCCGCGCGCGAAGAACGACAGGAAGGCGTAGTTGTCGTCGGTGACGTCGCTCCACGACGTGGCTCGCGTCCCCGACGAGATGTTGACCAGCTTGTCGTTGTTCTGGCCGCGGGTCGCCAGCGTGAACTCCTCGTAGCTGTAATCGACGCCCTCCTGGCCCAACAGGAAGTTGAACGAGTGCCCGCCGTCGAGCGAGAAGCGGTAGTTGATCGTGTTGGTGACCGAAAGGCTCATGCCGTCGGTCGAGTAGCGCTGCGCCGTGCCCGAGCCCAGGTTGGGCGGGTAGTTGGGGTAGGAGGCGCCGAAGCCCGTCGTGTGCGAATAGTCCACGCCGAACTGCGACCGGATGGTGAGCCCCTCGATGGGGGTGGCCTCGGCGAAGAGCGTCGAGATCACCTTGTATTTCTTATAGGAGATCTTGTTGTTGGCCAGCCATTCGGTGTACTGACGGGTGTATTCTTCCTGAATCTTGCTGACACCGGCTTCTTCCGCCTTGTCGCGGAAGGTCTGCAGACCGGCTTCCACATCCTCTACCAGACCGTACTGGAGGGGCTTGAGGTACTGATCGACCACGAGCTGGAAATTGGACACTTCGTCCTCCACGCTGGTGCGGTCGAAGGTGAAAGCGCAGGTCAGGGCTTCGCAGGCCTTATACTGATCCAGGATCTCGCGGCGCTTAACGTCGCCGGCGCTGTTGCCGCCTTCCAGGCTCAGAGCGTCAGAACGCCAGTTCCAGGTGGACAGACCGCAGGGACCGAAGTCCTCGGACAGGTTGACGTAGTTGCCGTTCTCGTCCAGTTCGTAGTGCACGCCCTCGATACCGTAACGGATGAGGTGATGCAGGGTGGGATCGGTCAGCACGGCCTGAATGTAGGTCAGGGATTCCTTGATGTGATCGGGGTAAGCGAAGCTGATACCCGTGGCGTTGACGGTGGTGGCGGCATCCTGCAGCACGTAGCCCTGAGCCACGTTGAAGGGGATGAAGTCCAGCGTCCAGTCAGCCTTGGAGGGATCCTCGGCCTTGGCGTTTTCCAACGCGCTGTAGCGGCCGATGAAGTTGTCCAGATGGCCGATTTCCATCATGGCGGTGCCAGCCTTCAGCTTTTCGTCGGCAGCCACCGTATCGTTCTGCAGGTCGCGGCTGACGATGCCCTTTTCCACCAGAGAACGGATGAGCTTGTAGTCTTCCAGCTGAGCGTCGGAAGCGTAGTAGTTGACCAGATTGTCAGCGGAGCCAACGGGCACCAGACCGTAGTTCACAGTGCCGGGAGCCCAGACGACCTGCTCCAGACGGGCGAAGTCATAGCCGCGGGTGAACGCGGTGCACAGAGGATTCACATCCGGGTAAGCGGCCTTCACGCCTTCCAGATAGGCCACGGCGTTCTCGACGGTGTTCGGCACGGGCAGGTTCAGCTTTTCGCACAGGTCGGAGCGGTAGATGATACCGTTGTTGGCGGCGTAGGTGGTTTCGGGAGCGGGGATGCAGTAGATGTGGCCGTCGATTTTCACATCGTTCCAGGCAGTCTCGCTGATGGCGTTCTTCAGATCGGCGTACTCAGGCAGCTCCAGGTAGTCTTACAACTCCATGAAAGCACCCTGACGGGCGTAGTCGGGAGAACCCGGCCAAGAGGAATACCACACCATGTCAACGCCGTCGCCGGTGTTCATGATGATGGGATAGGTGGTCTTGGGATCCCAGTCCAGGAAGCGGACTTCGATGGTGATGCCGTACTTCTCAGCGGAGTAGGCATTGGCAGCTTCCATGACCGCGTCGTAGCCGGCGGGCTTGCTGCCGGCGGAGATGGTTACCAGATGGACGGGCTCCTTCGCTTCAGCCACGGCGGCGGGAACGAGGGACAGAGCCAGCATGAGAACCAGTACCAGAGAGATGAGTTTCTTCATTCCAGAGACTTCCTTTCTTTGAATGAATATCTATCGGCGGTCTTTGACCGCTAATAAGCATGGGAATCAGCCCTTGACCGCGCCAACGGTCAGGCCCTTGACGAAATAGCGCTGCACGAAGGGATAGACCAGCACCACCGGGCCGGTGGCCACGATAGCCATGGCCATTTTCAGGGT
>QWCB01008188.1_pt1 | contig 10774 bp, 8 predicted proteins | sample 1972511 | NCBI WGS metagenome assembly QWCB01 (sample SAMN09866719, study PRJNA288562) | Human gut metagenome isolate term5_stool, whole genome shotgun sequencing... | isolation source: gut | host: Homo sapiens | place: USA: California
CAAATACCCGGGTGGTGAAGACTGCATTTAATATTCCGGGAGCATCTTCGGTTTTGATCTTGTTCAGGCTGAATGAAAAATTTCCCTGCTGGTCGGTCTGTCCGTCGAATAGGGTTTCTGTCGAAGGTTCGAAATACCTGGATTTATCGGAAAAACGATAATCCGGAAATTCGGAGAAACCTGCATCGGCATGGTATAAACGTACCTCTGTGATCGCTTTTTGATTGGAAGTCGGTGCTCCGTTCAGCCATTTGGTCTTCACTTCTACAGGTTTCAGGGAAACACCGGTACCGATAATTTTATCGTTAGGAAATAACATTTGTATAGCCAGACGGTTCGGTTTCACTGTTTCGATGCGTAATGTCTGTTTGAAAGTCAGGCCACCGATACGGAAGAGGACATGCCAATAACCGGTTTGGTCTTCGGGTTCGGTTTTGAAGGTAAAACAATGGATATTATTGGGAGTAATCGCTCCTTTTAAAGTTTGGGTAATATGCCCGTTGGGATCGACCAGTTGTGCAACGATCGGGTGACCTTCCGGTAAGACACCGAGCTTGTCCTCCAGGATCAGGGATAAATAGATTTCATCTCCCGGACGCCATACCCCCCTTTCACCATAAATGAATCCTTTTACCCCCATTTGTACATGTTGTCCGCTGACGTCGAAGTTACTGAGGGATAGAGCACTGTTTTCTGCTAAACGCAACCAGGCTTTGTCTTTACCCTTCTGTGCCAGTACGATAAAGCCCGGAGATGCCGGTTTTAAATACGCGAATCCTTCTTTATCGGTCCTTGCCGAATCGATCTTTTGATTCTGATAATTGTAAAGACTGATGTTGCAGTTCGGAATCGCTTCAGCGGTACTGAGATCGGAAACGCATACGACATACTGATTGTCGGCTCCTTGTTTGGCCATAATTCCCAGTGAAGTATTGATGATATTGCGGGCTGCAAACCGATCACCGGTGTAGTAGGAGATATGACAAGGATTTTCGCGCTGTTCCCAGTCGAAACCGGATGGATAATAATATTCGCTGTAGTAGGAACCCGGGTTGTCCCAGTCCGTATCCCCATAATCCGAGTCGGGACTTTCATCGGCACAGGAAAGAATGGTATATGATTTCTTGAATTTCAGTCTGAAACGATAAATATTACCTTTCTCCAGATTGACCAGATCGCTTAAGTCGATGGTAAAGTCATTCCATTTATCGAGGTCGATATGGGGATGATCTTTTTTCAGATCGATTTTTTTCATAAATACCGGTCGGGCTGTACGGGTCAGTTCGCTGCGGTCGTCATAAGAATTTTCTTGCAGGAAAAAGTTCATGTTTTGGTCGAGCACCTGAATGATTTCAAGGTCGACGGCTTGCAGTCCGATAGCAGAAAAAGGAATGAGTACCTGATTGTTGCCCGGGACGATGATCCCCTTGCCGATGAGTTGTACTTGTGGTTTGGTGCTGGAGAGACGTACCGACCGGATATATTCGGTATGCAACGTATTACCGTTGGCACTGCGTATCCCGGCATGGATAGTCAGATTCGGTTGACTATTCTCGATAGCGTTACCCGGATAAAGGTAAATGATGTTATCCGATATTTTGTAATTCAGGGTAGAGGCTCCTTCCAGGCTGAACAAACCTTTCAAATCCTGGTTCGGATCGATATTCTCCGACATATAGATACGGATTACCGGTGGTTCACTGTCACTGGCTTTGACATTCAACACCGTGAAATCATTCAGACCGGGGATGGAGATCTCGGTGCCGTCGGTTGCTTTAATGTCTTTACTGAATTTTAAATTCAGTGTTTTACTTTCTTTTTCTTTTAACAGATGGCGGATAGCGAAATAATGCCGGTTACCCTGATGATTCCATTCCGGTGTGACGGATTGACCGTTATAGGTGGCCGTCAGTTTTTGTTCCATTTCTGTCGGATCGGTTTCATCCGAACTTTGCAACATCCCCTGATATTGTAATTCATTTTCATGATCGGGTTCGCTGATCAGAACACCGGGTTCGAAAATCGTAACCAGCGGGACAATATCGAATTCAAAGTTGAATTTCTCATAAGGCTTGGGGACGTTACAAAGTGCTCCCAGATTGAACGTGACTTTGTATGTCGTACCGTTTTTGAAACGTTCTGCCGGAATGAATTCTATACTATGGTTATCTTTTAGAATCAATTCCCCTTTTATAGCCGGAGATATCCTGAATAAATCGGCCGGGAGGGTACTACCGGCCTGGAAACCTTTATCGGACGGTTGACCCAGATAGACCGAAAGGGAAGAAGAGGACTTGATGACTCCACTCGTATAACCGGTGATGTATTTACTGAAATCGGTTTTTTCTTTGTTTGTACAGCCTGTCAGCAATAGAACAGCCATAAAAAATAGTGCCGCTAGGTTCATCCTGTGTATCATGGCGCAAGGGTATTTGTTTATAACAGATTATTTTATACCTGAATATTACGTTTCCAGCCTGTTCCGGATACGTTTTTCAATTTATTGTCTAACAAAATTAGAGAATTATCTTACAAAGATACTGGGTGAAGGGGTTTATTTTTATATTTTTGTCAAAATAAATCAAAGTGCTCAGAGTATATAGATCATTGTAACCTTTAGGGGCAGGAGTCGTTAAAAATAGGAATTGATCTGAGCGAACTTTCGTAACAAAGAAAATTGCAAATATGAGAATAGCTGTTGTAGGAACCGGATATGTCGGACTTGTTTCCGGTACTTGTTTGGCAGAAACCGGAGTCACCGTTACCTGTGTAGACGTCGATGCTTCGAAGATCGATAAGCTGAATCAGGGAGGAATTCCGATTTACGAACCCGGTTTGGCTGAGCTGGTGATCAAAAACCGGGCCAACGAAAGGTTGTTCTTTACTACTTCTTTAAAAGAAGCCTTGGTAGATGCCGATGCTGTTTTTATTGCAGTAGGTACTCCCCCTGATGAGGATGGTAGTGCCGATTTGTCTTATGTTATAGGAGTGGCGCATGAGATCGGGTGTTTGATCGAGGAATATGTAGTGGTGGTGACCAAATCCACTGTACCGGTGGGGACGAACCGGAAAGTGAAATTAGCTGTTCAGGAAGAGCTGGATAAGCGGGGAGTAGAAGTAGTGTTCGATGTCGCTTCGAATCCTGAATTTTTAAAAGAAGGGGATGCGGTAAACGATTTTATGCGGCCTGACCGGGTGGTGATCGGTGTAGAATCGGCCCGGGCGGAAAAAGTGATGGAACGATTGTATCATGCTTTTGTCCTGAATAATACTCCCATTTATTTTATGGATATTCCCTCTGCGGAGATGACGAAATATGCTGCTAATTCGATGTTGGCTACCCGTATTTCTTTTATGAACGATATCGCTAATTTGTGTGAGATCGTCGGTGCTGATATCGAGGCGGTGAAAAAAGGGATCGGGAGCGATACCCGGATCGGTAAAAAATTCCTGAATGCAGGTTGTGGATATGGCGGGTCTTGTTTCCCGAAAGATGTGAAGGCCTTGATCCGTACCGGAGACGAATATGGGTATGGAATGGAATTGTTGAAAGCGGTAGAGCGGGTGAATGAGAGGCAAAAGACGATTTTATTCGATAAGATTCAGAAACATTATGAAGGAAATGTAAAAGGAAAGCATTTCGGACTTTGGGGATTGTCGTTTAAGCCGGCAACCGATGATATGCGGGAGGCTCCTTCTCTGGTACTGATCGGCCAATTGCTGGAAGCGGGAGCGACCGTCAAAGCTTTCGATCCGGTTGCAATGGAAGAAGCCAAGCGCCGGCTGGGCGACCGTATCGGGTACGCTGCCAATATGTACGACGCTTTAACGGATGCCGATGCCATGATTATCGTGACCGAATGGCAGGAATTTAAAGTTCCGAAGTTTACTTTTATAGAGAAAGCCTTGAAAGAAAAAGTCATCTTCGATGGACGTAATATTTACAATCCTGAATTATAGTAAATCCGATATCGGGGCTAGGCCTTGGGAAAGAATTGCCGGAGAAGATCCGTCGGATTCCGGAGTATGATTCTATTCCTTATGATATTGTATTTACCGAGTATGCAGGACATGCCCGTAAATTGGTCGAAGATGCCCGGCAAGAAGGAAAATATACTCATATTGTAGCGGTTGGGGGAGATGGTACAGTGAATGAGGTGGGAGGAGCTTTGTGTGGTAGTGATGTTGCTTTTGGGGTCGTTTCTCTGGGGAGTGGCAATGGTTTTGCCCGGCATTTGGGTTATTCGGTTTTTATGACCAAGGCATTGAAACAGGTACTGACCGATCAATTCGCTCAAATCGATGTGTTGGAGATGAATGGCAAGTATTCGCTGAATGTCAGTGGGGTAGGATTCGATGCCGAGGTGGCCCATGAATTTAACCATTTGAAATTGAGGGGAGTATTTTCTTATATTTATGCGGCTATTAAACTATGGTTCCGTTATCCGGAAAAGAAATACAAGATCACCGGCAACGGCAAAGTCATGAAGGTAAATTGTTTTATCCTTAGCTTTGCCAATAGTTCCCAATACGGCAACAATGCCTATATCGCCCCTCATGCTTCGGTGCGGGACGGTTTGATGGATATCTGCATCCTGAAACGGCCGGCTTTCTTCGAGATCCTGTGGTTTTTACTTTTCTTCATCAATTCGAAACTGTACAAATTGTCCTATTATAAGGAAATTCAGTGCGAGGAAGCTATCGTAGAAGGCGATATCGAGCGTGTACATATCGACGGGGATGCCTATTCGCTACTTTGAACATATATTCCCGGGCTTCTTCGTAATTGTTACCGATAATTCCATCCAATATCGCCTCTTTAATTGCATTTTTGATATCCCCGATAGTTTTACAGGGAGGCAGATGGAAAGTGGCGATGATTTCTTCACCGCTGATGGGGGGCTGGAAATTCCGGATCGAATCTTTTTCTTCCACCTCTTTGAGTTTGCGGCGTACCGTCTTGAAATTTTCGAGAAAACGCTTTACTTTCTCTTCGTTTTTTGAGGTGATATCGGCTTCGGCCAGGGTCATCAGGTCGTCGATATCGTCGCCGGCATCGAACAATAACCGCCGTACCGCCGAGTCGGTCACGGTTTCTTCCGACAAAACGATAGGACGCATGTGCAGGTTGACCAGTTTCTGTACATACTTCATTTTTTCGTTTTGAGGGAGTTTTAAACGGTTGAATATTTTACCGACCAGGCGTTCACCCACGTGATTATGCCCATAAAAGGTCCACCCCTGTCCCTGAATGTATTTTTTAGTCGCCGGTTTACCGATATCGTGCAACAGAGCGGCCCAGCGTAACCACAAGTCCTGACTGTACAGCGATAAGGTGTCCAGGACGGTCAGTGTATGATAGAAATTATCTTTGTGTTTGACTCCCTGTACACGGTCTACACCTTTAAGCGCGGTCAGTTCCGGGAAGAAGATTTCCAATAATCCGGCTTCGTCCAATAAACGGATACCCCGGGATGGTTCGGGGGAAAGCATGATTTTATTGAATTCATCCATAATCCGCTCCATCGATACGATCGGAAGACGATGGCGGTATTCGGCTATGGCCTGGAAGGTATTTTCCTCGATTTGAAAATTCAATTGTGAAGCAAAACGAATGGCTCGCATCATGCGTAGGGGATCGTCCGAGAAGGTGAGGCCTGGGTCCAGGGGTGTTTTGATCAGGCGTTCCTCCAGATGCTGCAAGCCTCCGAAAGGATCGATCAAAACTCCGTAATTCTCCTGATTCAAGGAGATAGCCAGTGCATTGATCGTAAAATCGCGGCGTTTTTGGTCGTCGTCGATCGTTCCTTCTTCGACGATGGGTTTACGTGAATTAGCCCGGTAGGACTCTTTGCGGGCTCCGACAAACTCGATCTCCATACCTTTATACCGGAACATGGCAGTACCGAAGTTTTTAAATACCGATACCCGCAGATTACCTAACCGCCGGGCAGCGGTTTCGGCCAGCTCGATGCCACTGCCGTGAACGACAATGTCGATATCTTGGGAAGGACGCTGTAATAACAGATCACGGACATAACCACCGATGACATAGGCTTCTATGCCTTTTTCGGCGGCTATCCCGGAAAGTATTTTAAAAATCGGATGCTTCAACGGTAATTGCATGTCGTCTGAATAATTTATGCCTGCAAAAATATTAAATTTATTCTTTTGCCGGGTATAAAAAATGAGCGGTATAAAATAAATACCACTCACTTTATACGGTTATAAATTTGCCGGATTTTATACGATCCCGGAGAATCCCATAAAGGCCATGGCCAGCAGGCCGGCTGTAATCAATGCGATAGGGGAACCTTTCATCCCTTTGGGGATGGCTACCAGTTCGAGGTGTTCACGGATACCGGCAAAAATCGTCAGGGCCAATCCGAAACCGATCGCTGTAGAGGCTGCGAATACCAAAGACTCGAGTAAGTTGAAATCTTTTTGGATCACCATAATGGCAACTCCCAGTACAGCACAGTTGGTGGTGATCAAGGGCAAGAACACACCTAATGCCTGATAAAGCGAAGGACTGACCTTTTTCAATATGATTTCTACCATTTGTACCAAGGCTGCAATGATCAGAATAAAAGTAATGGTTTGCATAAAACCGATTCCGAACGGATCCAGGATAGTCTTCTGGACGATAAAAGTAACCAGGGTGGCCAGGATCATCACGAAGGTTACGGCTCCGGTCATCCCTAAAGCCGTAGAGACCTTTTTAGATACGCCCAGGAACGGACAGATTCCTAAAAATTGTGCCAGTACGATGTTATTGACAAAGACCGCAGCGATAAATATTAAGATATATTCCATAGTTCGATTATTTTTGATTTATGATTTCAGCTTTGCGATAGAAATGAAACAGGAATCGTAAGCCGTAAATCTAAAATCTGAAATTTAATTTGTTTTTCTGATCCGGTTTACGATAGCGATCAAATAACCCAATGCCAGGAATGCTCCCGGGGCCAGGACGAAGATCAGCATTCCGTAATTCTCGTTGAAGATCGGGAAATTGAATGCTTTACCACTTCCCAGTATTTCACGGATCGTTCCTAAAAGCGTCAGGCTCAATGTAAAGCCCAGTCCCATGCCCAAGCCGTCGAGCATGGAAGGAATCGCTTTATTTTTAGAAGCAAAAGCTTCTGCACGTCCCAATACGATACAGTTCACTACGATCAAAGGAATAAACAAACCCAATGATTCATGCAGCGAAGGCAGATAAGCGGCCATACACATATCCACCACAGTTACGAAAGCTGCGATGATGACGATAAAGGAAGGAATACGGATCTTATCTGGAATGATATTGGTAACCAGTGAGATCACCAGATTGGACATCACCAGTACAAATGCCGTAGCCAGCCCCATTCCCATGCCGTTGATAGCCGAAGTGGTCACCCCTAAGGTCGGACACATACCCAATAAAAGCGCAAAAGTCGGATTTTCTTTGAATATGCCGTTGGTTAAGACTTTTAAATTATTCATAGAATTGGAATTTTTGTTTTGAATTTACGATTTTAGATTCATCGTAAATCTGAAATCATAAATTATTTTGTTTGTTGTGTTGCTCCGGAAGCTGCATCCGCATTGCCTGCCAAACCGGCTGCTGCCCGGTTTACAGCGTCCAGAAATGCCCGTGACGAGATGGTTGCTGCTGTGATCGCATCTACGTCTCCACCGTCTTTCGATACTTTCAACCCTTGGGTACCGGGAGTTTTACCCGTAATATTTCCTTTCCCGTTGGAGGTGAACCATACATCCATTTTGGAACCTAATCCCGGCGTTTCTTTGTGTTCCAGCACCGAATAATTGGCTACGCTACCATCCGGATTGAATCCTACCATTAACCATATTTTTCCTCCGAATCCGTTGTTGGTATAGGTTTTTACTGCTGTTCCTATCAGTTCTCCGTTTTTCTTCGCCGGATAAAATTCCAGTTCTCCGCCGTCAGCGGTCTGGCTTTTCCAAACGTCGGCATTCGGGTCGTTGTCGAACTCTCCCGGAATCACCTCGCGGATCGCATTTACTTGTTTGGCTTGCTTGGCGGCTTCGATCGGGCCTGCTGTCAGTGAGTAGACATAGCCTACGGCTGCTGAAGCAATCAGGGTGACACTAAACAGGACCACCACCATATTTGTAAAGTTAGACTCTAATTTCTTTCCCATCGTTAATATATTTAAGATTTTTGATTTATACCGGTCGATCGGGACCGTAAATCATAAATTATGCAAATCTCACTGGTTTACAATATCTGTTGATCAGCGGAGTGAAAGCATTCATGATCAGGATAGCGAACGACATTCCTTCCGGATAGGCACCGAACACGCGGATCACAACTGTGAGGAGGCCGATTCCTATTCCATAGATGATCATTCCTTTGTTGCTCATCGGTGAAGTAACGTAATCGGTAGCCATAAAGATTGCACCTAACATCAAACCTCCGGATAACAAATGGAAAACAGGACCTGCATATAAAGAGGGATTGCAAAGATTCAGAATACCCGAAAATACAATTACAGTGACGAAAATGCTTACCGGAATATGCCAGGTAATGATTTTCCGGAATAGCATATAGGCAAAACCGATCAGTAAGGCCAATGCCGCAACTTCACCCAAACTACCACCCATGTTTCCGATCAGCATGTTCTTGTAACCGATAAAACTTTCGGCCGATAATAAATCGGTAACGGATTGTCCGCTTGTCACCGCTTCTTTGAGCATAGCTAAAGGAGTGGCACCGGTTTGTGCATCGATATAAGATCCTGCAAATCCCTGAGCAAGCGGCCAGGTGGTCATTTGTACAGGGAAAGAGATAAGCAAAAATACACGGCCTACCAAAGCCGGATTGAAAATGTTACACCCCAATCCGCCGAAGCTCATTTTACCGATGCCGATTGCTACCAGGGCACCGATAACGATAATCCAGACCGGTAAGTTCGAAGGTACGTTGAAAGCCAGTAATACACCGGTAATCAAAGCTGAACCGTCGAAAATCGTCGGTTGCTGCTTGAGAAGAAACTTTTGAATTACATATTCAAAAAAGAGGCAAGCCACCACCGAAGTCAGGGTGACGATGATAGCTCCCATGCCGAAAAACAGCACAGAACAGATGAAAGCCGGAATGAGCGCTATAAGTACTCCATACATGTTCTTTTCGATAGAATCGCCACTGTGAACGTGCGGAGAAGGAGATATTAGTAATTTATTCATAATATTTGATCTACACCATTGACGTTATTTATTTCTTTCTACTACGGATCATAGCACCTGTCCGGGCTTTACCTAAACGGATATAGTCGAGTAACGGACGATCTGAGGGACAGGTGAAACTGCATGATCCACATTCGATGCAGTCCATGACTTTTTCTTCTTCCATACGTTCCAACAGATTGAATTGCGATAATTTCATCAGTAAATACGGTTCGAGCCCCATCGGGCAGGCAGAAACACATTTACCGCAACGGATACAATTACGCATGGGTCGGCGGGCCGCTTCCTTTTCGTTGATCAGCAATACACCACTGGTGCCTTTCATCACCGGTGAATCGATGTTTACCATCGTTCTTCCCATCATAGGACCTCCGCCGATCACTTTAGCCGTATCTTCAGGCATACCTCCGGCTGCTTCGATCAGCTTCGAAATCGGTGTACCGATACGGCAGAGGAAATTACCCGGATTTTTTACCGATTTACCGGTGACGGTGACTACCCGTTCGATCAGGGGTTTGTTTTTCATTACGGCTTCGTAAACCGCCAGGGCTGTTCCCACATTCTGTACAACGGCTCCCACGGCGATCGGAAGTGCTCCGGAAGGAACCGCCCGGTTGACCGTAGCCTGAATCAGTTGTTTTTCACCTCCTTGCGGATATTTCACTTTTAACGGACATATTTCTACGCCAAGTACTTTTCCGGCTATATCCTGCAAATGAGCTATCGCATCTTTTTTATTGTTCTCGATGCCGATAATAGCCCGTTTAACATCGATCGCTTTCATCAGAATTTGTACACCGATAATAATTTCTTCGGCTTTCTCGAGCATGATCCGATGATCGGCGGTCAGGTAAGGTTCACATTCCACTCCGTTGATAATCAATACTTCGGCTTTATTGCCGGGAGGAGGGGTCAGTTTTACCTGAGTAGGAAATGTCGCTCCACCCATACCGACGATACCGGCAGCAGCGATTGCTTTGACTATTTCTTCTTTCGATAAAGTAATATTATGTGCCGGCTTTTCCGACCGGTCGATTTCGGGTATCCATTCGTCGCCTTCCACTTGAATGGTGATGGCAGGTTTCGATAATCCGGCGGCATCGATGATGTTATCGATTGCCGATACTGTGCCGGAAACCGAACTATGTATGTTAGCTGAAACAAAACCTGAAGCTTGTGCTATCAACTGTCCGGTTTTTACTTTATCACCTTTCTGAACGATAGGGGTTGCCGGAGCTCCGATGTGCTGACCGAGCGGAATAATCACCTTTTCGGGAATAGGTAAGACCTGTATTTTCCCAGCTGCCGATAATTTATTTTCAGGTGGATGGACACCACCGATTTTGAATGTCTTTAACACAGCGTATAAGTTTTAGATTTTTAATTTTTACTATCGGTTTCTGGTGTTTTCTGTGCTTCTATAGACTCGACCTGAGGAGAAGCACTGACCGGTGCTTTACCTACCGGATCGGTTGCCGTTTGTCCGGGGGTTGCACAACTGTTAGTCGGTTTGATCGTGGTTTGCTGGTTTTTTTCAGCTTCGGTTTCTGTCTTCCGGGGA
>QWCB01011032.1_pt1 | contig 10771 bp, 11 predicted proteins | sample 1972511 | NCBI WGS metagenome assembly QWCB01 (sample SAMN09866719, study PRJNA288562) | Human gut metagenome isolate term5_stool, whole genome shotgun sequencing... | isolation source: gut | host: Homo sapiens | place: USA: California
TTGAAGACGATGCTGAAGTGTGTCTCACTATCCATAAGCTTATTGTTTGAATGATTCGTCAACGGGTAGTTAACGGTCAGTCAATAGCTAGTGAACGGCAGTCAACAGTTAGTAAACGATAATAAATAGATTTTTTTACGGTATTTCCCCGCATTAATTTTGTCGTGTCGGAAGGATGAACGAACATCCCGGAAACACAAAACTTTTAAACTTTATTTTATTATGATTGATTACAGTGTATTTATGATGGGCAACCCGATGGATGTCGATGCCGCCCAAAAAGCGTATGCAAAAGCTCAAGTTTCTGAAATCATGCCATTCAGCCAGTTTGTCAAACACATTGCCGACCACAATGGCGTATTCACTCGCGGAACGGTAAAAGGTGTAATAGCCGATATGTGCGAGTGCCTTGTAGAAATGCTTCTGGAAGGCAAAAAAGTACAACTGGCAGAATTAGGTAATTTCTGGATTTCTATAGGCTCGGAAGGTGCGGAAGACCTGAAGAAATTTACAGAAAGCAACATCACCGCCGTCAACATTGTGTTCACGCCGGGAGAAGACTTCCAAAATCTTCGTTCCCGCGCCGCTTTCAATCCCGTAGCAAGCCGCATAGCCCAAGCCGCCACCCTGAAGGCCGAAAAGGCCGGTAAAGGCACAGTCGACTTGGATGCCGCCAAAGGAAAGACCCCGGCTTCCACAAATGAAAACAATCCGTCATTATGATAAAATACCACGTTTTCTCGATGAGAAATGCGTCCGACAGGACGATGCCCAAGAAAGCATACGCAAAGTGTGTGCCCAACGAAACGGTTTCGCATAAGAAACTCGTAAAGGAAGTGACGGAACATCTCCGCTTTTTCCCACACGGCATGATGGAAGCGGTGCTGGAGGAAGTCTTCAACCGCCTGTCCGAGCATCTTGCCCAAGGCGACCGAGTCACCCTGGACGGCCTCGGAACATTCAGTGTCTCCCTGAAATGCGAAGGAGCCGCTTCGGAGGCTTTGTTCTCCAAGAAAAACATCAAGGGCGCGCACATCGTGTTTGCCCCGTGTCGCAAACTCAAGGAGACATTTGCAGATATGGAATATAAAATGACTCCACGAATCTTTTAACGTCATGGAACTTATATTATTCATCTATTTAAAGACAAAGCGTATGAAAAAGAACTGGAAAAATGTACTGCTGTACATCGTCCGCATCATTGAGCTGCTCATTACAGGCGCTGCCGGAGGAGCACTTGGAAGCGGCTTATGAGAACGGTTTCGTTGATTATCGTGCACTGCTCTGCCAACAAGGCGGGCAGTGCCTTGCGAGCCACAACAGCCACAGTATAGGTATATGCTACATAGGCGGACTGGATGATGGCGGAACAACGCCGAAAGACACCCGAACGGAAGCACAAAAGGCTACGCTGAGAAAACTGATTGAACAACTGCATCAACGTTATCCCAAGGCACTGATTGTAGGCCATCATGACTTGAATCCGCAAAAAGCCTGTCCATGTTTCCATGTCACAGCTGAATATATAGACTTGCAACCTTAGTTGCGTCTGTAGTCTTATCTGCCATCCATCGTCCTGCAAGGGATGTATGGATGGCTTTAATTAAACTAATCAATTTTTTCAAACGGAAACGCATGAAGATAGCTCACTGCCACCGTCATATTGCCAAAAGCGAATACCAGCCTTGTATTGCGGTGCAAACGCATGATACATCCCTCTTTCCCCCGAAAGACACCACCGGTAATACGGATTCGTTGCTTTTTCTGAAGATAGTCCTCCAAAGGCCGGTTCATCAGCTCGATATTGTAAGGCATGGATTCATACAGATAAATAAATTCCTCCATCTGACGTTGAGGAATTACCGCCGCACGGTGTGTGTTATAGTCCGTCACCAGATACTGGCGGGGAAGCATGGCAGACAGAATACATTCCAACTGCCCCAAGGGGGCACATACAAACAGCCAACCGTTGCCTTCAATCCCTTTCTCGTTCGTCAACGCATTCAGTTTCTGAGTGGAGCCGGTAGCAAAAGCCTCTTTCACCACCCGGGCAGAGTCACGGCGAGCGGTATATTCCTCTTTGGTATAAGCACATTGCTCGAAACGTTTCCTATGATCGGTGGCAGTGTAAGAAAACACCTTGAAGCAAAAAAATCTCTCTTCTACGGTACCTGATGGTGTACGAAGCCGAACAGCTTTCCTGCCACTGAAAACACTGATATAGCGTTTCAGTTCTTTGTTGGAAAGATACAGATAATACCAGCCGAGTTCAGGGTATTCTTTTCCTATTCCCGCCATTGGCGTGATTCCTTCATTTGACCCCAGGTCTGAGCCGGAAGCGATTGAACTGCAGAGCAGTAACTTAGGCGCTTCGCCCGTTATGTCTTGATTTGAAAGGAACGCTTGATTTTCAAGCTCCATACTATTTTCTGTTACCATCAAAACATTACTTTTTATGTATGTCTTTTTGGGGTTCTCTTAGTAAGAGAACCCCAAAAAGACATATACTGCTGACAATAAGATATTTACACATAATCAGAGATGGATAATTTGCAAACAAATATTATAAGAATCCTTATCAGAGACTGATTCCTGAATAAAAGATTTCCGTATTTGGATTATTATAGCTACATTTGCAGCGGAATGGGGTTCTCTTACTAAGAGAACTCCATTTTTTTTATTCTAACAGATTCATTTTCAAGATAGATCCAAGAAAGACCAAAAAGGAACACATAAATTCCTTTTCCGCACTCATTAAAAGAACAAATGATAAAACGCAAAAGCGGCCACTTACGATAAAAATCGAAAGTGACCGCTAAAAAGAGATTTATTTCTCTAATATAAGGATCTAACAGTACGGAGTTACTTCACCACAAATCCTCTCTTATCCAGATAAGCTTTGAATTTATGCAAATATTCTTCATCCGGACCATCAAAGAAGGATACACCGGATGCCCCGTTATTGTACGCTTCATCCAGCGCCTCTTCAAAATTGTCCTTAATATCACCAAACATCAGTCCGGCATATATCTTGGCACGCCCATTCACCGTTTCAACGCTTTCCTTTACCGAACGCCCGATCCATTCAGGACCTTCATAATAGAATTTATTATAAATCATCGGATAATAAGCATCCAACGTCCATTCTCCCCAATCTTGGCGCACCATCTTGCGAGCCATGGACGGCCCCGGGAACACTGCGGCAGAAATAGCTTTATGATCGGCTTTCACCGCTTTGGTAATGGCATCCACCACACGAGTGATGGCATCCAGACGGAAATTGATCCAACTCTGGTTTTCCATCGGATACTTTAACTCCAACGGATCCTGTCCTGTTTTAGCTTTAAACAATTCACGGCAGACATCACAATAACAATAGTCATATTCCGGCAACTCTTCTTTCTGCTCTATACCATAGTTTTTCCATAGGCTGACAGGCAAGATTACATCCGGCATACGGACATAATCCAGATGAACACCATCCACATAAGGCTTATGGGCTTCCTTTACATAGTCTTCTGCCAGATACTCTGCCACACCTTGGTGATTAGGGCACAAGAAGCGATAATAATCCACGTAGGCCGGTTTGTCGTGACAAGACTCGCCTTTACGGTTCACGGCATACCAGTCGGGATGCTTGTCCAGCAGTTCCCTGCGGTTCATCGTCCATTTCCAATAATGTGCCTCCAGTCCGGCTTCTTTGCAAAGACGATAAATATTTTCATTGTATCCCTCGAACATGACACCCGAAATACCACATTCTTTCAACAACGCAAACCATTTTTTTCATTCGGCATCCGAACGGTTATTCAGACGCATCCACAACCAGTTTTTAACTTCACGGGCAGGTATCTTTTCTGTCCGGAAACGTCCTTCATTATTTATCACATAACGGACTCCTTCAGCAGGATTGGTTATAGCTATCTGATAGGTGTTCTGAGTCGCTTCCACCGCAATCCGGGCATCAGCCGGAAGATCTTTCAACTCTTTATCAGTCAAAAAGAATTGTTCTGTGGCACGCAAGTAGTTATGTTGTTTACTATAATTATCCTGCTGTGCGTAGAACATAGCCCATAGCAGTTTATAGATAGCCTGATTGTACGGATAAACCAACTCATCCTGCGAGATTCCCACTTGCTTGTCTACGAAATAAAGATATCCCCAACGGTCGGGCATGTGCATATCGATTCTTCCGGTAGGAGTCCATACCCAATTTTCCTCGGGTCCTTTCTCCTTCTTCATGGTCAGCGCCTGATGAGGAATGGCCATTTCCACACTCCAATACTTATCTTTATCTTTTGATTTATTCAGTGTACCTTCACAATGGATGGCGGTCTTCAATCCGGGGCAGTCCCATTGCACCATGAAATTTCCACCCGAACGATAAGGTTTGTCCAGCATCAGGTCGAAAATCACGCCACGCGCATTGGTTTCTATTTCAAAATAATTGTGTCCGTCGCTATCCGGATCGATAAACACTTCAAAGTCATTGTCATAATAGATGATGGTATCACGCAGGGTAAGACGTGCCTTGATATCCTCTTCTTGAAGAACAGCTCCTACATATAAATATTCATCATCCCACAGCATCTTGGCGGTAGTTTCATATTTGGGAGTCGGGAATCCTTCGCCGCTTATATCTACAAACGGAGCGGTAGACGCCGCCTTCTTCCAGGAACTTTCATTCAGTTTACCATCTATTTTCAACTTTCCATCCGGACGATAACATACATAGGTACGCGGTTCGGCCAGAAAACGTTCATATTGTTCAAAAAGGCTTTGTGCCATTGCCGGAAAAGTAACCAGCAGAAGCAACAGGGTATAAATAAGTTTCTTCATCTATTTTTCTGATTCAGATTAGTTATTATCTTGCACTTGTCCCACTCCACGATAGAGTTTGATCGGTCCATCCAGCAACACGGCCAGCACGGTAATCTGCTCATCCTGTACCTGTTGGGGTACATCAATATAAAGATTGCCCGGTACTGAGTTCCAATAATTTTTATTGTAGACCTTGTAATTCAACATAGCTCCGTTACCAACCACCCATATACGGTTCACTTTGTTCATCAGCCCTTTTACTTCCACCGGACCGTTAGGTTTGTAAGGGAGGTATAAATACAGAATATCCCCCGCCTTATTCAGTGTGGTATATCCCTGGAAATGCTCGGTAGGAATCCCTGCGCGAGTTTCATAAATAGCTTCTTTATGCTTCTTGGTCCATCGGCCGAACTCCTTCAACACAGCGATCTGTTCTTCAGGAATGGAACCGTCCTCTTTCCCAATATTTATCCTCGGGACGCACCACCGGCACTCCCTGTTCGGGAGTAGCATAGTCGCCATATCCCTGTATGCGCGAATTGATAATCACATTCTTATTATCCGAACGGAGCAGATCTACAATACCTTTGGAATTCCATGCTTCCGCACTTTGCTCCCAATCCCCGTCGAACCAATACAGATCCGGCTTCCAGGTTTTGTTCAGCTCCGCCAATTGTCCGAAATTGAACTTGTTGAATCTGGCCCAACGTTCAGGATCATTTTTATAACGTACTTCCGTACGGGTTTTGTTTGGGTAATCAGGATGAGACCAGTCCAATAAAGAATAATAGAAGCCAAGTTTCAATCCTTGTTTTCTTACTTCCTTTACAAAGGGAGCTATGAGATCACGTTTTGCCGGAGTGCTTTTCACGACGCTGATATCTCCTACTTTGGTATCCCATAACGCAACTCCGTCATGATGTTTGGTAGTTATCACTGTATATTTGGCTCCACTTTCTTTTATCAGATCCACCCAAGCCTTCGGATCATACTTGGAGGCTGTGAAACCTTTTTCCTGCTCCATGTATTCATCATAGGGCAGGTAGTTGTTAAAGAAGGACCAGCTTTCGGACACTCCTCTGACGGAATAAATTCCCCAATGGATAAAGATACCCAACTTGGCTTGTGAAAACCATTCCATTCTCTTGTCTTTCTGCTCGACTGTTTCATTCTGTAGCGTATCTTGTGCCCGTAAAGGAGAAGCTGCAATCAGCAGACTCAGGAACGCTAACGATAATCGGTTCTTTTTCATATATAATAGGTTTGATTAGTTAGGATAGCATGTCAGTATTATTAAAATTTACAGCTATATAATGGAGAGAGTCATCATTATTTTAGTATTACTGGGACTTTTGGCATATAAACATCAATTGTTTGACGGGAAACTGCTTGAAAATATCCCCACTATCGAAAGCAATGAAGAAAAGCCAGAAATACTGACCTCGCCCCAACATGGCGGTGCATTGGAAATTCCGATGATACAATCAAGTACAGGCGGCCAGATTCTGAAACGTAAAGGATATACCCTGTCTTATAATGCCGATTACAAAACTCCACAATGGGTGGCGTGGGAACTTACTAAAAAAGAAACAAAAGGAAAAGAAGGGCGAACAAATAAATTCTTGCCCGACCCGGACGTACGTGGAGCCAAAGCATATACGGGAGATTATACAAAATCAGGATACGACCGGGGACACATGGCCCCTGCCGCCGATATGAAATGGAACAAACAAGCCATGGAAGAATCTTTTTATATGAGCAACATTTGTCCGCAAAATCCGAATCTGAACCGCGGCGACTGGAATGACCTGGAGGAAAAGTCACGCCAATGGGCAAAAAAATATGGAGCCGTGTATATTGCCTGCGGACCTATATATGATACTAAACGCCCCAAAAGAATTGGCAACAATAAAGTGGCAGTCCCCCATGCTTTCTATAAAGTCATATTGATAAATGATAAGAAAAATCCGCAAGCCATAGGATTTATTTTCCCCAACAGCGCCGGACATAAGCCACTGAAGAAATATATGGTAACAGTAGACAGCGTAGAGAAAAGAACGGATATCGATTTCTTCCCTGCCCTGCCGGATGAAATAGAAAACAGAATCGAAGCGGAGTTGGTACAAGAATTACCGTAGTCTATCACACATACGCAGGCATGAAACGATACATACGTATGTATACCCCCACACATACGTATGTGTGGGGGCACACGAACGTACGGGTTTTATTTCACTTCCAGCACTACGATAGACTTGGCAGGAAGAGTCACTTTCAAGCTTCCTTTATTGACCTTTGCTCCGGTAAATTCTTTCGGGGCAACCACATTCGGTTTCTCGAAACTATTGTAATCACCTATATTGTTAGCAGTCAGAATACGGCCGGTAACACTCTTGGCCTTTACCTCACCCAAGTTCAACTCTATTTCCTGCGATTCCTGCAAATCCACATTAGACAAGGAAATATGAATCAAACCGTTTGCATCCCGTGAAGCTGTAGCACTTACCATCGGGACAATACGGTCGTCGCGTACAATCTTGCGTTCACAGTTCAGTTCCAAAGGAAGATAAGTAGCATCCTGATGCACTTTATACATTTCAAAGACATGGTAAGTCGGTGTCAGAACCATCTTGTCGTCCTTTGTCAAAATCATAGACTGAAGCACATTGGCAATCTGGGCAATGTTTGTCATCTTGATGCGATCCGTATATTTATGGAAAACATCCAGTGTCAAAGAGGCCACGAAAGCATCGCGCAACGTGTTCTGCTGATACAGATGTCCACGGACAGTTCCCGGCTCTTCATCCCACCAGGTTCCCCACTCGTCCACCATCAAACCGATTTGCTTCTTCGGATCATATTTATCCATAATTGCCATATGCTTCTTCAGCACCGGTTCTATTTCCAGACATTTGCCCATAGTCCAATAATAATCATCATCAGTGAACTGTGTAGCCGATCCTTTGCTTCCACTCCATCCCATCACTGTATAATAATGTAAAGACACACCGGCCATACGGTGACCTACATTCTTCATCAGTACTTCTGTCCAGTTATAGTCATAATCACTGGCACCACTTGCAATCTTGAACAAGTGATTGCCATCATAGTCACGACAATAAGTGGAATAACGGCGGTACAAGTCTGCATAATATTCAGGACGCATACTGCCTCCGCATCCCCAACTTTCATTACCTACCCCAAAGAATTTCACTTTCCATGGTTTTTCACGACCGTTCTCCTTACGCAGTTTCGCCATCGGGCTACCTTGTTCGGAAGTCATGTATTCCACCCATTTCGCCATTTCTTCCACACTCCCACTTCCTACATTACCGCTGATATAAGGCTCACAACCTATCAGCTCACACAAGTTCAGAAATTCATGTGTTCCGAAACTATTATCTTCCACTGTACCTCCCCAATTGTTATTGACCATTCGGGGGCGGTTCTCTTTCGGACCGATACCATCCATCCAATGATATTCATCGGCAAAACATCCGCCCGGCCAACGAAGCACCGGCACTTTCAAGTCTTTCAATGCCTGAAGCACATCATTACGATAGCCTTGGGTATTGGGAATTTTAGAATCCTCACCTACCCACAAGCCTCCATAGATACAGGTTCCCAAATGCTCTGCAAATTGCCCGTAAATATGTTTACTGATGATTTCTTTCCCTTGCTCGGGATGTACATTGATAGTCGCTTTCTGTTGGGCAAATACCGGCATTGCAGCGAACAATGCCAAGCCCATAAGTGCATTTTTCATGATTAAAAATAAAATAATTAATTATACTATATTTGCGTTCTCGTTTTTCGTTTGGTCAAATTTACACATTTTACATCAACCGGATAGTGGACAAAATTGTATTTTTAGGGGTACAAAATCGTCAAAAGTAGAAAAGAAACGGATATTTGCCTATATTTGCATACAAAAAAGCCCGATAGACTAAAATGAATAAAAAGAAGCGTACTATTGTATGGATTGTTATCCTTATCATTATCCTGACAGGAGCAGGCGGTGCAGGAAGTATATATTACTATTTCTTTGCCAAACAATTCCAACTTACAAAAACCACCTATATTTATATAGACAGAGATGATAACCTGGATTCTGTATACCATAAAATAATCCGGAACGGACATCCTAAAAGTATGTTCGGTTTTCAATATCTGGCAGAAAAAGAGAAGTATGGCGACAATATACGGACAGGACGTTACGCTCTCAATCCATCGGACAATATGCGCTACCTCTTCCGACGTCTTTCCATGGGATACCAGACTCCCATTAATCTGACTGTACCCAGTGTACGCACCGTGGACAGATTAGTGCGGGCCGTTTCGCGCCAGCTCATGATTGATTCTCTGGATATTGCCAAATTAATTTCCGACAGTGCTTACTGTGCACAAATGGGATATACCCAAGAGACACTACCCTCCCTTTTTATTCCTAACACTTACGAGGTTTATTGGAATATGAGTGCTGACGCTTTCATGAAACGAATGCAAAAAGAACATGCTGCCTTTTGGAATAATGACAGGCTGAAAAAGGCTCAACATATCGGACTTACTCCTGAAGAAGTGTCCACCCTGGCCTCTATCGTGGAAGAAGAAACGGCCAATGGTCCCGAAAAGCCCATGGTCGCAGGACTTTATATTAACAGATTGAATAAAGGGATGTTGTTGCAAGCAGACCCGACGGTAAAATTTGGTTTACAGGAATTCGGACTGAAACGCATTCTTTTCAAACATCTGGAAGTGGATTCTCCTTATAATACCTACAAACATGCAGGTTTACCTCCGGGACCTATCCGAATCCCATCCATCCAAGGATTGGAAAGCGTACTGAACTATACACAGCATCATTATATTTATATGTGTGCAAAAGAAGATTTCTCAGGCACTCATAATTTCGCTGTCACAGCAGCCCAGCATCAAGCTAATGCAAGACGCTATCAACAAGCGTTAAACCGGCGAAAAATAAAATAAAAGGAGCGGACTATAGGTCCGCCCTCCCAATGGATTATTTAATGTGTATCTATAAATCTTTCAGCAACCTTCCTTTGTATTGTCCTTTTTTCCCGGTCATCTTTCCATATTCCACTGCATGTACCGGACAAACATGGTAACAAGCCAGACATTGAGTACAGTTACCTCCCCAAACGGGACGATCCGTCACTGTTATATTGCCCACAGGACAAACCTTCTCACACTTCTTACAACCAATGCAGGCTTCCGTTGCATGAAAAGGCTTGGGAGACATCAGAAAAGCATTGAAAAGAGGGCGCAGCAAATAGGATTTAGTAAATGGAAGCGCACCTTCATGACAATTATATTGTTTCATTTGAGCCCTTGATGTAATTTCTTCGTTGATAAAACGCACACGGGCAACAGCATTCTGTACTTTCTGGGTTTCTATATCTTTATCATCTACATCAAAACCGGGCAAAGAAACATACGTATTCGGCATAGTAACCGAATAGCCGGCAACACATTGCCAACCTTTCCGGGTAACGGCAGAAGAAAAAATTTGTGCAGTCCGGCCTGTATCATCTCCGCAAGTACAGACAAAGAAAAGGTATCCCGGCTTATCCAACTTTAGCTGATGAATAAAACGAAGTACTATCTTGGGAGGTCCCCATGCATATACAGGAAAAACAAAACCTACTTTTTCCCCTTCTTTCAGCTTATACGCTTTGTTCCTGTCTATTTCCATAGCTATGGACAACAATTCCTCATTCTGTCCTTCCGCCAGCTGCCTTGCCACCCAAGCCGAATTACCTGTACCTGAAAAGTAAAATATCATATCCGTACTATTTTTATAAAAAGAAGCGATGCTAATCTTTTGAATTAGCATCGCCTTATAATGAAGCCGCACCAGTGATGCGATGAAACTCCGAATGACAGGTTTTGAGTGCTCTCCTCCTTTGTAATCCACCGGCATAAATGCTAC
>QWCB01003987.1_pt1 | contig 10767 bp, 8 predicted proteins | sample 1972511 | NCBI WGS metagenome assembly QWCB01 (sample SAMN09866719, study PRJNA288562) | Human gut metagenome isolate term5_stool, whole genome shotgun sequencing... | isolation source: gut | host: Homo sapiens | place: USA: California
CTTTCAATATCTATTTCAAAGTTATCTCCAGGTAATCCTGGCATGATTTGATGTCCTAAAACAAAACCAGCTTCCTTTATTAATTTTGATGCTTTTTCAACATGCTCTATAGAGTGCCCCCTACCTGATTTTCTTAATACTTCATCATTTAAAGATTGTACTCCAAGTTCTATAATATCTACACCATATTCTTTTAAATAACTTAAGATATATGGAGATATAGCATCTGGTCTTGTTGATAATCTTATTTTATTTATTAAACCCTTTTGTTTATATTCCCTTGCAACTTCTAATAACTCCTTTTGTTTAGCAACATTAATTGCAGTAAAAGTTCCTCCAAAAAATGATACTTCAACTGTTGCACCTTTATTAAATGTAGGCAAATATTCCTCAATAGTATTTCTTACATCACTTGCAAACACTTCTTCATATTTTCCTGCAATCCTATCTTGATTACAAAATACACATTGATGTGGACATCCCTGATGAGAAATAAATATAGGAATAATATAGTAATTTTTACTCATTTTCACCCTCCAAAATCTCTAATGCTGCTTTTGCTGCATTTTGTTCAGATTCCTTTTTGCTATATCCTTCACCGTATGTTAACTCTTTACTATCAATAATAAGCTTTGTATAGAACTTTCTTCTATGAGGAGGTCCCTCAAATTTAATAAGTTCATAAACTATTGATACTTCTCCATTCTTTTGAAGATATTTTTTAGGGAAAATATGATGTACATCTCCTCTGCCTTCTATTAATGTTTTAACATCTATATGTGATGATAAAAATCCTCTGTCTCCATTTCTTATTTGAGCCATTAAATACACATTAAAATACGGACTACTTGTTACTGATGTATTAAGTTTAGTAACTAAAATATTATTCCAGAAAGCATCTGATAATTCTCCATCTTCAACATGCTTTATATATAACTCTATATCATCAGCCTCAACTATTCTTTTAATATCATAATCAAAAGCTGATTCTGGAGAGCTTGAATATCTTCCAGTTAATATTGATAAGACAAGCCATCTTCTTACTAAATTTTCTATTTTATTAGGCTGTATCCCTTTAGCCTTTAAAGTTAAATATAAGGTATAAGCAAAATTTAATACATTTTGAGATCTTACTAATGAACTATCTATTATTCCTGAAGATTTTATTATCATAATAAATCTTTTATAATTAGTTTCATTAACAAAATCTAAAACACCCTCATGTAATAACTTAAATGATTCCTCTGCAATTTCATCTTTATATTCTCTTGTTTCAAAGTCTCTACCTGTAAGCAGCAGTACAAGGTCGGCCAGTCTTGCTCTTTTCAGTTTATGCATAAAAGCTACACGAATTACATCGTCGCAACCAGGGTCATAAACAGTTTCTTTATCATCCGCAAGCCATGCAAGCTTTTTAAGATAGGGTGTGGCCGCAAATGCAGTATCATTATTCTTGATATATTCGTAATAAGTTGGAACGACCGACAGATGACTGAAATAATCAATGAGTTTGCGCAGAGTGTTGCCACCGTGTATTTCGTCAGCAGCCATCTTTGACATTACGAAATCTCCTTGGCTCAAAGGTGTACCCTTGGAGTTAATACGGATGAAAATGTCAGTAACAACATCAATATCCAGTCTAAAATAAAATCCACCTGCAATAATCATCAGAACATACACAACTCCACCTGCAATAATGGCAATTCTCCATGCATAGTCAAAAGAGCGGGTACGTATCAGATTCACCAGCAGAATCACTGCGATAAAGGCAATCACTGTGATCCACATTCCCCAGTTCTGCACGATTCCATCTGTCAGAAGTTTTAATTTGTCAGCTATGGCAACATCCGGGTTTTCCAGCAGTTTATGCTGTACACGTATAAAACGGATAAAATAGTAAATAATCACTCCGCAGCCTGCAGGAAGTGCAGAAAACGCATTGCACAAAAGTCCGCTTCCGATAGGAAGAAGCGTCGGAACACTGAACCCAAAGGAAAGCGGTGTAAATACAAGTACTAAATTATTGTCTGAACTGAATCTCAGGAAGAGAATTGCCATAAACAGGATCAGCACAAGCATAAAACCTGCAACTTCTATCCCCAGTGCATAACCATGTGCGACCATCAGGGCAAATCCTACAAAAATCATTACACCTGAAGGAAGAATGGAACAGATCAGTGCAAGGATCAGAACAATAAATATATTATCGATCTGCTTCATATATCCCATATTGGTATTGATCCATATGAAATAAACCATTGCCAGAACGAAACGTAAGACAGGCAGGATATAAATCTCATACTGGCTGTATAAATTCTTTATTCGCTGTTTTAATTCGAGTAATGCTGTCATTTTTTATATCCTCCTGTAACTCCTCTGGCTGAAGATTTTTTATCTTCGCGACCGTAGATTTTACTTAATTGTGTAAGTTCTTCATAATAATTTTTCACACTTTTCTTTGCTTTATGGTATTTCACCGTATATTGGATATATGTCAGGACAGAAAACAGTACCAGCACTGCCACATACCCCAGAATAACTTCCACGCCCAGTGAAACAAGGTTCATCTTATGAACATTATCTATCAGATATTCAGCAAAATATGCTGCGATACCGGCCAGAATCAGGCAATACCCAATCGTAACAAGGAAAAAATTCTTAATCATGGCAAGTCCGATATAATCACTACGGTAGTACCTGCTGACCGGAAGATATTTCTTTCCTTCACCCTGTTCATACATGGCAAGTTTATTCATGATTTTTATCTTCTCTTCATTTAACATAAATTACTCCTTACTGTATGCTTTTCCTTTTGCTATAATCCGCTATTACTGTTCACTCTGTTCTCAGCAACAACCTGATATCATTCATATAATCATACAGATTAATTGTAACATATATCATTATGTATGAAAAGTGTTTTTTCTTATCTCCTGCCTATGCAAACCGTAAGAAAATAAACATTTCCGGCACCTTTTCTCTTCAGGCATCCGGCCATTGCATCGATCGTACTTCCTGTTGTATACACATCATCTATCACCAGGATATTCTTTCCCCTGACATCTCCGGTCACGCAGAACGCTTTTTCCAGGTTTTTTCTTCTCTGCAAAGCATTCAGTTTTTTCTGCGACTTTGTCTTTAAAACTTTCTGCACAATATTGACATCTGTGGAAATCCCGGTATAATGACCGAGTTTCTCCGCCAGATATGCAGCCTGATTAAAACCTCTCTGCCGCTCCTTCGACCTGTGTACCGGAACCGGCACGATCAGATCCGGCTTCCATTCCCGCAATTCTTTCTGTGCATATCGATACATTGCTCTGGCATAAAAATCACCGTATTCTCTGCATCCATAGTACTTATATCTGGTAACAGATCTTCTCATTATGCCATCATAGACAAAAATACCTCTTCCCTGTTCATACATATGCCTGTGTTTCTGACAGTCTCTGCAGTATTCCCCTGTTTCTATGGGTTTTCCACATTTATAACATCTGGGATGACCAATCGGACGAAGTTCTTTCTCGCATTCCGGACAGATCATCCTTCGCTGATCGGCCAGTATTTTCTGACAGACCGGACAGCATCTCGGGTAAAAAATATCAGCTACCATGTTCAGAAACCGTTTCATTTCCATTTCCTTCCACTATTTTACTCTTTGTTTTGCTATCCTCTGTATTTCTGTTTTTTTCATATTATCGGAATAAATTTTTTCTCTGTTATTATTCAGTCATCAGATCACAGTCTGCAATATCATTCTTCACCATCTGTATTATTATCCCCTGTAGTCTCACTCAGTTCTCTGATCCGTTCATCCAGTGCACTGTATCTCTTCTGCTGTTTTTCATTGCGTATCATCTCTACAAAGGTCTCCTCGTTTCCCACAACCGTCACACATTTTCTTGCTCTGGTAACTGCGGTATAAAGAAGGTTCCTGTTTAAAAGCATCTGTGGTCCGGAAAGCAATGGAAGTATGACTGCCGGATACTCAGATCCCTGAGACTTGTGGATTGTAATAGCATATGCAAGTTCCAGTTCCTCCAGCTGTTTGAACGAGTACATTGCAAAACGTCCATCCTCAAATTCCACTTCTGCTGTCTCAGCAAATTCATTGATTTCCCTGAGGATTCCGGTGTCTCCGTTAAATACTCCCACGCCTTTCTCAATGACAACCCCATATCGTCCCCGGATTTCCCATTCCATCTGATAATTATTTCTGATCTGCATGACCTTGTCCCCTGTGCGGAACAGCCGGTCTCCAACCGCCCTCTCGGATTTCCCGTCTTCCGGCGGATTCAGGTATCTCTGCAGGATCTGGTTCAGCCGCTCTACTCCCAGAAGTCCCTTTCTCATAGGTGTCAGTACCTGTATCTCAAAGGGTTTGGCATCTACATAGCGCGGCAGTTTCTCCTGGATCAGCGCGATCACTACTCTTATAATGATATCTGCATCATATCTCTTCAGAAAAAAGAAATCTCTGCTCTTATTATTGATCTGAACCTGTTCTCCCTTATTTATCTTATGAGCATTTACAACAATATCACTCTCTGATGCCTGTCTGAATATCTTAGTCAGTTCCACTACAGGGAAACATCTGCTTCGGATAATATCTCTCAGCACATTGCCCGGGCCTACACTCGGAAGCTGATTCTCATCCCCCACAAGGATCAGTCTGGTTCCCGGTGCGATTGCTTTTAAAAGAGAATTCATCAGTGTTATGTCAACCATCGACATCTCATCAATAATCACAAGGTCCGTTTCCAATGGATTCGTTTCATTACGTTCAAATCCGGCACTTCCTTCCATGCCACCATTTAATTCCAGCATGCGGTGAATCGTCCGCGCTTCAAATCCGGTTGTCTCACTCATTCTTTTTGCGGCACGTCCTGTTGGCGCTGCCAGAAAAATGTCCATGCCTTCCATCTCAAAATATCGGATGATCGTATTGATCGTAGTTGTCTTACCTGTACCCGGACCACCCGTGATGATCAAAAGACCGTTTCGTACCGCCTCTTTTACCGCCTGCACCTGATGTTCATCCAACTGCATTCCTGTCTGTTTTTCAATGTTATGGATCCGCTGCTCTATCTCTGCATCTGCCACATCATAGGCAATATCCAGTTCCCGGAGCATTGTTGCCGTATTTGCTTCCATATAATAAAAAGAAGCTGAATAAATCTGCGTCTGCTCTCCCGACTGCTTCATAATGATTTTCCGGTCAATTGACAGATCCATATAATTTTTTTCGATGATATCTTTGTCGATTCCCAACAATTCACTTGTTTTTGCTGTCAGTTCCTCCTGTGGCAAAAAGGTATGCCCCTCACCAGACGCCTGAAGCAGTGTATACAATATCCCACTCCGCACACGGAAATCAGAATCCGTCCGGATTCCTGCCTTTGCTGCAATATCGTCCGCTGTCCGGAAACCCACTCCCTCGATATCATCTGCAAGCCGGTACGGATTCTCTTTTAAGATCCCATACACTTCCTGTCCATATTTATTATAAATTTTTACCGCAAGATTCATAGTAATTCCAAACTGCTGCAAAAAGATCATCGCCTGCCGCAGGTCACGCTTTTCATTTACCTGACTTGCAATCTCCATTGCCTTCCGCTCGCTGATTCCTTTTACTTCCACAAGCCGCTCCGGTTCTTCCTCAATGATCCGGAATGTGTCTTCCTTAAACCTCCGCACAATACGGGCTGCCATTGCAAGTCCGATTCCCTTGATTGCACCCGATCCAAGGTAGCGTTCGATCGCCTCCTGATCTTCCGGCGCCTTCTCTTCAAAGCTCACCACTTTAAATTGTGTTCCATACGTGGGATGATCGGTATAATCGCCAGTCGCCTCAATATTTTCCCCTTCTGCGATCGTCGAAAAAATGCCGACACAGGTGATCTCATCCTCGCCGCTCACCAGATTGAGTACTGTATAACCATTGTCCGTATTGCGGTATATGATATGCTCCACATATCCTGCTAATTTCTCCATAACTTTCTAATCCATTTCTTTCTATCTGAAACCAAATGATTCGTAAAGCAAAAAGCCGCCGCATTAAGAAATAATCTCTTAAAGCGACAGCCTGTGATTCTTAATCTCTGTCATTCACACCAGACACTGTCTGAGTCCTGCTATGAATGGTATCGTTCTATGTACTCTGATCAATCAATATTATAATTACGTTTCATCTGCTCATACAATGACTGTGTAAAGTTACCACCAACCTGATCAATGAGTTCGTCTGCAATCTTTTCCACTGCAAAATCCATCGTATAATCTGTCATTGTGGATAATGATGCATCTTTCTCCTCATCATCCGGGAGTAAATTCTTTTTTACCTCTTTTATGACTTCTTCTACGAAATAAGATTCAAAATCTTTGCAAACCTGCATCAGTTCATCCGCAGATGTGTCGGAAGATACGCCGTTTAATGATTTTTTCAATGCATTGGCATTGTAATTGGTTGTTGCATCTGTATTGGTCGTATTCAGCATGGATGCCATGCTGTCAATTGACATACTCATATTTTTTCAGCCTCCTGTAGAATGTAAAAAAACTAACGTTTCAGGTTATTTGCCTGCTCTAACATATCATCGGATGTTGTGATCGCTTTTGAGTTTAACTGATATGCACGCTGTGCCACAATCAGATTTACCATCTCATCTGCTACCTGTACATTTGAGCCTTCCAGATAACTCTGATGGATTTTACTTCTTGTGAGGTTCGCATTGGTTGCTTCATTAAGTGCTGCCCCGGATGCATTTGTCGCTCTCAAAAGATTAGATCCTGCTTTTTCCAAGCCTGCAGGATTGTTAAACTGGCTGAGGCCAATTGTCCGGTTCATACTTACATAAGCACCCGCATTGTTATAATAGCCAACCTGACCATCCGTTGTCACTACCGCCTTCTCAGAATTGACATTATTCGGAAGAACAATGGTGTTTCCATTGGAATCCAGAACCGGATATCCATCGGTATTGGTAAGGGTTGTTCCTGTCGGACCAATACTCCAGTTAAAATTACCATTTCTGGTATAGTAAGTTGTCCCATCTGCCCCTCTCACCTGAAAGAATCCATTTCCTTCGATTGCAAAAGCAGATTTGCTCTCATCCTCGAGCAGCGCACCCTGCGTATAGCTTGTGGTGTTGGACGCAACTCTTGTTCCAAGTCCCACCTGCGCTCCGATTGGTTTTTCCTCACCATTTGCACTTGTCGTTCTGGTCTGAATGGTCTGATATAACAGTGATTTAAACTCTGTCTTCTGGGATTTAAATGCTGTTGTATTGACATTCGCAATGTTATTTGAAATATTATCTACGTTGGTCTGCTGCGCTCTCATTCCGGAAGCTGCAGTATAAAGTGCTCTCATCATAGTCTGATTTCCTCCACCTGTACCTTATATTATACTTTTCCCACCTGATTTACGGTCTTGTCCAATGTCTCGTCTACCGTATTGATCACTTTCTGTCCTGCCTGATAAGCTCTTGAGATAGTGATCATCTTTACCATCTCATCCACAACGTTCACATTAGAGCCTTCGATACACCCCTGCTGCACCTTTGCATCAGAAGCTGTGATCTGTCCTCCATCCACAAGATCATACAGATTCTCACCATACTTGGAAATATAATTATAATCATCAAAATCAACGACGCCTATTCTTGTAACAAGCTGGTCATTCTGATAAATATTCCCTAACTCATCAATGGTAATCTTCGCATTCGGATTTAACCGGATCCTTGCATTCGGATCGGTATTCTGTGCACCCGCCTGATTCAACACATAATCGCCATCCTTTGTCACCAGATAACCCTCTGTATTCACGGTAAAAGCTCCATCTCTTGTATACTTCACAGAAGTTTCCCCTGCTTTATTCGTAAAAGCAATTGCAAAAAATCCATTTCCAGCCAATGCCACATCTGTCTCATTGTCCGTCACTTTGATACTTCCCTGATCATAATTGGTATAAGTCTCACCAAGGTGCACACCCATACTGATCACACCAAGTTTTTTATTCAGGCCATAAGAAGAGGTATCCTTTATCTTAATTGCCAGTTCATCCGCAAACGTCTGAGATGTTGTCCCTTCTTTTTTATAGCCATTTGTGTCTGCATTTGCCAGATTATTCGTGAGAACATCTAATCTCTTCTGTTCATTCACCATACCTGTATATGCTGTATATAAGCCTTTGATCATATATTACACCTCGCATCAATCGTTGTATATCCACCTGTCAGTCACGTTTTATCCAATATTGTATTTCGGTCGATCTGACAGAAATATTAGCTTAATCGTCATCACGTTTTCCAGATAAAAATTCTACATATTTTCCTGTACCAATCGCAACACATGTCATTGGATCATCTGCTGTCATAGTATTGATTCCGGTCCTGTCCTCGATCAGTTCTTCCAGACCGCGAAGCAATGCACCGCCGCCGGTAAGTACGATACCGCGGTCTGCAACATCGGCAGCAAGCTCCGGTGGAGTTTTCTCCAATACAGAGTGTACTGCCTCGACGATCTGCAAAGTAGGCTCGCGCAGCGCTTCCTCTGTCTCCTCTGAAGAGACCGTTACTGTCTTTGGAAGACCTGTCACCAGATTACGTCCACGCACATCCATCGTCTCATTCTGTGCTAATGGGAAACATGTTCCAATCTTAATCTTGATATCCTCTGCGGTCCGCTCACCGATCAGAAGATTGTGTTTCTTTCTCATATAGCGGACGATTGCCTCGTCAAAATCATCCCCGGCGATCTTGACTGAAGTACTCACAACTGAACCGCCCAGAGAAATGACAGCGATATCTGCTGTACCGCCACCGATATCTACGATCATATTACCACAAGGTCTTGCAATATCAATTCCGGCTCCGATAGCTGCTGCGATCGGCTCCTCAATAATAGAAACCTCTCTTGCTCCTGCCTGATAGGTCGCATCCTCAACGGCTTTCTTCTCAACCTCTGTCACACCACTTGGCACGCAGACACTGATTCTTGGCTTGCGGAATGTTTTCTTGCCAAGAGCCTTCTGAATGAAATATTTGATCATCTTCTCCGTAACTGTATAATCCGAGATAACGCCCTGACGGAGTGGTCTTACAGCAACAATATTACCCGGTGTTCTGCCGAGCATTAATCTCGCCTCTTCCCCAATGGCTTTGATTTTATTTGTATCACGGTCAAAAGCGACAACAGACGGTTCTTTTAATACAACCCCTTTGCCCTTGATATATACTAATATACTTGCGGTACCCAGATCGATACCAATATCTGTACTCATCATAATTATGATATTCCCCTTTCTGGAATTGTTTGGAATGTATGTCAATATTTTCCTGTATGAGATATACGGAAATACATTAAAAATCACTTTTTTCTTCTGCACTATTAAAATAAGAAGTACGATACTACTCCTATTTTTACATATACAATCTTATTATATACAAAAAGTTATATTTTTCAAAGTTTTTTTTCCAGAAAATCCTATTTTTCAAGAAAAATAAGATTTTTTTAATAAATGATGCTTCATAAGATTTTTTTTATTTTTTCATCACAAAATGGTCACATTTTCTTTTTATATTATAATAGTACTAGCTAATATGACTTATTAAGTCGGCTAATATAATTTTTCATAACTCATGCTTCTTCGATATCTACGGATATCGGAGGAGCACTCCCCGAAATTTTAAGGTGTCTCATGCGAGACACCTTTTTTGTTATGACGACCGCTAATCAGCGGTGTATCACATCTCTGTCCATTGCAGCAGAATGTACGCTAAGCATACATCCTGCTATCTACTTCTTAAGATATTTTTTTACATACTGTCCGGTATAGGATCCTTTCACTTTGGCAACTTCCTCCGGTGTTCCTTTGGCGATCACAGTTCCGCCGCCGTCTCCACCTTCCGGTCCCATATCGATGATATAATCAGCGGTCTTGATGACATCCAGATTGTGTTCAATGACGACTACGGTATTACCTCCATCTGAAAGTCTGCGCAGAATCTCGATCAATTTGTGCACATCTGCGAAATGAAGCCCTGTTGTCGGCTCATCCAAAATGTAAATGGTCTTACCTGTGCTGCGCTTGCTGAGTTCTGTTGCAAGTTTGATACGCTGTGCTTCACCACCGGACAGTTCCGTAGATGGCTGTCCAAGTTTTACATAGGAAAGTCCCACATCATATAAAGTCTGGATCTTGCGTTCAATGGACGGCACGTTCTTAAAGAACTCCAATGCTTCCTCCACTGTCATATCCAGCACATCATAAATGTTTTTTCCTTTATATTTTACTTCAAGTGTCTCTCTGTTATACCGCTTTCCTTCGCACACTTCACAAGGCACATAGACATCCGGCAGGAAATGCATCTCAATTTTGATAATTCCATCCCCTGAGCATGCCTCACATCGTCCGCCTTTCACATTGAAGCTGAAACGTCCTTTTTTATATCCTTTTGCCTTTGCATCCGGTGTTCCCGCAAAAAGATCGCGGATCATATCGAAGACACCGGTATAAGTCGCCGGATTTGAACGCGGCGTTCTGCCGATCGGAGACTGGTCAATATCAATCACCTTGTCCAGCTGCTCCAGTCCAAGGATATCGTCATGTTCTCCCGGAATGCACCTTGCACGGTTTAAATCCCTCGCCAGACGTTTATAGAGGATTTCATTGGTCAGTGAACTCTTTCCGGAGCCGGACACTCCGGTAATGCAGGTCATAATACCCAGTGGAATCTTCACATCAAGCCCAATACCAAGCACCGC
>QWCB01005181.1_pt1 | contig 10765 bp, 7 predicted proteins | sample 1972511 | NCBI WGS metagenome assembly QWCB01 (sample SAMN09866719, study PRJNA288562) | Human gut metagenome isolate term5_stool, whole genome shotgun sequencing... | isolation source: gut | host: Homo sapiens | place: USA: California
ATGAATGAAGGGCAAACTATCCAATAAATGCTATTTAGAGAATTAGATATATCTTCTCTAAAAAGACATTGGACAGTTTGCCCTTACTACAAACAGAAATATAATCAGAATAGATTATTCTCCGAAATAGTGCATTTGCCAAGCCTGTCCTTCCGTCGTAATAACAGCCTTGTCGCTTGCCGTATTTGTTTTAGGGTCGTATATGTATATGCCTTTGTCTTTCTCGTTCATGTTACCAAACAGAACCTTGTCTTTGTACTTCTCAATGGCAACCGAATATCCACTGGAAATAGGGATGTTGATTCGCTTCATAGTCTTGGACTTCAAATCCATCATTACGGGAACACAAGCCAAGTCAATGTGTCCTATAGACTGGTTACTTTCCTTGACAAACACATAGGCGCATACTTTGCCATTACCGATATATCGGCATGCAGGAATATATTTAGGACTGACAGAGAAACCTTCTAAAGGTTGTTTACTGATAACCCAATGATAACTGGGATCGAACTCTGTCGTTCCTTTCTTGATTCGCAAGAATCCTGCATCTATTGGTTTATATCCGAATCCTCCCATGCAGGCAATGTAAATATCCCCTTGCTCATCCATAAAGATTGTTTTGCGGTCAATAGGACGGGATGGGAAAGCGATGCCGCTGCTTTTTTCCGTAATGACCTTCTCAAGTTTATCTGTTTTAGTATCAATAACAGCCATGTCTGAATAAGGTCGCTTTTCTGAAGGTAGCCAATATTCACCCACCATCGCATCCAAAGCGACAAATAGCACTCCATCTCGGATAATCATTGCACCGGGACTTGGATTCTTGACAATGGTTCCATTCTCATCCTTCAGGTCGGGAATACAGCCGTTGAGATCAATCTCCCCGATTTGCTGCATGGTGGTTGGATTGAATACCAACAGTTTGCCCAACGCCTGCAATGATACATAAGCCTTATTCTCGTTGAGAATCTCCATGCAAGCGGCGGAAGCTTGTGGCGGAAGAGGGAGTTTTCCTGCTGGTTCGAGTTTACCGTTATTACGGTTGTACTTGGACAATTCTGGCTTGTCTCCGCCCATATAAGCGGGGAATACATAAATGCTATTTTTATGCCCGAACATTCCAGACATGAATCCTCCATAGAAAGCATTTGCATTGTCTACATGCTTGGCTTCTATGCCATCAATCAGTTTTACATGAACGCTCCCTGATTTGCCGTCAGGATTTACCATATTGAAGGAAACGGCGATGTCTCCTTTTAACAGTTCCGGGGTAGGAATTGGTTCATCCTTGCTGCATCCCACAAAACCAAGCATTGCACAAGCTGCAAGCGTGAATTTGAAAAAGTTGTTTTTAATCATAATTTTAAATTTTATATTAAACAATTGAGTTAAAAAATCTTCTAACGATGTACATATCGAATTTTCAGTCCGAAATTTCTTCCGGGGAGAGGGCGATTAAACTCCGACATAATCTTTGCGTTTGTCAGATTGTTAATGTAGCTGGAGATAAAGAGTCGCTCACTCCAAAGACTGTGTTCAATTCCTAAATTGACAGTAAAGGAGGTGGGGATTTTTCTTTCCTGATAATTACTCTGCTTGAAATCGTAGTAATATTCGTGGATATATGAAAAATCAGTCATTATTCGTGTGTTTTGCCCTTTGCCTCCAAACAAATTTTCTTTGTGGAACTCCAGTCCTCCATTCATCATCAAAAAGGGTATGTTGGGCATTCTGTCTCCTTTGGTAGGATTGGGATTTTGAGTTAGCGGTTCGTATTTTCTCGTGTCGCGCAAGTCTTGATAGGTTATATTTCCATAACCATATAGCCAACGGTTAATGTCTGCTTTCATTTCATACTCTATTCCTGTCATTCTCATTTCTCCAAAATTCTCATAATGGGAGCGTATCGGACCTCCGACAAATCGGATCATATCCGTCAGATAAGTATAGAAGCCATTCAATTCCATCTGAAGATTATTCCCGCTTGAGATTGTCCGATTAAAAATCAAACCAACATTGGCACTTCTGCTATGTTCCGGTGTCAAGTTTGTGGATGGTTCTATCACCCAGCCGTCGCCCAATAATTCTTCCTCCGAAGGAAGGCGCACATCATAAGAAAAACTCCCTTTTAAGAAAATAGAGGGGAACAATTGGTAGCGTACGCTCTCACTGACTCCCAAGTCATGTTTTTTACAATGTACTTGTTGATAACGGTCTTGCTTTTTTAACGGATTTACTATTGTGGTATGCGTGTTATAGAAATAATGCTTGGCAGCCAATACGTTCATCAGGCGGCTGTTTTTTGTCTTGTATTCATAGGACAAACCATGTGTAGCACTTGTCATGTGGGTATCAAAGCTGTTTTTGTACCCTAAGGCGACGTCTCTCACCTCGTCTTTAGGAATGCCATAAGCATAATTGACAAGAGAATTGAAGTTTAACGTGTGTTGTCGGGCAAACATGTAATTCAGATTTATTTTACTCATGAATCCATGCTTCCGATTCTGTGCCTGAGATGGATAGCGCCCAACTTCTCCTCCATAAGGAGAAGGGCAAGGGAACGGTGTTCCATCAAATTGATAACGAATCGTAGCCGTATCCACGAAAGAGGTGTTGCCATACGAATACATGAAATCCGATTTCAAGTCCAAATTCTTTATAAGGAAGTCTGTTTTGTCCAAATGAAGTTTACCCATATAGCTCTTGATATCTGTATGAGCCTGCCGAATGTCATATTCTATCCCTTGAATCTGTTTCTGGCTATGAATACGTCCCATTTCGATTTCGACTTCGTCGAACCACCACTTAAAAGCTTTCACTCCAAAGCCAGTGAGCAACTTCTTGTACTGATCATGGTTACGCTTGATTTTTAAATTGTCATAATAGGGAGAATCCATCATGTAATTATTGTCGGAATACGTATATCCAATTCCAATACCAAATAAAAGTCCCAACTTTTCCTCATTATGCTTCACTACAGAATTGAACTTATGTGTATTGAAAGACGAATATCCGTAAGCAATGTCGTAATAACCGGGAGGAAACTCTTTCAGAACGATATTTATCGCTCCTCCTACGGAGTTTCCGCCTAACCATGCAGGTACAATGCCCTTGTAGATTTCAATTCTTTCTATCATATCTAAAGGGAAATCATTTATATCGGCGTAGTCGCTGTTCTCATTCATGGGACGACCGTCAACAAACACCCCGATACGCTTTCCTTCAAGTCCTCTGACAGATATTCTCGCCGAACTTCCTTCACCGCCTCCGTTCCTTACTGTAACACCTACAGTTTTGGCGAGTATTTCGTTGGCATTACTTACAGTACCCTGTAAGTCCTTTGCTGAAATTACAGAAACGGGAATTGTCGATTCTCGCATCCTTTGCTCCTTGCTTTTCCCCACAACGACTACTTCATGCAAAGAGGAGGAAGTTTCTGTAAGAAAGACAGTAATCGGTTTTGTAACCTTTCGACATTCCAAAAGCTTTTTCTCATCCTCGTAGCCAATATAGGAGAACAAAAGTTCATGTTTCCCTAAGGGTAGTTTTAATGTAAATTCTCCCTTACTGTTCGTTGTTGTTCCGTTTTTTTGCATCTTGCAACATACAGAAACCCCTTCCAATGGAATCCCAGTTTTCTTATCCTTCACAACTCCACAACACTCATAAAGCTCTTCATTTGATTGTGCCATAACCATGCTTTCAACAAACGTCAAAGCAATAAAAATCAATGAGACCCGGTAGACCCAAGAGAGTTGTTTGGCAATACTATTTCTTCTCATTGTCGTTTATTTCTTAGATTGGAGCAGTACCATTTGTTTATATATACCATCTTGATTTATCAGTTCATTATGATTTCCGCATTGTACGACACGCCCAGCCTCAAGAACTACGATTTTATTGGCATTTGATATCGTACGCATTCTATGAGCTATAATAATTACGGTTTTGTTTTTTGTCAGGCAGGATATCGCTTCTTGGATTTTGGTTTCATTTTCGACATCCAAAGAGGCGGATACTTCATCAAGCAATATAATGGGAGCGTCTTTTAACAATGCTCTGGCGATAGATATTCTCTGTCTTTCACCTCCGGAAATCGTGGTTCCATTTTCGCCGACAATCGTATCAATACCATTCGGTAGACGCTTTATAAACTCATCACATCCTGCAGCATGTGCGGCATCCATGATTTCTTTGTCTGTCGCATCCTTTTTTCCTATTCTAATGTTTTCTTTCAGGGATGTATTAAAAAGGGTCACATCTTGAAAGACGATAGAATAGTATTTCAGCAATTCCTCTGAATCAAAATCCTCCACACGAATGCCTCCAATGGTAACTGTGCCCGAATTGGCATCCCAGAAACGGGCTGCTAACTTTGCAACTGTACTTTTGCCGCTTCCGGACGGACCGACCAATGCTGTAACTTCTCCTTGTTTGGCAGTAAAGGACACATCTTTCAGAATTGAATCAGTTCTATTGTATCCGAATGTTACATCCTTAAACTCTATTTCAAAATGAGTAGGAGTAATATTCCGTGCAGTATCTTGAATGGGATAATTGATAATCTCATTCATTCGGGTTATTTGGCTATTTACATTTGTGATATGTGCAATGTATTCGAATATGGAAATAACCGGATCAAATATTCGGGAAGCGACTATCAGATACATAAAAAATAACATTGGGGATATTTCTCCTTTTGTCAATAATGCTGTTCCAACAATGACTAAAGTTACGAGTCCTAATTTCAAAACTAACTGAGCAGAATTAGCGATGAGTGCCCCTAATAAGTTAGATTTTATTTGGGTTCTTTCTGCTATTGCTAATTGTTCGTCCAATCCATCCAAATAACGTTTTTCTCCATTGGCAGACTTAATTTCGTGTATACTTTCTAATCCCTCTTGAAGCAAATCTGAGGTTTTCCTTTTCTCCTCAAAATGCACATTATTGTATTTCTTTTGAATCTGTTTGGTTCCTAATATCAAAATAAATGCTACCGGTATAACCCACAACAAAGACAACGCCAGTTGCCAACTGGTTATAAACAGAGGGATAGACATTATAATAAGAGCAATGGTAGAACCGAATAATTGGGGGATGGCATGTGAAAAAGCCTTCTCCAAATCTGCACAATCTGACATTATTGTATTGGTCAAATCGGATAAATCTTTTTTACCGAAGAATGAAAGGGGTAGGCGACGCAGTTTTTCTGCAAGGTGAATACGTCTATTGGCACTTTCATAGTAAGTGCTGACATAAACACTTTTGTATTGAGCTTTGGCGACTACTCCCATTACAAATAACAATAGTATTCCAGTTCCGACATAAAAGATTATAGGGACTTCAAAATGATATATGTCTTTAGATAAGTATTCAATAGTAGTAGTCAGAACATAAACTACAAGACCTATTGGCAACATGAACGAAAGGTCTAACAGAGCCGACAACAATGTTCCTTTCAATAACTGGACAGCTCCTTTATTTGTTAGTGCGAACTTTTTTTCTAAATATTTTAGCATGATTATTTTATCTTATATTTTCCAACTAATTGATTTTTGATATTCTGCCCACATACTTGCATACACACCATTTTGTGCTACCAAATCCGAGTGCGTACCCGTCTCTTTTATCTCAGAGTCTTTGACTACAATGATGCTATCTGCGTCTTTGATAGTGGATAGCCTATGAGCAATTGTAAGTACTGTTTTATCTTGTGTTATTGCGGAAAACGCCTGCTGGAATAGATGTTCATTTTCAGGATCGGAAAATGCCGTTGCTTCATCAAGAATGATGATAGGTGCATCTTTCAGTATAGCCCTTGCGAGAGAGATTCGCTGTTGTTCTCCACCGGACAAGTAAACTCCCTTTGTCCCAATAATAGTATTCAACCCATCGGGCATTTTTTCTATGATGTCCTTACACTGGGCTATAGCTAAAGCTTTATTGACTTCCTCTATTGTCGCATTGGGCTTAGCATATCTTATGTTATCCAATAAACTCATCTTGAATAACTTCGAACTTTGAAAAACGAAAGTAATGTAGGACATCAGGTTTTTGCTCGAAATATTCCGAATATCAATACCGCCAATTTTAATACAGCCTGAATTGACATCAGCAAAGCGAGGTATAAGTTTGGCTATGGTTGATTTTCCTCCGCCCGAAGCTCCTACCAATGCTACCGTTTTTCCTTGCGGAATGGTAAAGCTGACATTGTTTACAGCTTGTTTCTTTTTTTCTTGAGATTGATCATCCGTATATGAGAAACTCACATTTTCAAAGGTTACGGAAAAGTCCGTAGGAATATATTCTTTATCTGTCGCAACTTCTTGTAGTGTAGGATGAGACAAAAGATTGCCAATTCTGTCTATTGCTTCTCTTGCAAGACTGGCAGCTTCTCCTAAATGCATTATCTTATTCATTATAACGACACATAGGGGAGTGAATATCACATAGAAAATAAAGGGATTGATTAGGGCTGCACTTGAATATCCTAGTTTTAGCAATAGGACAAACAGGAAAACAAAAGCTATGGACATACCTTGTATTGATAGAATGAACCCTCGCATAGGATTACAGCAACTCAATGCATATTTATATGCCCAATCCCTATATCTCAAAATGGCATCGTGAAATCCTTTGAATGAGAAAACAGATTGCTGGAATGTTTTTACCACAGGTATTCCTCTGGTATATTCTACCGCTTCCGTATTCATGTCTTCAAGAGCATTCATATATTGTCTCATACTATTGCTTTTTTCTCCTCCCATCATACGTTTGATGAAAAAGGCACTCAAAAGCAATAAGCAAAGAGTTAAAACTCCGAATCTCCAATCGAAAACAAATAAAGCGACAATAAAAACAATAGGCATTGTTATTGCTGCAACTAAATCCGGTAACTGATGTGCCACAAAACTATGTGTGATACTCACGTTGTCATCAATGATTTTGCGTATTTTCCCTGTTGTGTTCTGATTGAAGAAAACAAGAGGAAATGAAAGAATTCTCTTCATAGCCTGATATCTCATTTCCCGTTCTATTCGAAAAGCACCCAAATGGGAAAAGGTAAGAGATAGAAAATAGAAAAAGATCCCACCGCAGGCGAAAGCTAATGCAGAATATGCATATTGACTGATTACGGAAGGATATTCCCCTTCGTGTATGTGAGAAATTACCTCGTCTATAATGTAATATATATATAGATAAGGGAACATGCTACACACGGCACTCAATCCCGAAAGAAACATTGCAATGGGAATGAATGATGACTTTTCTCCTGCATAACGCTTTATAGCGTCAAATAAATTTTGATTCATGACAGTATGTTATAGGTTTCAATTTTTATATAGGACGATTTCTTGATTTTGTACTAAAAAATGAGAGTCTGATTTCTCAGACTCTCATTAAATACTTCCATCCGGCTTTCGTATAACTCGAATAGGTTTCCGAAAATGTTTGTAGCTTCTCTTTGGGAATTTTTCGATGAAGAATAAATTCCTTTATGACTGAAACCTGCATTGCCGCATACACATGCATAAAAAATGGATCTATACTTGAATTTATCTCAGGATAAATCTCTTTCATTCTACGAATATACTCTATCCCCATAGCTGTGAATTTTTGAATTAACACCTCTGAATAATTCTCGAAAGAAGAACCTCTTGCTCCAAAAAACAAAAGATATAACTCATCGCTATTTTGAGAAACTAAGGGTGAAAAGTGCCATAAAATAGCATCGTTATGATGTTCTTCCTCAAAAAAACACTTGTTTAGCTTTGATGCTGTATTGTGACTATCTATTAGTTGTTGAATTTGTTCTACTACAGGATATAAGACATCATGGAATAGCTCATCTTTAGTCTTGTAGTAATAGTATATATTCCCTAAAGCCATTCCCGTAATAGCAGAAATGTCCCTCATAGAAACTTTTTGGAAGCCTCTTCTAAGAAATTCTTTCTTTGCCAAGAGAAGTAATCTCTCTCTCGTTTGATTGTCTTTACTCATAGTGAATAGTACAACGTCTTAATTTCGTGCAAAATTAAAGCATCTATCAGTTTCTCGCAATACCCAAAAATGGGTATTTTTCAATTTCATCTTTACGTCTTCTGAATATTATAGGTACGCAAAAAGGAGAATTTCCAACATAAACATATAGATAGGTAATTCTTCCTAAAATGCCACTTCTATCCATATCGACGCCACAAGTACGCAGTTATCTCCAACTGCTAACACACACGGTTTCTTTGGTTTACTTTTGTCCGTGCACCGCTGTTGGTGCCATTAAATACATAGTAATATGGACGAAAAAATCAAAGACCAAGAAGTCCTTTTGGTCAAGGAACAGAAGGACGAAAATCTCAAAGCCGTCGCAGGTACAGACGAGAAAGGCGGACAGAAAACGTTTCCGCCCACCGCCGATCATGAACAGAGCTTCCTGAAGTTCGACAAGCACAGTAATGCGCTGGAAAACTTCCTTTCAAACTTCATGCGGCAGTTCAAGCACCCCACACCGCTGAACTTCTTCAAAGTGCCTTTTGAGAGTGCGTTGCCAGCGCACGGGTTCTCTCCGAGATGCTCAAAGCTCTGGAAGTCCCCTCCAATAATGCCAGTTCGAGATAAGAAAATCCCCTAAAAGTTGGTAATCTCGCCATTATTTTGCAAATTTATGGTTGAAAATCAACAATTTACAAACATATATAGTGATGATTACCACTGACAAAGTTACATAAATATTCTGTGTGTTGGATGACTTCTGCAAGAATTTAGATACCGAATTAACTAAAAATCTCCATATCGCCCCATGGACTAGGGATATAAGCGAATGAGCTGATGATCCCCTGCAAAGGAACAAATTCAAATCCTTAGACTCAGAAAAACTTTGCAACTAGCTAAATTCAACTATTTCAAAGAACAATTACTGAGTTTAAGTGGACAGCAGTGATAATGCTTAAATCCTTATAAAATGACACCTCGTTTTTATATTTTCTATCTTTATCTTAGTATGTCCTGATTTTTCCTTCATGACTAGTTTGGAAGATTTTTCACTATAATTTTGTTGTTCGAAACTCTATACATATAATAGTAACAAATTATGGAATCAAACAGCAATGACAACTATGTGCTGGTCTTGGAAGACCGCACGGAAGTAAAGAACGAAAAGGAAGCAGGAAAGCTCTCCGTAGTATCCAGTATCGACAACAAGGGCAACCTTAAAACCACCGAAGCAATCGCTGCCAATCAGGCAGCGTTCCTAAAGTTCAATAACAAGGACGGACTCCTGAAGAACTTCATGAGCAATTTTCTCCGTCAGTTCAACGCCCCATCTCGTTTCGGACTGTACAAAGTTTTGGCAAACAATGTAGAACAAGGTGTAGACAATCTTCGCACCATGTTGCAAAGTCGTGAGAAGCCAGAAAGCAAACAGCAACTGATAGAGATTGGAGTATCCTTTGACGATTATCTGCCGAAAAAGAAGAACGCCACAGTCATTGATGAATCAAAGATTGATTGGAAGCAACTCGACGATCTCGGTCTTACCAGTGAACGATTGGAGCAGAGTGGAGAATTGGAAAAGATGCTCAATTGGCAGAAGAGTAACCTTGTTACTATTGCCGTACCTATTGGTGATACAACTATCAACACCGAAGCACGCCTTGCTTTCCGCACGGACGATAGCGGCAATATTGGCTTAGCTATCCACCCTTTACGCAAGGAGCCACAGCTCGACTTTCCCTATATGGGCTACAAGTTCTCTCCCGAAGAGAAGGAACAACTACTCACTGCGGGCAACCTTGGCAAGACAATCGAAGTAACGCCAAAGAACGGCAATCCTTTTTCTGCCTATGTCTCCATCAATCCACAGACCAACGAAATTGTCGCCTTGCGTTCCGACCGTGTGAACATTCCCAAGGAGATCAAGGGCGTGACACTCTCCGATGCGCAGTACAAAGAGCTTGTGGAAGGCAAAGCCGTGAAGGTGGAGGGCATGACCGCCAAGAGCGGCAAGTCCTTCAACGCTACCCTGCAGGTCAATGCCGAGCGAAAGGGCATTGAGTTTATCTTTGGAGATAACAAGAGTTTAAGAGAACGACAGGAACACAAACAGGCTCAGCAACAAGGCGTACCTCACAAGCTCTGCGGCTTGGAACTATCTGAGAAGCAGCGTGAAGCCTTGGATAGTGGCCGCACACTCTATTTGAAAAACATGGTCGATAAGAAGGGAAACTCCTTTAACGCCTACGTTCGTATGGACAAGGAGCAGAACCGCCCACGTTTTTACAAGTGGAATCCTGACAAGAAGCAGGAAACTGGCAAAGAAAAGGTAGTTGCCGTAGCCGAAGAACACAAGACGCAGGTAGCGGTCAACAATGACGGCAAGACCAACGAAGCCACGAAGAATGTGAAAGAGCCATTGAAGACAGGGCAAACACAGCCCACTGCTGCCCAAAAGCAGAAACAGGACGAAAACAAACAGAGGAAGTCCCGTGGACGTAAGATGTAACCCCTAATTCTATTATCGACTATGACAACTTGTATTATTGACGAGAAACCCTCGGTAGCCAGAGATATAGCCCGCATTGTTGGGGCAAATAGTAAACAGGACGGATATTTAGAAGGAAGTGGGTATCTCGTTACATGGGCAATGGGACACCTCGATAGTCATGACAATAAATTGTACAAACAACAGATAGTCCGTATTATCGTCAGTCCTATCTATTGTTGGTTGTTACGCCTTGCGTCCAAAGAGCCTGAGTATGCCGTATTCTTG
>QWCB01003990.1_pt1 | contig 10760 bp, 6 predicted proteins | sample 1972511 | NCBI WGS metagenome assembly QWCB01 (sample SAMN09866719, study PRJNA288562) | Human gut metagenome isolate term5_stool, whole genome shotgun sequencing... | isolation source: gut | host: Homo sapiens | place: USA: California
AATCCATTGCCCCCCCCTTCCTCAATATGAAAATCCTACTTTGTGGCTCTGTCCATCAAAAGAGCAATCCAGAGAGTTTCCGACAACTGATCAAGACGATCCTTGCCCTCCACCCAGAGCACTCCCTACAGATCGAGCAGCGCCTCTATACCTATCTCCTCTCCGAAGGATTTTCACTTGGGGGTATCTCTATCTGCACTCCTAGAGGAGTGGTGGATACCGACCTGCTGATCAGTGTGGGCGGTGATGGTACCTTCCTACGCACTGCCAAGTTGATCGCCGGCACGAAGGCAGGCATTATCGGCATCAATTCAGGTCATCTCGGCTTCCTAGCAAGTCTACAGCCAGAGGACTTTCCCCTCTTCTGGAAGGAGCTAGAGGAGGGCACCGCCCTTGCGGAGGAGCGCGATCTGCTGGAGTGCTTCGTCACGGACCAAGAGGGAAGGGAGACCTTCCGTGCCCTCACACTTAATGAGGTGGCGGTAATGAAACGCGATACCGCCAGTATGATTTCGGTCGCCACCTATATCAATGGCGAATTGATTGCCAATACCGATGGCGACGGTCAACTCATCTCCACCCCCACTGGCTCCACCGCCTATGCCCTCAGTGTCAATGGACCCGTCGTCCACCCCCATAGCCCAGTGATGCAGATCTGCTCCATCGCCCCTCATACCCTCAATATGCGACCCATCGTGCTCCCCAATAGCGTCGAGATAGAGCTCCATATAGAGAGCCGTAGCGGTGCCTTCCTCCTCGCCATTGATGGCAAAAGTCACCCCGAGACCATCGGAGCCACGGTGCATATCCGTCGGTCGGAAAAGCGACTCAAGGTGCTCCACTCACAGCACTACTCCTTCTACCAAACCTTACGCCAAAAGCTCATGTGGGGTCAAGACCCTCGCCTTTAATCCTCGCGTCCCCCGATTGAAGAGGTTCCATAAACGCACCCGACAGGGTGCCATTCAGATAGCCCCCGAACGACCGGCGGGTAAAATAGTGCGATAATATCAATCGACCCTTGTGGTCGCACAACCTATAGCGGGGACAACCACCCGATCAGAAAATAGCGTCATCGGCACGGAAATAATCAATCAGCATCCATGGTGATTGGCTATCCTTTCTGCCAAATAGATACTCCTCAATCATCTCCGACCCTAGATACCCTTTGCAAAAGGCAGCTTCATTTGGGGCTAATTCCCGCCAAGCAGCAAAGAAGTAAGTGCTATCGGGAGGGGCAATCGCAATCTGTAGCTTCCCAAAGTCTGGAGTACTTGACCCCTCGCCAAGGGAGGTCCTGGCACGCTGAAAAGTGGCATCCTCTCTAAATCGGTCTATAAATTGAGATAGCGGTTCACTGCCTTGATTAAAAGGTGCTTCGACATCTTCAAAAATCATATTATTGGTATAATAATCCTTGTAAAGATCGTAGACTGGTACCTCATTATTGGCTTCGGCGATCAGCTCCTCCGCTTCGTCTACAGAGAGACTGGAAGAAAGCGAATCCACTGGCCGTACTACCCGCTCCGTAGTAGCCGCAACCTCCTTGTCGCTGGCACTTCTATCTCTATACTTGGTATAGAGCCAAACCCCTCCCAAGGCAAGTAATGCCACACCCCCTGAAATCAAAAGTCCCCTATGCTTCCACATATTATTAATGTATCCAAAATCTGTAGCAAAGATACTGAAATTATCGTAATCTGTGAATGCCATTCGCAATACCTACAGGGGTTACGCATTAGAAAGTTCACACCGTATGGTTTTCAGCTCCTCAAGCAGGAATAGCAGAAGCCCGAAGGGCTTCCATGGTCTATTAACCCAGCCTTCCCCCTCCGTAGGTAGGCGAAGCGTACCTAGAGGAGGAGAAGGTTGGGGAGAGGTGCAAGGCATCATCAACTACCCCGAAGGGGTTACACTTTTACATCCATAAGCGATGGTGTATATGCAACCCCTTTGGGGTAGCTTATTTATAGTCCTTTCCCTACCCAAGCTTCACCTTCGGGCTCGCTAACGCTCCCCTTCAGGGGGAAGCTTGGGTTAATACACCATGAAACCCTCTTCGGGGTTTTCCATCAATCATTGATAAATAGACTCTTGCAATCCCCCTCCCTTCGAGGTGTTTTCTTCTCAATAAACTGCCCGCACAATTTCCGCTACGAGCAGGGCAAAAGTGGAGATGCAACTAAGCAAACGGCGAGATGCAACTAAGCATTTGCTGAGTTGCATCTCGCCGATTGCTTAGTTGCATCTCGGCAAACGCTTTTGTATAGTATTGAATTTCAATTGATTGTGAAGGAGGTCTTGACGCCCCTATTTTAGTCGATTTTTGCACATTATTTATTAGCTTGATTTATTAGCTTGAAAAACGGGCTAGTCGAGTGCTCCGTGAGACAAAAACGGATTTTGCCAGGACGAGCCCTGATAAACGCAAGGCCCCCCGACATTATCCAACATTCTCTCCTCTCGTTCCAACGACTACACTCACTGCCCAAATGTTAAATTAATGCGATAACCACATTTTTAACAATTAGAGTGAATAATTGTTTGACATACTGCAGAGATGTCGCAGTATCTAATGCTATATTTGCCTCAGAAGAATAAAACCATTAAGAATTAAGCTATGATTCAATTTGGCTATACACGTTTTGTCTGCGATGAGTGCAAACACAAATTTAGAGGACCTCACTACGAATATATGGCAACTTGCTATGCATGGCCATTGGAGTGTCCTTCTTGTGGAAGCTATCATACAATGCCATGGTCGCTTTTTGGCTCCAATAAAAGTATATATAAGGAGATATGGGCTGATCGTGACCGCCATATAGCGGAAATGAAACAAAATCAACAATCCAAATGAACCAACTATTGAATTAACCTCCAAGCGTCTAATCGCTTCAATAACATTTCTGGCACCTTCAACTAAATAATTAATAGTATATCTATGATGGATCAAGTAAAAATATTTACCTGTAGAGCCTGCGGTTATAGGCATGTTCAACTAGAGTATGATAATGAGAATAGTGACTCCAATGAGTGCCCAATATGTGGAAATCAATTAGAGGTTACGAAAAGTAATAATGTTATTGAGGTTTCTAAAAAAGGGTTGGAGACTACCGTCGGATTACTGAATCAGGTGGGAGAACTAGTCAATGAATCTATTCAAATACTAGGAGTTGAGGGAACCGAGAAGCTAGTAGATATTCTTTCAGGTACAGGTGGTGTGAAAAAGGTGAAGTCTAAGGCATCAGCCATATTTGAGAGATACTCTATGATGACTGAAGCATACCATCAAGCGAGAAGAAGTGTTCAGCACAATATTGATGACTTCTCTACATTACGAATTGAAATTGAATCTCTCTATTATGATTTTGCCACGAAGTTAATGGATTTATATGGCGATGCCATTAAGTCTGTTGCGCCAGAGCTATTCGATTTTAATAATTTAGAATGGCTTGATGTTGATAATATGCTTAAAGAGATAACCCTTAAGTATGATCAGCTGGATAAAAAATGTTCAAATCTATTAACTAATGTGAGTGAAAGCTTTAAATCATCGGTTCAGTCTTCCCTAGTAGCCCTTTCAAGTAGTAAGTCAGGAGACCGCTCTTTAGGTGTTTTGATGGCAGGAGCAAAGATGATTGATCATTATATGACTGCATCACAGCTTACTAATCAGCTCAAGAGCGAGTTATCAACGTTTCAAGTCAGTGTAAAGTATGATGCAACAACGATCAAAGCAGATGTAGCACGACTATTTGTAGTGCATAAAGCACTCAGTGAGGTTGTAATTCCAAAGGCTCAAGCATACTTCCGGTTTGCTGAGGAGCTTATGTCTGAAGATATCCAAGCTATCTATGATGCACTTTACTCTGATGAAAATGTGGAGAGACTAGAGCGTACTCGTCAGGGTCAACTAGCTCGTTTAAAAGAGTGTGATGCTGAAATGGAGAGTTGCCGACAGGCTATTAATTGTTTTGAAGAGGTGGTAACTAGCTCTCGGGAAGTGATCGATTCCAAAGCAAATGAGTATCATCTTGCCGTTGGTGCTAAGCCCCCAAAACCCTTTTTTCTATGGAATATACTTTCCTTTGGAGGAGCAAATAAAAAGTATTATCGCAATTATGCCCAATGGAATAGTACGTATGGTCCATTCATTGAGGTTTATGAGGATTTTAGAGTTAATCTTAAGCTAGCTGAAGAAGACTTGGAGGATCAGAATATCAAGTTTCAAAGGTTAAAAGTAGAGTCTACTGCTCTTAATCAGCAGATTAGGAACATATCAACTCAAATTCGTCAGAGTATAAGTAGCTCGGATGAATTGAAGCAGCTCATGTTGAAGCATGTACGAGATTTAGTGGTGTTGTTAAAGCTAGGACGAGAGATCGTAGAGAGTAAAATTGACGATGACCTATTGTCTACAGTGAAGATTCCACGTGATATTTCTGAAGAGACACTATCACCAAAAGTTGAGAAGGGTCTGATGCTATTTGAAGATACTATTTCTTCTGCTACAGACAAATTGAAGAGCAATGTTGCTGAATCCTTTGAGCGCATTGGTGAGTTGGCTGAGTACAAGGATGATATGGTGCTTGATCAAAAAACGGAGGAGACCATTCAGAAAGGTATAGATTTAGTTGAGAGTTTTGTGCAGCTAAAAGTGAAACAAGCCAAAGACAAGATGACTTCTAAAAGCTATGACGAGGAGTTGTCTAAAAAGCTGGCAGGGTTTAAGGATGCTTTAGATGCGGTGCAAGATAAAAGTGCTTATCTTACAGATGTGTTTCGCAGAATTAATCTTGCAAGTGATCCTGAAGAGAGAAAGATTGCCATCAAATTGCTAAGTGATATTAAGGGTGAAGTGGTCACAGACGACGAGATACTAAGTGTTTTAAACGGAGAAGGTCAGTTGGAATTATAAGTATTATGGATAGAGCTTCACGAAAAGAAAAAGCAAAGCAAGAGCTAGGGTTAAAAAGCACTAATCAAGAGAATAAAAATAGGGAGATTGCACTAGCGAAAGAGCAACGGCGACAAGAGGCTAAAATGGCAAAAAGAGAGGCTCTATTGGCCAAGCCATCTTATCAGTTGTTGCAAGGAACAGCCAATCTAATGGATAGGTACTTTATTGACCCTATTATAGGCTTTATTTTGCCAGGGGGTATTGGAGATGCTATCTCAAGTATCTTCGCTTTGCCTTTCATATACTTTAGTCTCTTTGAGATAAAGTCAATTCCTCTGACATTAGCTGTTATTTATAATACGCTGCTAGATGTTTTGGTGGGGGCAATCCCATTTTATATTGGAGATATTTTGGACATCTTTAAGCGGTCATATCTAAAGAATCTAAAGCTCATAACGGGCTTTGTTAATGATGATTATGATATTATTGAAGAGGTGAATCGTACAGCTATTAAATCTGCCATATTAATAGCCATAATATGCTTCTTGATTTACCTATTAGTCTCTTGGACTATAAAATTGGGAACTATTGTTTATGACTATATCGCCTCTCTATTTGCGTAGAGTATTGATGTGAAGTCGTTGTAGAATATATTTTATAAATGTACATATATAAGTAAAGTATGGATAATCAATTTTTGATATACCAAAAAAGAGTTGGTAACGCCGTAGAGTTGTATAGGCGTGTTCGCGACTATGCTAAGGTTAAGGAAAAGGGGCAATCACGTACGATAGAGGCACTTGCACGCCCATTCCTCAACGGCAATTTTACCCTAGCTATCATTGGTAAGATGAGTGCAGGTAAGTCGATGTTCATAAATGCACTTCTGAAAAAGCGGAACCTGCTAGCAACTGGGTTTGGGCAGACTACCTGTACGCTGACTGAGATTTGCCATAGCGATGATGAGAGGTACGAAGTCCTATTTGCAGATGGAAAGAGGGTAAGATATCAAAACCTTTCTGAACTTCAGAAGTACATGGCCATCCCTGAAAAGTATGTGGATCTTCCTATCAAGTTTATCAATGACTACATCGTCAAAGGTTTATCGATAGAAGAGATTTGGAAGTTTCGTGACGTGATGAAGGATATATCTGGTAAAGAGATCAACGAAGAGCTCTTGAAGCAGTATGTAAATGAGCATGATAAAAGCAATATCCCTACAAAGGTATTTGTCTATACCAAGCTACCAAAGAGCTACCAAGGCTGGCGAGTGATAGATACTCCTGGAATCGCTGCGAAAGGTGGTATTGAGGATGAGACCTATGATCTATTGAATAGTAAGGATGAGACTGGAAAGAATAATACGGTAGATGCTATTATCTTTATCAACTCTGCTGCCACTCAGATAGAGGATCGTACATTTCAAGAGTTTGTTAAGGAAGTGATTGAAAAGCTTCCAGAGATGGTGAAAAAGCGCTTGTTTATGGTGCGTACGCACGGAGCTGATAGGGACTATTTGAGAAATCAGGATCAGCAGAAGAAAGAAGCTCATAAGCTATTCGTGGAGGGGCTGAAGATAAGAGAGGATAGAATGTATGTAGTGGATAGCTTGAGCGAGCTTTTTATTCACTATGCGATTGACCAAAAACTAGATTTTACGGATATCAGTTTTGACTGCCCTTTAAGTTGGGAGGAGAAGGTTTGGAGCGCGGCAGTTGATGTGCGTGACGATGCTGAAAAGGCTTTGAAGCGAGGTAAAATGACCGTTTCCGCAGAGACCATTAGAGAAAAGCTGGAGGAATGGGCCAACTTTGAGCATCTAACCGCTGCACTGAACCACTTTGTACAAGTGGAGAAAGAGCATAGTTTCAATGAGATTATCCGTCTTATCACAGAGGACTTTGATTTCAAAAAAAAAGAAACCGAAAAGGAAATAAAGCAAATCACTGAGAGTAAAGGAGATTTGCAAGCCCTTGAACGTTCGTTTGATGAGGAAACAAAAAAGGGCGAAGAGATGAAAAAAGAGATGGCCGAAACACTTGCCAAGGTTCGGAAAGACTATAATAGGTCGGAAATGAAGAAACATTTTAGTCCTATAACGAACAAAGTGAACTCTTTAAGTGGTACTATTGAGGCGATGAGTAGCCAGATGAAAAAGTGTATTCAAGATACCGAAGACGAGAAGAGGACCCTTTTGAATAAGATCTCTAAGGATTTTAAGAAGTACATTAATGAGTCGGCAAGTAAAAAGGGATACTCTAAGCCTAATATCGATTATGCAGGCATAAGCCAAGTAGCCTATCAAAGTGCTACTTATGAAAGGATAACTGGTTATCATAAGAAAACTGTAAAGAAGGAGGGAGCTTGGGGTACCTTGCAGCGGTTTTTGTCGTTTGGAGTGTATGGTTATGAAGAAGTTGATGACCTTTCCAGACCAATAAAAAAGAAAGATCTTGATGTGTCGGAAGCCAGAAGAATTTTCTCGTCAAGATTGCAAAGGGAGTACAATGCCTCTTTTGATTCTTTTTTGAAGGGTATTGGTGAGGATATTGATAAGATTGGGCGAACGATAAATGATGAGTTTAAGGAGAGCCTTGAAAATAATAGAAAGCGTCAAAAAGAGCTGATGGCAGAGTGCCAAAATGAGCGTGCGATACTAGCAAAGCTAGAAGAGCTACAGAAGCTGGTTGAGTACCTTAATGAGAATGTAATGAATGTAAATAGTTTGAAGGAAAGAATATGATAAGTAAAGAGGAAGTAAATAGGGAGGTAAAGCGTATCGCCGATGAGAGTGTTGGTGGTTTTGTATCTATGGAGTCTTTAACCTTATTCATCACTAGAGCACAGGGGTATGCAGAGGACAAGTTGGAGGAGTATCTATTTGCAAGAGCAGAGGACAGTGATCTACTAGGGAAGGTAGATGAGGTGGCATTTAATGACTTCTCTGATGGCTATATAGCTAAAATGCGTGATTGGCAAAGGAGTAATCCTATGTATGTAAGTAAAACAGAGGATAATCTGGCCGATGAAATTTCCGATGCTTCTACTTCTTCAGATGATGAGGCTAAAGCAATTACTCGGAAGAGCGTTACTGAATTTTCACTTGGTTCTCTAATTGCACTAGGTTTCGGTGCTGGTGTATATATCTGTGGTGGCAAGGGGGTAATTGTAGCCCTCATTGCTGAAGCAATCGTAGTAGCATGGGCAAAAAAACGCCATGGTGACAATATGACAGCGTATAATGAGCGAAGAGAGCAAAAGAGAAAAGAGAGGGAGGTTCGGGTAATGAATGATCTTGTGGATCAGGTTGCAACAGAGGTCAATGATTGGCTCGCTATGGGTATGAATAAGGGTAAAGAGGTGGAAAAAACATTCTATACGGCATAGTATTATGGGTGATAGACATTCTCTAAGTAATGCAATGCCTCAGAGGGAGTTCAGCAGGAATGTAACCTCTGAAGCCCCTAAGCCTGTGTACAAAGAATCAAGTGGCCTTGATGCTTTGGATGTGCTGGATAGTAAGTGGAGTGATATTCATGCCATTTTGACTAAAAGCTATCTTCAGAGGCTCAATGAAAACGAAGTAGTTCCTTTCCAAAAGGAGTATTCGCAAGACCGGCTTCGGACTCTCCGCTGGTTTAGAATTGATCGCATTGTTTATGAGCAAGGCACTTTCTTTGTGGATAAGTTCTCTATGATCCTTAGTGCCCTTCATAATGAGGCAAGAGAGTTAGTACTTCTGCTCCACAAAGAAAAAGGTGGCAGAATACAGTTGTATCTGGGAACGTGTGACCAAAGTGATGAGAATCGATTTTATGCTGGAGAGACACTCTCTTCTTCACTAAGAGGAGTATTTCCTGGTATACAGATGACTCAAATGCGACCAGACAAGCTACTGGATTTTGAGGGTAAAGCAATTTCCGCTGTATCTGTGGTGGGCTCCCTGCACGATGATGATAAGGAGGGATTTGTGCAAGGTCTTGATCGTTTGATCAATGCAACGGAAAACATCAATGACTTTACTGCCATGATGGTGGCAGAGTGTGTTGGAGAGGAAGAAAGACTTCGACTAATGGAAGGGTATGCAGATATGTATAGTATGCTTGCTCCATTGGCTAGCGTGCAGATTGCTACAAATCAGGAGATCTCCAGAAGCCTAACTGCTGGTGAAAGCGAAGCCTTGAGTGAGACATTAACAGAAGGTGTCAATCGCACCATTACACATGGAACAAATAGTAGCCGAACAGTTACAGATACCAAAGGAACGACTAAGACAGATGGAAAGACAATTACTAACGGTTTTAGTTATAATAAAACTTTTACGGCAGGAGGGGGTGCTGGTGTCTCAGGTGTCTCTGCGTTTTTTGCAACATCGGATTCGTATGGGGTAAACCATTCAGTCGCTAAATCATCTAGTACTAGTGAAAGCTCAAGTACTTCTATAGGTGAGACTAGAGGAGTATCTGAATCTACGAGTGAGGGAATAAATAGGAGTACAAGTAGTGGCACGACCTATTCAACCAACAAGAGCGAAAGCTTAACTCAAGGAGAAGGGCGGACAATTACTCTTACCCAGTATAATAAGCGGGTTGAGCACCTATTGGAGCGTATTGAGAAGCAGATGGAGCGTATTGATGATCACAGTGCCTATGGTATGTGGAATTGTGCTACCTATATTATAGCTCCTACGACTACAACCTCCAAGCAGTTGGCGAATATCTACAAGGGATGTGTTGTAGGGGAGGAGTCCAATTTTGAAGTGACAGCGGTCAATACTTGGTCTAAAGAGCAATCAGATAAGGTGGCATCCTTGGCACCTTATCTCAAGCATTATGTGCACCCTCGATTCTTGATTGATGGGCAATACAATGTATCTGCTGGTTCTCTTGTCAATAGCAAGGATCTCGCTGTCCATATGGCATTGCCACAGAGTAGTGTTTGTGGCGTGTTAGTACAAGAGAGAGCACCTTTTGGTCGAGAGGTTTTTGGACCTATTCCTAAAAGGCCTTTAGAGTTGGGGAATATTTATCACTTAGGGTTGAAAGAGCCTACTACAGTTTCGCTTGATGCGAGTGCATTTACAAAACATATTTTTGTGACTGGTAGCACTGGTTCCGGAAAGTCTAATACGGTCTATCATCTATTAGACCAGCTAATGCATCCTACAGATGATAATGATCCAGTAAAAGTATTGGTCATTGAACCCGCCAAAGGTGAGTACAAAAATGTATTAAAGGAGGCTAAGGTGTACGGAACGAATCCAAGCCTTTCTACGCTCCTTAGGATCAATCCTTTTGCTTTCCCTGAAGAGGTTCGCGTAGATGAGCATGTAGATCGCCTTGTGGAAATATTTAATGTCTGCTGGCCTATGTATGCAGCGATGCCTGCAGTGCTAAAGGATTCTATCTTAAGAGCATACCAATCGGCAGGATGGGATCTTTCTCTCTCCGTTCCTAAACGTAAGGGTTTATTTCCAACCTTTACAGATGTGCTAAGAGAGTTACGTAATGTGATGCGTAGTAGTGAGTACTCTGCCGATACCCAAGGCGACTATATCGGATCACTGGAGACCCGTATTCGTTCTCTTACGAATGGTATCAATGCTCATATATTCTCTTCATGCAATTGTATAGAGGATGCGGCGTTATTTGATGAGAATGTGGTAGTTGACTTGAGCCGTATTGGATCTAGTGAGACACGTTCACTCATTATGGGAATATTGATGCTCAAGCTATCAGAGTATAGAATGGCTACTGCCAATGGAGTGATGAACCAGCCCTTGCGGCATGTAACTGTGTTGGAGGAGGCACACAATCTACTTAAGCGAACTTCTAAGGAACAGAGTCAGGAAGGGGCGAAT
>QWCB01003992.1_pt1 | contig 10757 bp, 6 predicted proteins | sample 1972511 | NCBI WGS metagenome assembly QWCB01 (sample SAMN09866719, study PRJNA288562) | Human gut metagenome isolate term5_stool, whole genome shotgun sequencing... | isolation source: gut | host: Homo sapiens | place: USA: California
AAAACGGGCTGGCCTACAAGGCGGAAATGCCCATCAACTGGTGCACCAGCTGCAAGTGCGGCCTGGCCAACGAAGAAGTGGTCAACGGCGTGTGCGAGCGCTGCGGCAGTCAGGTGGTGCGCAAGGTCAAGAGCCAGTGGATGCTGAAAATCACCGCCTACGCCCAGAAGCTGCTGGACGGGCTGGACAACGTGGACTTCATCGACCGGGTGAAGGTGCAGCAGCGCAACTGGATCGGCCGCAGCGAGGGCGCGGAGGTGGACTTCCGCATCGCGGGCAAGGACGAGAAGCTGCGGGTCTACACCACCCGTCCTGACACCCTGTTCGGCGCGACCTACATGGTGGTCAGCCCCGAGCACCCCATGATCGAGAAGTACAAGGCGGACATCCGCAATTTTGACGAGATCATGGCCTACCGGGCCGAGGCCGCCAAGAAGAGCGACTTCGAGCGCACCGAGCTGAACAAGGACAAGACCGGCGTACAGATTGACGGCCTGAAGGCAGTCAATCCCGTCAACGGCCGGGAGATCCCCATCTGGGTCAGCGATTATGTGCTGATGGGCTACGGCACCGGCGCCATCATGGCCGTGCCCGCCCACGACACCCGCGACTATGCTTTCGCCAAGAAGTTCGGCATCCCCATGGTCGAGGTGGTGGCCGGCGGCGATATCACCAACGAAGCCTACACCGACATCGTGGACGGCGTAATGGTCAACTCCGACTTCCTGAACGGCCTGCGGGTGGCCGACGCTAAGAGGAAGATTATCGAATGGCTGACGGAAAACGGCGTGGGCGAGAAGAAGGTCAACTTCAAGCTGCGCGACTGGGTTTTCAGCCGTCAGCGTTACTGGGGCGAACCTATCCCGGTGGTGCACTGCCCCCACTGCGGCACCGTGCCCGTCCCGGAGGATCAGCTGCCCGTGCTTTTGCCCGATGTGGAAAACTACGAGCCCACCGACAGCGGCGAAAGCCCCCTGTCCACCATGACCGACTGGGTCAACACCACCTGTCCTCACTGCGGCGGCCCCGCCAAGCGGGAGACCGACACCATGCCCCAGTGGGCCGGTTCCAGCTGGTACTTCCTGCGCTACTGCGACCCCCACAACGACAAGGAATTCGCCAGCAAGGAAGCGCTGGACTACTTCATGCCCGTGGACTGGTACAACGGCGGCATGGAACACACCACCCTGCACCTTCTGTACAGCCGGTTCTGGCACCTGTTCCTCCACGATCTGGGGCTGGTTTCCGCGCCCGAACCCTACCAGAAGCGCACCAGCCACGGCATGATCCTGGGCGAGAACAACGAGAAGATGTCCAAGAGTCGCGGCAACGTCATCAATCCCGACGACATCGTCAACGAGCTGGGCGCGGACGCGTTCCGTCTGTATGAAATGTTCATGGGCGCGTTCGATCAGGCCATTCCGTGGTCCACCAACGGCGCCCGGGGCTGCCGCCGCTTCCTTGACCGGGTCTGGCGGCTGATGGACATGATCCAGCCCGGCGAAGGCTACTCCAAGGAGCTTACCCCCCTCATGCACGAGACCATCAAGAAGGTGGGCGACGATTACGAGGCCATGAAGTACAACACGGCCATCGCCGCCATGATGAGTCTGGTCAACGAGTTCTACGCCCGGAACGGCTGCACCCGCGACGAGCTGCGCACCCTGATCCTGCTGCTCAGCCCCGTGGCCCCGCACATCTGCGAGGAAATGTGGGAAGAAATGGGCTTCGGCACGGAGCTGGCCTTCGAGCCCTGGCCCAAGTACGACGAGGAGGCCATGAAGCGCCACGAGGTAGAGATCGCCCTGCAGATCGCGGGCAAGGTCAAGTCCCACATCATGGTGCCCACCGACATGACCCGGGAGCAGGCCGAGAAGGAGCTGCCCTCTCACCCCGAAGTGCAGCGCCTGGTGGGCGACAAGCAGATCGTAAAGCTCATCTTCGTCCCCGGCCGTCTCTGCAACCTCATCCTCAAGGGCTAAAGCCCTTGACCCGTCTCTGCGCGGCAAAGCCGCGCAGGGTTCTCGCGCGACATGCGGCTTGGCCGGGGTTTTACCGCCGTGGCACGACAGGTGCCACGGCTCGCGCAAGGGGCAGTGCCCCTTGACCCCACACCGCGCCCATTGGGCGCGGGGCTGTTCGGGGGAAAGCGGCTTGGCTGCGAAGTTACCGTCGCTCGGCAACGGGCCTCGCGGCTCGCCGGTTTCGTATACCTTCCTTTTAGCTGGCCGAACGGCTTGCTTCAAAGGCCAGCACGGTTCCAAAACCAAGTTGGCCTTTTTGTTACAAATAAGTCGAAGGTATGCTTAAATCTCCTCGTTGGATATTAGTGCCGCAAGATCCGCCAAGTCCTGCCGAAACTTCCCAACCCACGCTATCCGACCTCTGCCCCCACCCAAGCGGCGGCGAAGCAGAGCGGCGATAGGCAGCGGAGGGAAAAAGGCCCGCCCATTTTGACGGCGGAAAAAGGCGAGCTCCGAGCGCGCACGATAGCATGCGTAAGCTGGCCAACTCTGCTGCGCGCGACATAGCGAGCCCCGCCGCCAAAATGGGCAATAAAGGGCTTTTTCCCGTAGTCGCCGTGCCGCTGGCTTTCTTTTGCACACTTTTCTTTCGCCATCGAAAGAAAAGTGTGAGCGCCCCATGGGACGGCAAGTCCCAATTCGCGCCGGAGTCGGCGCGTCAATCCCCACCAAGGGGAATTTCTTCGGCAGAGGTTTCGCTCTGCGGAGCGAGCAGGGGGCTTTCCGCTCGCCCCCTGCACCCCTTCGGTTCGCCTGCCGAAACAAAGACCCCCATAAGGCTGCAAACCCTGCTTTGCGCCGTGGTCGGCCTATTCCCTATTGGGGAAGGTGAATGCGCCTGCGGGCGTATCCCCTTCTCCCTTAATCCCTTTGAAAAAAGCCCCACCCAGCCTTTTTCAGAAAGGAGTTTTCCATGACATCCACTACCGCACTGGAAGTGCAAAACGTCACCCGCCGCTTCGGCAGCATGACCGCGCTGAACGGCCTTACCTTCTCCGTCGCCCCCGGCCAGACCGTGGGTCTGCTGGGCCGAAACGGCGCAGGGAAAAGTACCCTGCTGCGCATCCTCTCCGGCCAGCTGACCGCCAACGAAGGCGAGATCCGCCTCTTCGGACAGCCCGTCCGCCCGGAAAGCAGCCTTTCCCGGCTGTGCCTCATCGGCGATACCCCTGACTTTGGCAAACTGAGCAATATCAAGGAACTGTTCTACGTGTGCGGCGGCCTGTTCCCCCATTGGGACCAGAGCCGCGCCGAGGAGCTTCTCAGCCGGTTTGAATTGCCGGAAAAGAAACGCCTGAAAGGGTTCAGCCGCGGAATGCAGACGGCTCTGCTGCTGAGCGTGGGGCTGGCCTCCGGCGCGCCCCTGACCGTATTTGACGAGCCCAGTCTGGGTCTGGACGCGGTGATGCGGGAGCGCTTCTATGACCTGCTGTGGCAGGAGACCCACTCCCCGGACGGCGCGTCCGGCCGAACCTTCCTCCTCAGTACCCATCTGATCGAGGAAGTGGCCCGGGTGCTGGATTCCGCGGTGCTGATCGACTCCGGCCGTCTGCTGACGCAGGGTACGGTCGCGGAACTGACGGAAAGCTACCTGAGCGTATCCGGCCAGCCAGATGCGGTACGGGCCGCTACGGAAGGGCTGACCGTGCTGCGGGAGGAAGAAATGGCCGGTTCGCTGGTGCGGCACCTTCGACTGAACAGCCTCGCCGACCGGGAGCGGTTGACGGCGGACCCCTCCGTCCAGACCGCGCCCATGAGCCTGCAGCGGTTGTTCGTATTCCTGACAGAAGCAAAGGAGGCGGAACGGCATGGCTGAAAAACTTTCGGTCTATCGCACCTCCCGGATGAAGGGCGCGCTGCGCTATTCCCTGCTGCGGCTGGGCAAGCTGTCACTGGGGCTGCTGGCGCTGATCCTCCTTTCGGATATCATCGCCCTGATCATGGGGCTGACGGGCTTTTCCACCTGCGAGGGTACCGGCGTTTCAGCCAACTGGGCGCTGACCCTGTTTCTGATGCTGGTGCTGAGCTGTATGCTGGCCAAAAGCGGCGCTACGTTCCTGTGCCGCTTCGGCACGTCCCGGTTCACCGTATGGCTGAGCCAAATCGTCAGTCTGGCCCTGTGCATGGTCGGGTTTGTGCTGGGTACGCTGCTGCTAAGCCTCGCCAACAACTACCTCATTCTGGCTCTCAGCCGACACAATGAACATTTCAGCATCCTGTGCGGCTATGATTTCGCCTTCCTGCCGGAGACCTATCTGGCCCAGTCCTTCCGGCAGACGATGGGGGATTTTCCCCGGCTTCTGTTGGACTGTCTGGAAGTATTGTGCCTGATGTATCTGTTCGCCTGCTGCCTGCGGCGGAATAAATGGGTCACGCTGGCGGTGGTCATTCTGGGGCCGCTGCTTTTGTGGGTGCTGACGTTGGCTCCCGTGTTCCGTCAGGCCATCGAGCTGGTGCAGTACGGCAGCGAGAGCGAAATGATCCTTCAAGGCCTGCAGTGGATCAACTGGCTCCAAAAGGCGTGGAATTTCTTCACCGACCATTGGCGGCTGATACAGGGATTGGCCGCGTTGGTCAGCCTGCCCTTGAGTTATCTGTGCGTGCGCTCCACGCCGCGACCGTAATTCCTTCCCTCTCCGAGTTTTCATCGGAGAGGGAATTTCTTTTTCCGCAAGGAAATTCGCCTTTTTTCGGAGAAAACATAGGAGAACGTCAAAAAAAGGGGAACGCGCCTATGGAACATACGCCCTGCTGGATCTGGTATCCCGGAGACTTCGAGCTCCGTCACTCTCTGAAACTTCACGCCCGCCGTCAGGAGCGGGATTACTACCGGCTGGCGATCTGGCCGGTGTACGACTGCTGGCACAGCGTCCGTTTTTTCCGCCGCATAGAGCTGACCGCCCCGGAAGGGTTGACCGTCCTTGCCCGGGGCAAGGGCAACGTAGGCGTGGACGGTAAGCTGTACCCCTTCGGGAAGGAAATCCCCCTGTCCGCCGGAACGCATGAGATCGTGGTGGAAGTATTCCGGGAGGACGGGCTGCCCTGCCTGTATGTGGAAAAAGGAAGCCTGTCCGGCACGGAGGGCTGGACGGCCCAGCCCTTTGCCGGGGAAAAGCTACCCGTGGGTTTCAGCCCCCTATTTACCCTGCCGGAGCAGGACCCGGAGGTCTTTCCCTTCATCTATGAGAAACTCCGGCCCGTCGAAGTCATTCAGGACGAGCGGGGAACGCTGTACGACTTTGGCCGGGAGACCTTTGCCCGAGTCTTTCTGGAAATGGAGAACCAGCCGGAGCTGACGGTCTGCTTCGGTGAATCGGAGACCGAAGCGCGGGCCGTATCCGACTGTCCGCTGATCGAGACCGTTCCCGCGGGAACGGCTTCGATCCAGTTCCCTGCCCGGGCATTCCGCTATGTTTTCGTTCCCGGCCAGGCGAAGCTTTGCCTGCGGGTGGAATACGAACGCACGCCGCTGAAGCGCCGGGGGCGCTTTTCCTGCTCCGACCGGCTGCTGACAGATATTTGGAACACGGCGGCCTATACCTTTGAACTCAACAGCCGGGAATTTTTTCTGGACGGCATCAAGCGGGACCGCTGGGTCTGGTCGGGCGACGCTTATCAGAGCTACTTCGTCAGCCGGTTCCTGTCCATGGACGCGGACATTTGCCACCGCACCATGTGGGCGCTGCGGGGCAAGGATCCGCTGCTGCAGCATCTGAATTCCATTGTGGATTATTCGCTCTACTGGCTCCTGTCCATCCGGGAGGACTACCAGACCTACGGCGATTTGGACTTTGTCCGGGCCATCTGGCCGCGGCTGCGGAGTCTGACGGACTTCTGTCTGGAACGCACCAATGAGGAAGGGTTCCTCATTGGCCGGGAGGAAGACTGGGTCTTTATGGACTGGGCCGACATGGACAAGGACGGCCCGCTTTGTGCCGAGCAGATGCTGTTCATCCGGGCGCTGGAAGCGGCGGCAGATTGCGCTTCGCTGGCCGGGCAGGACGGCAGCCGATATGCGGTTCATGCCGAAATGCTGTCGAAAAAGCTGGACAGGTTTTTCTACGACGAAGAAAAGGGCGCTTATATCGACACCTACGCCTCCGGGCGGCGGAACGTGACCCGTCACGCCAATATTTTCGCCATCCTGTATGATTTCGCGGACGAATCGAAGCGGGCTTCCATCGTCCGAAACGTGCTGGACAACGACGGCGTTCCGGCCATCACCACGCCCTACTTCAAATTTTTCGAGCTTTGGGCCAACTGCAAGCTGGGCCGGGTGGAAAAAATGCTGGATCAGGTGCGTGACTACTGGGGCGGGATGCTGGCGCTGGGCGCCACCACCATCTGGGAGGAATACGACCCCCGGCAGACCTTCCCCGGCCACTACGCCATGTACGGCGATCTCTTCGGCAAGAGCCTGTGCCACGCGTGGGGCGCGGGCCCCATCGACCTCATCGGCCGGTATGTAGCCGGTTTCCGGGCCGAGGCTCCCGGCTGCAGGGCCTTTGCGCTGGAGCCCCGACCCTCCGGGCTATCGGCGCTGGATACCGTCATTCCCCTGCCGGACGGCGGACAGGTACAACTGTGCTGGGACGAGCGGGAGCTGCGCGTCCTGACCGATCGTCCCGGCGGCGCGCTGATCTGGCAGGGTCGGCGCATCCCGCTGGAACCGGGACAGGAGCTGCGCGTCAGCCGGTAATCCCCCTTTGGTTTTCCACAAGCATTGCTTTTTGAAAGGAGTTTTCCACATGGATACTGCTTCCCATGAAATGCTGAATTTGCTGAAGACCCGCCGGAGCGTCCGGGCCTACAAGGCCGACCCCGTGCCGGAAGAACTGCTGGATCAGGTGCTGGAGGCCGGAACTTACGCGCCCTCGGCCATGGGCAGGCAGTCGCCCACCCTCATCGCCGTGACCAGTCCCAAATATCGGGAACAAATTTCCAAGCTGAACGCCGCCGTCATGGGCACGGACAAGGATCCCTACTACGGCGCGCCGGTGATCGTGCTGGCGCTGGCAGACCCGGCCATCGGCCCGTGGGTGGAGGACGCCAGCTGCGCGCTGGAAAACATGATGCTGGCCGCTCATGCGCTGGGGCTTTCCACCGTGTGGGTGCATCGGGAGCGGGAAATTTTCGACAGCGAAGCGGGCAAGGCGCTGCTGCGGGAATGGGGTCTGCCGGAGACCCTGCGGGGCGTAGGCTCCATCGCGTTGGGCTACGGCACCGCCCCAGCTCCCCAGCCCAAGCCCCGGAAGGAAGGCTACACCCTCAAAGTATAAACCAGCCTTGCCCCCGGCAGGGAGAAACGTCCCTGCCGGGGGATCGTCCGTCCAGCTTTTCTCCCTGCCCTGTACTAACGGGCAAGGGAGTCCGTCCTTGAGAATGTTGACCACAACCAGAAGGCCGACGGCTGGCCGGGCAGTATTTTTCGGTGACTCCGGCAGCAAAAAGCGCCCTGTCAGTACACGGTTATTCCGAGCAGAATCAACGATGCCGATATTCTGAAAATCCCGCGCTGCCGGGCAAATATGAGAAGGAGGCTTCACAAGCGATGGAAAACTATACGCTTTCATCCCGCCAAATCCCCCTTTGCGGGGAATATGACGTCATCGTGGTGGGCGGTGGCCCCGCAGGCTGCGCCGCCGCCATCAGCGCAAGCCGCGCCGGGAAAAAGGTGCTGCTGATCGAGGACAGCGGAATGCTGGGCGGCGCGGGCACTCGGGGACTGGTGAGCGCATGGACGCCCTTCTCCGACGGCGTTCGGGCGTTGTATGCAGGTCTTGCCCACGAGGTCTTCCGCAGGACGCTGGCAGCAACGCCCTACCTTGACCCCAAGAGTATCGACTGGGTGCCCATAGACCCGGAAGCGCTGAAGACCACCTACGACGAAATGACCTCCGAAGCGGGCGTGACGGTGCTGTTTCACACCCGGCTTGCGGCGGCGGAGACGGAAGATGGCCGTGTCAAGGTGCTGATCTGCGCCAATAAAACGGGGCTGTGCGCCTTCACCGCCCCCATGTATGTGGACTGCACCGGCGACGCGGACCTGTGCGCCTACGCGGGCGTTCCCTTTCAGGAGGGCGACGAAAACGGCGAGACTCAGCCAGCCACCCACTGCTTCATTCTGGCCAATGTCAACGAGGAAGCCTACCACGCCATGCCCTCCATCCGCCCCCAAAACCCGGAAAGCATTCTGTACCGCATCCTGCGGGAAGGCAAGTATGCCATCCCGGACGAACACTTCTGCCATTCTTTCTACGCTCCGGGCGTGATGGGCTTTAACGCGGGCCATCTTTGGCACGTGAAGGCTACCGACCCGGCTTCCGTCAGCAAGGCGGATGCGGATGGCCGCCGTCTGGCTCACGAATACCTGGCTGCATTGAAGGACTACATGCCTGAAACCTTTGGTCAGGCGGTGCTGGTAGAGACCGCGCCCATGGTGGGCATTCGGGAATCCCGGCGCATCCGGGGCGAGTATTCCTTCACGCTGGCGGATTATCTGGCCCTGCGTTCCTTCCCGGATGAAATTTGCCGGGGTAACTATTTTGTGGACGTTCACTACAGCGCCGAAGAAAACAACCGCCGTGAGGGCAAGAGCCCTTCGAACGGCTCCGACCTGCGCTACGAGCATTATGGCAAGGGCGAATCCTATGGCATTCCCTATCGCTGCCTGATCCCCGTAGGGCTGAAAAACGTTCTGGACGCGGGGCGCAGCCTTTCCTGCGAACGAGCCGCGCTGGGCAGTCTGCGGGTCATGCCCGCCTGTCTGTGCATGGGTCAGGCGGCGGGGCTGGCCGCAGCCATGGCTTGTGAGCTGGGCGACGTGCGTTTGGTGGACACAGACAAGCTGCGCGCCTCCCTGCGGGAAGCCGGGGCGTATCTGCCATAAGGGACGCAACGCCGCCTTCATGGTACCGAAGGACGAATAGCAGCAAACGCAGCCGGCAAAATTGGCGCTTCCTGACCGAAATAAAATTCAGGCGAATGCTCCCGCACAGCGGCAGCGTGTACGAAGCTTGTTCCGAAAGCTTGGAAACCGCAAAACGGCTTACAGTACAGACAAACGAACGTACCGCAATGGCGGCAGCAGGGAAGACGGTCCGGTCTTGATTTTCCCTCCGCTTTTCCAAAAATCAAAACCGGGCACAGAGGAAACCATCTCCTCTGCACCCGGTTTTTTGATAAATCATTAGGCCCGATCCGCCATGCGCTTCATCAGCAGTACGCCGACGATCATCAGCAGGGGGAAGCCCAATCCGCACAGGATGCCCGCCCGCAGGTTATCGCCCAAGGCGCTGGCTACCGCGCCCGCCACCGTCGGCCCGGCGGAGCAGCCCAGATCACCCGCCAGCGCCATCAGCGCAAACAGAGCCGTACCGCCCCGGTGCATGGAGGCCGACGCCGTGCTGAACGTGCCCGGCCAGAAAATGCCCACGGAGAAACCGCACAGGCCTACGCCGATCAGGCCCGTCAGCGGACTCTGCGTCAGGCCGATGAGCAGGTACGCCGCTACGCACAGGCCGCAGCAGCCCAGCATGGTCTTGGTCAAGTCCATTTTGTCGCCCCGTTTGCCGTAGATCAGACGGCTCAGGCCCATCAGCAGGGAGAACACTGTGGGGCCGGTCAGGTCGCCCAGCGCCTTACTGACACCCAGCCCCTTCTCCGCGAAGGTGGAGGCCCACTGGCTCACCGCCTGTTCGCTGGCCCCGGCGCAGACCATCATCAGCATGATGACCCAGAACATGCCGGAGCGGAACAGTTCGCCCACTGACATCCCCTTTTCTCCGTCCTCCACCAGCGGCGCAAGGGGCACCTTCAGGAAGAAAATGCCGTTCGTCACGGGCAGCAGCGCCCAGATCAGCGCCAGCACCCGCCAGCTGCCGCTGCCGAACACTGCCAGAAACAGGGTGGACAACACCACCACGCCCGCGCTGCCCCAGCAATAGAAGGAATGGAGCAGACTCATGGTCTTGGCTTTATGCTCGGATGGGCAGGCCTCCACAATGGGGCTGATAATGACCTCCAGCAGGCCGCCGCCAACAGCGTAGAACAGGACGGAGATCAGCAGGCCCGCAAAAGCGCTGGGCAGGACCGACGGCAGCACCGCCAAAAAGATCAGCCCCAGCGCCGCGAAGCCATGCGCCAGCAGCGCCGAAGCCCGATAGCCGATCCGATCAATGAAGAACACGGACGCGCCGTCCACAGCCAGCTGCAGAAGAAAATTCAGCGTAATAAGCAGCGTCACCTGCGACAACGGAATGCCGAACTGTTTCTGAAAGGTCAAAAACAGCAGGGGAACGAAGTTATTCACCACCGCCTGCACAATATATCCGGTGAAGCAGGCGCGTTCGGTGTGCTTGTAGGTCATGGGAAATCCCTCCTTGGTACGGGTGGAATACGCCGCATTATAGCACTTCCCGTGCGCCGGGAAAAGGGGATTAAGAAAAATGAACAGCATCAAAAAACAGGACGGTCTTTTCTACCATCCTGTTTTTTGATGACTTACAGCACCTTTTCCAAAAAGCTGATGAGCCGGGGACTTTCCGGGTGGCTGAACAGCTCCTTGGAGGGCTTATCCTCCTCGATACGGCCGCCGTCCAGGAACAGCGTCCGCGTACTGACCTCCCGGGCGAAGCGCATTTCGTGAGTGACCACGATCATGGTCATACCCTCCTCGGCCAGCGCTTTCATAACCGATAGCACCTCGCCGATCATTTCGGGATCCAGTGCGCT
>QWCB01004002.1_pt1 | contig 10739 bp, 14 predicted proteins | sample 1972511 | NCBI WGS metagenome assembly QWCB01 (sample SAMN09866719, study PRJNA288562) | Human gut metagenome isolate term5_stool, whole genome shotgun sequencing... | isolation source: gut | host: Homo sapiens | place: USA: California
TTTAAACTCTTATTTGCTTTAACCTTATTCGCATCATTAAAACAAGTAAATTTATTTTCTTAAATCATTGATAATACTTGACTTTGGGTAGAAAAAAGCAGCTAATATATACATATTCCACATTAAGAGTTTACGGCGACCGATTTTATCCGAAAGTCGACCGACCAAAAGACTACCAGCAAGGCCAATTAAAGCACCAGCCCCAATTAATCCAGTCCAGAAGTCACTAATGTTGATATATTTAGCTGCATTAGAAAGAGCGGTACCACTAATTCCCAGGGAATAGCCACAGGCGATTTGACCTAAGATAACGGCCATCATCACTCTTAAGTGAACTGACATTAGTGGTGCACGCTTGTAATTCTTTTTAGTTTTAATAAATTTTTCGCGTTTCTTTTCTTGGATAATTTTTTCGTTATTCTCCATAAGAGTAGGGTCTAAGCCTACTTATAAAACATCTCCTTTTCTTAGATATTTTACATAATCTATATCTATGCTATCAAAAAATAAGAAAGGATGCAAAAAGCCATTCACAAGGAATGGCTTTTAACTTAAGCTTTTTCAATTTCACCAGCTGCGATTGGCAAGGTAGTATGGGCATCATAACTCATTACGCAACCACCTACAGTATCAGGTAATTCCAGATCTGCAGGTACACCATGAACGTAAACTACACGCTTGTCTAGTTGTAGTTTATCGCTACCAAAGGCAGCTTTGAATTTCTTTTGTAGCTTTGTTAATGAGACATCAATCTCATATTCATAATGTCCATTACTGTCGGCAACAGGATAACCATCATGAGGAATATTCATGTTTTCTGGGGCATCATCAAGTGGCACCATTGTAGTTCCTGAGACCGGCTCAGTTTCTGGTAAATCAATAAAGCCATCATGGTTAACGTCTTGAGCTGCAGTTGGTACATGAGCTTTTTGACCATTCGGGAAGCCATGGAAATGTTCCCAGTGTTCAATATTTGCTGGAGTATCAAACATCTCAACGTGAATATGTAGTTGATCACCTTTTTTTTCAAAAGTGGCAGTACCGTGTGCCTTGGTACCAATTTTTTTAGCGTTTAAAGGCTCAATATGTGCGATGTATTTAGTCATGATTAATATTTCCTTTCTGCTTGAGTTGTTAAATACATTGTATTAAGATGCAGATAAAAATAAATTGACTTAGATCAAGAAATGAGGCTTTTATGCAACATTCACCCATGGCTTGTATTCGCAAAGCAGCCATATTTAAAAATTTGCCAAATGAAATGTTAGAAAAACTAGTACCAATTTCAACGCACCAAGAATATTTTCCAAAAGGCAGTATTATTCGACAACCAGGTGATGGTAAGAACGGAATGCTTTTTATGGATCAAGGCAGTGCCAAGATTTACAATCTCAACGAAGACGGTAAAGAGACCGTATTAGGTGTGCTGAATCAAGGCGATGCTAATGGACAGCAGAATCTTTTTCAAGAACATGCCCAGGAAAACTTTGTGCAGGCTTTACAAGATACTTATGTTTGTTCTATTGAGCGTCGTGATTTTCAAAAGTTATTGAAAAAGACGCCAGATTTAGCATTGAATTTGCTTAATAATTTTGGCGAGCAGCTGGTTACAATCGAAACTAACTCTATTCGGCGCAATTCAATGGATGCTCAGGAACGCTTAATGGCCTATTTGCAAGACTTAGCTCAAAAACAGGGGAGTAAAAATGTGGAATTAAAGTTAAAAAAGAAAGACTTAGCATCATATTTGGGTATTACTGCTGAAACTTTAAGTCGCAAATTGAAAAATTTACAAAAAGAAAACCGGATTAAAATATCCGGTCGGAGAATTATTTTACTTTGAAACTTGAGCTGTTTCACCAGCAATTTTTGTTTTATTCAATAAAAGTGAACTAGTTACAACAGAAACAGAAGAGAAGGCCATAGCTAAACCTGCAAGTTCAGGACTAAGCTGCAGACCAAAGGCCATGAATAAACCTGCTGCAATTGGAATACCAATAGTGTTGTAAATAAGAGCCCAGAAGAGGTTTAATTTGATTCTGTTGAAAGTCTTCTTAGAGATCTCAAGCGCTCTAACTACGCCCATTAAGTCATTTTGAACGAGAACAATGCCACCAGATTCAATAGCAATATCGGTACCTGATCCCATGGCGATGCCGACATCAGCTGTAGACAGTGCAGGTGCGTCGTTAATACCATCACCAACAAAGGCTACTTTATTGCCTTCATCCTGCAATTTCTTAATCTCAGCGGCTTTTTCAGTTGGTAAAACACCGGCGATTACTTGGTCGATTCCGACTTCACGGCCAATAGCTTCAGCAACATTTTGATTGTCACCGGTAAGCATCACCGTCTTTAAACCACGCTTTTTAAGTTCCGCAATTGCTTGCTTAGAACTTGCTTTAGGTACATCTTGAATGGCAATTAAGCCAATGATGTCATTACCTAGGCCAACATAGACTACAGTTTTTGCTTCTTTTTGAAGTTGGAGAGCCTGATCTTTCATTTCCTGGGAAATAGAAATATCTTCTAATAAACGATCGCTACCAACAAAAGCTTCTTGATTGCCATAGTTTGCCTTAACTCCGCGGCCTTCAATAGCTGCAAAGTTTTGTATAGACTTAATTTCAGTCTTTGCTTCTTTAGCAGCTTTAACTACAGCGGTTGCTAGTGGGTGCTCAGAATTTTCTTCCAAACTAGCTGCAATAGTTAAGACCTTGTTTTTATCACCTACAACATTAGTAACTTGTGGCTTACCAACGGTAATTGTACCAGTCTTATCAAACACAACGGTATCAATGTCGCTAACTTCTTCAAGAACTTCACCGTTCTTGATTAAAACGCCCATTTTAGCGCTACGGGCAGTACCAACCATTAAAGCAGTTGGTGTCGCTAAACCTAGTGCACATGGACAAGCAATTACGACTACTGAAACGGCGAAGAGCATAGCATTAACCAATGTTGCGCCTAAGAAAACATACCAAATTACGAAGGTAATAATTGCAATAATTAAAACGACTGGGACAAAGATATTAGATATTTTATCAGTTAGGTTTTGAATCGGCGCATGGCTGGTTTGAGCTTTTTTAACTAAATCAACAATCTGCGAAAGCATCGTGTCACTACCGACCTTAGTTGCTTTGAAGGTAAAAGTCCCATTAGTATTGATGGTTGAGCCAACAACATCGTCGCCTTTTTTCTTAGTAACTGGCATACTTTCACCCGTAACCATTGATTCATCAAGAGTCGATGAACCGTCAACAATCACGCCATCTACAGGGACTTTTTCACCAGGCTTAACGCGAATGATGTCACCAACTTTAACTTGATCTAGTGGCAACTTAATGAATTTGCCATCACGTTCAACTTCAGCATCTTTAGCTTGCAGATCAATTAGTTTAGCTAAAGCATTCGAGGCATTATTGTGCATCTTTTCTTCCATTGCATCCCCGAGCAAAACGAAGACGGTGACGAAAGCAGCACTTTCAAAGTAGACTTCACGTCCAGTAAACATAGCAAAGATACTGTAAAAGTAAGCTACAGAAGTACCGACGGCTACTAATGTGTTCATATTAGCGTTATGGTGTTTAAAAGCGGCCCAAGCACTGCTCCAGTAAGGGGCAGCGGAAATCGCCATAATGATTGTAGTCGTGATAAAAGCGATCCAATTATAGCCTGGCATCATCCAGTGAAAGGGCATGGCGAACATCTGGATTAGCATTGGAATAGCTAGAATAAATGAGATCCAGAAGCGCTTAATGTTTGAAAGTTTCATTATTTAACAACAACCTTTCCGCGGAACATATCCATTCCACAAGCGTAGGTGTAAGTACCTGGCTTGTCAGTTGGAATGTCAATCGTAACTTCTTTTTTACCATCTAATTTTTGGTCAAAATTTAAATCTTTAGAGACTACTTCATTCATGCAGCCCATATTATCTGATGGAATAAACTTTAATTGAGCTGGTTTACCTTGCTTGAAAGTAACTGTGTTTGGTTTATAACCATGATTTTCTGCATTAACAACAACTTTTTTAGTTTGATTCTTTGAAAAAATACTCATTTTGTAAACTCCTTATTTAACAATGACTTTACCGTGGAACATATCCATCCCGCAGGCAAAATTATATGTACCTTTCTTATCAGTCGGAATATCAACTGTAGTAACTTTTTGCTTAGTTAAATCTTTGTCAACGCCAAGTTGTTCAAAGACGACATGAGATAAACAGGCGGTAGAGTCTTGCATATCAAAATTCACCTTAGCTGGTACGCCTTGTTTTAAAACAATGGTAGAAGGAGAGTAACCGCCGTTAACGACGATGTTAGCTTCTTGTGTGCCTTGATTAACACTTGCTTTACCGATAGCTTCGTCATGTTTGCCGAAGAACCACCAAAGGATAAAGCCGATCAAGGCGATTGCGACAACAAGGATAATGATTTTAGTTACATCCATGACCGTAACCTCCAAATTAAATAATTTATTTTCATCTCTTCACATTTTTTATTCTACTCGCTAAGTTTACATTTGTAAACATAAAAGATTGAAAAATAAAAATAATGCTTTTGTTTTACAAACTATTGCAAAATTAACAAAACATTATACAATAATGAAAAATATGATAATACGAGGGAGGGAAAGATATGACAATTGGTGAAGCATTAAAACAAACAAGAAAAAGTATGAAATTATCACAAACTGAAATGGCGGGGGATGTGTTATCAACATCTTACTATTCAAAAATTGAACGTGGATTAAATGATATTCAGACTCAGGATTTAATTGATTTGTTAAAGCAACATGGATTGCAAGCTTCTATATTTTTAGAGCGAATAGAAAATGAAGATAGTGAAAATGATCTTGCTCACAAAAATTTGATCTGGCAAAAGCAATTAGAAGATGCATATTATCATCAGCAGATCGAACGACTTGAAGATTTGAAAATTGAAATTGGAAAATATAAAAATCAAAGTCAGAATATATTTAATCTTTATGCTTTAGTGGTATTTTCAATAGCATCTTTAAAGAAACAAATTGATCAAATATCTGAGAATATTAAACGACAAGTTAGACAAATTGTCTTTGATTCTGATGAGTGGAGTGAATCTACTCTACAAATTTTTGCAATGACTATGATGATATATGCCCCAGAAGATATGGACTTTTTGATTAATTCAATATTTAGAACGTATCGCCATAATGTATCTAATCTGTCTGGTCAACTACAAGAAATAATGTCAGCAATAGCTATTAATTATTTGGCTAATGTATACGTACAAAGAAGGAAAATTGATTTAAATCTAATTTACGATTTCATTTCTAAATTGCCAGAAATTCCACGTAATGCTTTTGCTAAAATAGTTGCCAATTATTACCATTATTGTTTTGATGGCAAAAATGAAGAAGTAGATCAGATTATTGAATTTATGAAAAGTAATGGAATGTCTCATTTGATTAAGAATTTTATTGTAGAAAATTGTCATCTTTGACAATTTCTGAACAGTTCTTAGTAGTGAAAGTAAAATTAATGAAAAATAAATAAGAAAGGAGAGAAAAATATGGGTCCATGGGTTCCTATTCCGTCTGGATTAGGTAGTAATTAAAGCAAGAAAAGAAAAAAAGAGTAGGTTAAAGTTATGAAAAGAAATAAGAAAATTTTAACTTTAACAGCTAAAGCAGCATTAGCTTTATCACTAGTATCAGTTTCAACTTCAGCTTTGGTTCAATCAAACCATGTACAAGCTGCAACACAAAGCACTGAATCAAAAGGATTTGTTGAACATATCTGGTATCAACGTCAATACTATCATGATCAGGGTACTTATGTTTATTACACTGTAAGATGAGGTATTTAGAGGATATCTGGAAAAGATGTACACTGTTCCAATGGGGCATAATCCAACAGGAATTATGTACGGTGGCTATTTGTATAATACTAAACTTAAAAGCTACCCAATTCCTACATTAGCAAGTAAAAAGAAAATGATGACAAATTTTGTTGTCAATGATAATGAACAACTAGGTAATGAAAATAAACAATAAAAGAAAGGTATAAGGTGTTAGATATGAAATTAAGAAAAGCAACTTTAGTGTTATTCTCAGCAACTGCTCTGTTTGCAACCACTAATACTGCTGTTGTATCTGCTGCGGAATCTAGTACAGATTCAGTTTAAAACGTTCAAAAACTACCGTTAACTAAAAAAGTTCATGGAGTTAAGAGAACAGGCCCATGGCATAAGACGCGTTATGGCGCTTATGATGGTGCTGTAGATACTCCGATGGAAATTCCTTATAATGATGGTACATATAATGGATATCTTCAGCGGGAGAGAATGTATGAAGAGTACAGTAATGGCAAAGTACGTTGGGTAGTTTATTATGGCGGAACTGTTAGATTAGTTTCACACGGATTAATTACTTTTCAGAAAAAAGCTGATAGATAACAGGTGATCCTTTATGAAAAAGAAAGCTACAATCATAACTGTTGTAGTAGTCGTAGTTCTGGCAGTCGGTGGCTGGTTGTTTTATCGCAATTAGCAAACTATTCCAGAACAGTTTGCTAATAAAAATCTTACAACCTATGATCCCCATCAAACAGATTCTGTAATGGAAAATCATCTTGGCATGTTGGTGAACATAGCTCTGGGGAAAAATAGTGGTCAAATCGATGCATCCAGCCCAGTTTTTAAGACTGATGCATCTGGTACTTATAAATACATTAAGCCAAATACTGCGGCAGCAAAAGCAATTTATAAAGTATATGGGCATAATTCATATGATCCCAAAGACTACAATAACAAAATAAATTCAGAAAAATTAGGCCGGGTCCGTGTCACAATGGAAGGTAAAAATAGCTGGACACTACACAGTAAGAAACTGACGCTGAAATTTCATAAAACTTCTGATGGACACTGGGCAACTTCTGATGGGACAATTTGGTTTGTATCTAAAAGGGACCGTAAATTGAAATAAAAACAGCTATGGAAATTAACACAGCATTAAAAAAAGCGCGCCAATCGCGGGGACTGACGCAAGAACAATTTGTAGCAGGAATTTTATCACCTGCCCATTATTCTAAGATTGAGCGCGGATTGCATGAAATATCAGCTAAGGACTTAATGGCAATTTTGCAGAAAAATAAAATTTCATTTGATGAATTCTTTAAGCAAAATTCAGTCGCACAAGCTGACGATGAAAACAATTTAGGTGATCAATTACAGACTGCTTATTATAATCAAGACTTTAACCAAGTTAGAAAATTGGTAACAGAAATTCAACAACTGCCTCATCATGATCTTCTGAAAATCAAAGCTAAGTTGATTCTTACCTTGCTAGAAGGAAAACGTAAATTTGATGTCAAAGATAAAAATATAGTACTGCAACGCTTGTTTGCAGGCGACAATTGGCTTCAAGATAAATTTAGTTTAGATTTGTTAGCCAATTTTGGTACCTCTATCTTTACTCATGACGATTTTGCTTTTTTCTTTCAAAAAATTCTCACTACTTATAATGATAAAATGTCTGAGCAGACAGAAAAAATGCAAACAACAATTGCCACTATTTGTGTGAATTATTTATATACTTGTGCTGAAAATAAATTTGTAAAAGATAATAAAGAGCCTATTTATTTACTTGGGCAATTAAGTCAAACGCCATCTTTAGTCTTATATAAAATCATTGGTCATTTTTATCAATGCTATTTTGCTGGAGATACAGAGCAGGTATTAGCTATTAAGAAATTGATCAAGGCAAGTAATTTAGAAAATATTCTGTCTATTCTTCCAGAATAATCTGCATATATGCAGATTGAAGATCACTTTTGCAGAAAGCTATTTTTATCGTGAACTAAAGCAGATAATGAATCCAACTTAATTGAAAGGGAGATTCATTTATGAAAAAGTTTATTGACCTCAAATGGTTTTCGCTCAGTATTATTCTGTCATGTTTAAGCGGATTATCTTTGTCTTTTAGCACATGGTCATACTCCGAAATTTTTGCGTTAATTACAGGTAAAAGTATTCCAAATACGGTGAGAATGATTATCGTAATTACAGTATTGCAAATCTTACTTGTAATTGTAGAATACTTAAATAATCGAGTAATTAATCGTAATGTAGCACTATTTAATCAAGAAGTTCGTGAGTATCTGATGCAGACGGATTTTGTAAAAACAGGAGAAAAAGAAATTTCTAATCGAATTTCTTTCATTAATAATGATCTTAACCTGATTGAAGAAAAGTACTTTAGACAGTTATTTTCACTAGTATCTACTGTGGTTAAAATTGTTGGTATCGTTACTATTGCGCTGATAAATAGTGTAGTCCTGACATTAGTCTTTGTTGCTTTTGCCAGTCTTTCAAGCCTTATTCCTAGTTTGTTTAGCAAGAAAACAGCCAATCAGTCATCCAATTGGAGTAAATCAACAGGTAGTTATGTAACGTTTATGTCGGATTTACTCAAAAATATCAATACGGTTTTAAATTACAATGTATTATCTCTATTTGTAAAGAAGGGTAGTAAAGTAATTAAAAATTCTGTTGAGAATAAACGTGAACGTGACGATACAATTGCTAAAAGTGATTTTTACGTTGATTTATTAGCTTACTCACTAGACTTCTTACCAATTGGAATCGGCATTATTATGGTAATTCAAGGACACATTGCTTTGGCTTCTTTTGTTGCCGTTCAATACTCTAGCGCTTGGATTGTAAATAGTTTCTTTAGTATTAATAGTATTCGTAATCAGATTGCTGCTACTAAACCAATGACCGCTAAGTTGTTATCTTTCAAGCCTTTAACGACTAAGCAAGATGAAGCTCCAGTCAAATTTAAGCAATTAAATATGTACAATGTAACTTTCGGCTATCAAGCTGATAGTCCAGTGCTTAATAATGTGAGTTTATGTGTTAATAAAGGAGATAAAATTCTGTTAACCGGAAAGTCTGGTGAAGGTAAATCTACTTTACTTAAGGTGTTAATGGGTAAATTATCTCCGCAGAAGGGAAGAGTTTTGGTTAATGATCAGGCTGTTGAAACGCAAATTTTTAGTGAAGTTCAACAATCTTCGCAAATTTTTAATGTGACTTTACGCTTTAATTTAACTCTTGGTAAACAATTTGATCAAAAGCAAATCGTGGCTGCGGCTCAACAAGCAGGATTAACTAATTACCTTCAAAAACATGGCTTAGATACCGTAATTGAAGAAAATGGGCATAATCTTTCAGGTGGGGAAAGAAAGAGAATTGAATTAGCGCGTGCTTTTCTCTTCCAAAGAGAAATTTTAGTAGTTGATGAAGGAACTGCTTCACTTGATCCGCAAACTGCTGAGCAAATTCATAATGTCTTTTTGAATTCACCATTAACAGTAATTGAAATTGACCACCATATTTCATCAACGACGATGAAGAAATTTACGCATCATTTTGACTTAGAAAATGGAAAATTGGTAAATATTTTTTAATGGAAAAGTAGAATTTAGTCTTATCTTTTTCGTATTAAAATTATGTCTATTTCAATAGAAACTTAAATAATCTTGTAAAGTCGTGTTTATGCTATGAATGAGGAAAAAAGTAAAAAATCAATGCATTATCAATGATGCATTGATTTTTTGTTTCATGTGAAACTTATCGCCTTATGACGAAATTTAGTTAACGTTGACGTCGCCGTCATCACTGTGAGCAGAGAGCAGGTTAGAACTCTTAGTATTTTTGTAGTAAGAACCACCGTCATCATTATCAGAAGTATCTCCCTTGAATGTGACGTCACCGTCGTCAGAAGTTAGGCGGTAACCACTGGCATTGCTCTTTCTAATACGAATGTCACCATCATCTGATTCAACTGTGGCGCCTTTTCTAGTAAGTAGATTAGAAACTGAAATATCGCCGTCATCTGAGGTAATTTTGCCAGAGCTAATTCTTAAATCGTCAAAGTTGACATCACCATCGTCACTGTGAAGTTTGACATTTTTTGCTTGAACCTTGCCATCAGCATCGATATCGCCATCAGAAAGATTAATATTGATATTTTGTAATTCTTTGGCAGGTAGGTAGATTGCCACTGTATTGCCTTCTTTGATGTTATAAGAAACACCATTACTAGTTTGAGTGATCTTTAACTGACCATTTTTCACATTAACGCTAGGTTTGAAACGCTTGAGCCCATGATAGATAACTTTGTATTGATTACTTGCATGTAATTCAACATCAGTAATGTCACTGGCTACCTTAAGTGAATTGAATTTCTTAGAGGACAAAGTTCGTTTGATTGTAGGACCGGAATTCTTGTTGGTAAACAGGTGGAAACTACATCCCGATAGAGTAATCAAACTAATCGTGAGTAAAGACGTGGTCAGTAGTACTTTTTTGATTTTCATTTTTCTGAAACTGTCAAATCTTTTGTGTAAATAGTTCTTTCTCGTAAATTGATTTTTTAATCTTTTATTTAATCAAAGTAGGATTCTAAGGTATCCTGAACCTGACCAAAGCCTTTGTGGATTCGATTGAAATAGCGTTCGTTGTAGCTCATTGCTTGAATGCCAATAAAAGTATCAAGCGACTGTTCATTTGAAAACTCTGCTTTAGGTTTAGCTTTACGCTTGATAACGTTGTTAAAGGATTCGATCATATTGGTGGAGTAAATTGAAACCCTGATCTGCTTAGGATAGCTGTAAAAGACCAGCAGATCAGGTTCAATCTCTTTGAGATTTCTGATGACATGGTTGTACGCTCTGTTCCACTTGTCAT
>QWCB01004008.1_pt1 | contig 10731 bp, 9 predicted proteins | sample 1972511 | NCBI WGS metagenome assembly QWCB01 (sample SAMN09866719, study PRJNA288562) | Human gut metagenome isolate term5_stool, whole genome shotgun sequencing... | isolation source: gut | host: Homo sapiens | place: USA: California
GGCGGGTAGCGATGGGACGTCGCCAAGCACACGCTCCCCAGAGCGTCTCGGCGTCACCGTCCTGGACACCGCACCCCTGCCACCGGACACCTTTACCCAGGGCCTCGAGGTCGACGCTGACGGACACCTGCTCATCGGCACCGGGCTGAAGGGCGAATCGCGCCTTATGCGCGTCCAGCCGGGCGAGCTAGCCCCGCTGAAAGAGGTCGCGCTCGAAGACTCGCTCTTCGGCGAGGGCATCACCCAGACCGAGGCCGGCATCTGGCAGCTGACGTGGAAGTCCGGCACGGCCTTCCTGCGAGATGCCGAGACCTTCAACGAACTCGACCGCGCAACCTATGACGGCGAAGGCTGGGGCCTGTGCAACGCTGGCTCTGAGCTCATCATGTCCGATGGCTCCGCCACACTGCGCCACCTGGACCCACAGACTTTTGAGGAGCTCGGCCCGCGCACCGAGGTCACCCTCAACGGTTCGCCGGTGGATAACCTCAACGAACTAGAGTGCGTCGATGGCGCAGTCTATGCCAACGTGTGGATGAGCGAGGACATCCTGCACATCGACCCCGCAACCGGCGTGGTCACCGGGGTGATCGACACCGCGAACCTCAACCACGTTCCCTCTGCAGATCCCAATGCGGTCCTCAACGGCATTGCCCATATCCCGGGCACCGACGAGTTCTGGATCACCGGCAAGCTCTGGGATGAGCTGTACAGGGTGCGCTTCGAGTAGGATTTTCAGCCATGGCTACCGTGAAGCAAGCAAGGAAGAAGTCACTGCTGCAGTTTCTGGCGCTCATTATCGCCGTGGCGGTGATCGTCGTGGCGGTGGTGATGTTTCAGAAGTGGTGGAATGACCGCCCGGGCCCCGACCCGCAGGACGTCACCATCACGGCCACGGTGGGTGATGAAATGATGGAGGTTGCGCCCTATAGCGTCTGCGAGCCCGGCGCCGACTGCGAGGAGGGCGAGGTTCCCAACCTCACGGTGGGGCCCGATGACACCCTGAAGCTGGAGATCCCCGAAGCCATCTATAACCACGAGTGGTCGGTTCTCTCCATTTACGATGACCCAGCCGCCAACGACAGCACTGCGCACGGCGCCAACGAAACCACCTCGCTCGAAATCCCCGGCTCCGTCGCGCCGATTGAGGCTTCCACCGGCGAGCGCCCGCAGCTGATGGTCGTGGAAATCTCCACCCTCATGATTGGCCACGATGCCAATGGTGAAGAGACCCCGATGCACACGGTGTGGTCACTATCCACCATGACCGACGAAGAGCTCAAGGAATCCAAGGCCACCGGTGACGCCGAATCTCCAGCAGAGGCTCCTGAGGAGAAGTAGCCGCGCCGCGGCGCGCGATGTAGCGCGCGCCGCTACAATCGACAAAGTGCCCGACCTGCCAAATTTACGGCTGATCATTGCAAAATCAGCTGTACTTTTGGCAGGTCGGGCACTTTTCAGTCATCGGCCTAAGAATGTAGGCCCCTAGCTATCCAGATCCTTTGCAATAGCACGCAGAATCTCCGCCACCTGGCGACCAGTCTTGCGCTCCGGGTAGCGACCCTGGCTGAGCACCGGCTGCACTTGGGTTTCGAGGAGCGTCATGACGTCGGAAAGCATGCTCGACAGCTCCTCCGGCTTGCGGGCCGGGGTGCGGCGGCGCGGAGCATCAAGGACCTTCACGCGCAGCGCCTGCGGGCCACGGCGACCAGCGGCGAAATCGAACTCGATGCGCTGGCCCTGGTACAGCTCATCAACGCCCTTGGGCAGCACGTTACGGCCAACATAGACGTCTTCATCGCCGGGATTGCTGACAAAGCCGAAGCCCTTGTCCGCGTCATACCACTTCACTTTGCCGATAGGCATGGTTCTTCACTCACTTTCTTTCCGTCTCTCCTCTACCAAAGCTTAGGCCGTATCACCTGCCTGCCGATAGGCACCGGCATACCGGGATAAGGAGGCGCGGCGAAGCGTGGTTGTGACTTAAGCTGCCGCGCGGAGGAACTATCCGTGGAACTTATAAAGAGATACATCTTAACCTCCACGCACCCCACCAAAGAAACCAAGAATAGGTATCGCCTCAACCACCACACCCGTTACAGGTGTGACATAGCTAACACACCCGTCACGAACAGGGGAAACGTAGGGGAACCCCCGCTTCCATTATCGTTTTGAGCCATTTAACGTGACTGATTCGTTATAAACCGCTACTCTTTCCCACAGGCACTTCGGCCGCCGGTCGTGGAAGTCTCGCCCCAGACACAGTCCGGGCTTCCACACGGCGGCCATACATGATGTGCATGAACGTGAACATCAATTGCAAAACTACATGCCGGACTGGGCATCATCTGGGCGCGAGAAAGCAAGAACAACCTAGAGAAGGAATACTTTAATGGGACGCCACTCCGCTAAGAACAAGTCCATCGCCACCAAGTTTGCCGCTTCCACCGTTGCCGTGGGCGCTGCCGCAGCCATCATGGCTCCGAACGCTGCCGCTGCACCGGATTCCGATTGGGACCGCCTCGCACAGTGCGAGTCCGGCGGCAACTGGGCCATCAACACCGGCAACGGCTACCACGGCGGCCTGCAGTTCAGCGCTCAGACCTGGCAGGCCTTCGGCGGCGGCGAGTTCGCTCCAACCGCCAACCAGGCCACCCGCGAGCAGCAGATCGCTGTTGCTGAGCGCACCCTGGCACAGCAGGGCTGGGGCGCATGGCCGGCTTGCTCCGCTAGCCTGGGCCTGAACTCCGCACCGACTCCGCGCAACGTGAACGCTACCCCGGCACCGGCCGCTACTCAGGTAAAGGAAGAGACCGCGCCGCAGGCACCGGCTGAGGCACCGAAGGCTGTCCAGGAAGCTGCCGAGGAGCCCACCGACGAGCTGGCTGTTGACGCTCTCTACACCCTCATCGAGGACACCGCCACCCAGTACGGCCTGACCGTCCCGGCTTCCTTCACCGAGCAGTACAAGGCCAACCGCCACGACTTCAACGCCTTCTACTCCGCTAACCGCCACGTCATCGACCCGGTGGCACAGGTTTTGGCTGCACGCTAAGCAGCGCGCCGCGCCGTGCAAGCACGGCACACAGATAGAGGGGCCGCTTCAACAGGAAGTGAACAGACCCCCTCCGTTTACTCGTTCCAAGGACGGAATCACCCCCTACAAGGGGGTCAGTTTTCTTTGAAGCGGGCGCCAAATGGCGCCCGCTTCTTGTATTACCCCGTTTGGAATAGACCCCAGCTAATCCGGCCCTTCCTCGAGCAAAGTTACCTAGCTAAGGCATATCAATTCAGCGAAGTTTCTTAGACTCCTGATACAGAATAAGAAGCTACTTTGGTGGCCAATTTTCTATATTTTCCAGCGAGAGAAAAAGATTTCCACCGCACTTTTAGAGTCACACCTAGTCCGTTCATGCACCGCAAAATTGGCAAACAATGAAAGTCAGAACCCCATATTATTGGGATTTGAACCCTCAATAGAGTTCCTTAAGCAGCGAAAGAAATACATCGACTTTCGCCCGCTCTTCTCCCCCTTTCAAAGTGACCGCTACGATAGGCAGCGCCTCAAAATCATTCGAAAGCTGCTTTTGAACATAAGCATTCCCGTCATGCGAAAAGCTGTGTTCCGAATATTGAGTCAATAAAGAATACCCCAGGCCGCGGGCTACCATGCCTCGAATAACTTCATTGCTTCCGGTCCGAAACCAAACTTTTGGCTTTAACTTGACTTTCTCGAACAAGGACAGAAAATACTGTGCTGCTGGCTTCAATTCGAAAAGGATAAATCGGTCCTCGACCAACTGCTCCAACCAAACAGAAGGGGAACCTGCCAGAGGGTGTTCAGAAGGCAGTAAGGCATACGGTTTAACCGCCGTTAGCTGAGTAATCGTTCCAACTTCATTCAGCCCCTGCTCAAAACTATAATCGTAAATCACGATGACATCGAAGTTTCCGCGCCGCAGGCCATCGATTAGCTTGGAACGATCTCCGGTCTCAAAGGATAACCGCAATTCTGGATACTTCGATTCCAAAAGTTCTACAAGAGGAGGAACTAGACGCGGCGCGATTGTTGAATAGCAGCCGAGACGAATAGACCCCGAGATCTCCTGCCCCAAGTGGCGTGCAACATTTTGGATTTCACTGACAACACCGAGTGCAGCCTTTGCATGTCTCAGAATTACGAGACCATCCGCACTTAAAGACAACCCACGAGGATGACGTATAAACAAAGAGACATTAAGGCTTGACTCTAGCTCTCCGATTGCGCTCGAAATCGCCGATTGTGAGACAAATAGTTTTGAAGCAGCCGCAGTCACACTGCCAGTTTCAGCGACGGCGTCAAAGTACTCGAGCTGTCGAAAGGAAATACCCAACGAATACCTTTCTTCCAACGCCATAATTGCAGGGTGCGTAAATGCTGTCACCCTGCAATCGTGGCAATCTTCTACCCGAAGTATAATCGCACCCGCCTAGGGGGCGAGATGCATTATTGACAGTTTATTCCCCTAGAAGAGCCTCTTTTTTATTCCTCTTTGCGCCAGCCAGGTCCGATTCGTGTAAGAGGTCACTACCCTTCGTCTCTGGAATTGTAAGCAGAGTAATCACGCCAATTATCGCGACCACAATTAGCGTGTATGCCGGAATCATGTCGTTGCCAGTGACATCGATGAGCCACGTATTCAGGTACGGAAGGGTGCCGGCAAAGAATGCTCCCGCAATTGAATAAGCCATCGATAGCCCTGATTGCCGGGTACGTGTTGGGAAAAGCTCGGATACAGTTGCCGAATGGGTACCAAGAATAAGCGCAAGAGATGCCGCAAGCCCAAAGGTAGCGATAAACCCTGCCAGCGCAGTCCCCTGCTTCATAAGCAAGAACATTGGGAACGCCAATACAATAAGCAATGCTGCAGCGGTGAACATTACCGGTTTTCGTCCGATTTTGTCGGACCAAATTCCAGCTAGTGGAATCATAGCCGCGGCAACAATCGAAGCGACCGCAGACAAAATGGAAGCCACACCAGGTTCAATGCCTGCAACTGTCTCTTGGTAAGTGATGAGATAAACCATGACCACATAGAACGTACAGTTCATGAAAATCTCTATACCAATTGTTTGAAAAAACTGCTTGGAGTTTTTCTGAAATACCTCTTTCAGAGGAGCCTCAGGAACAATATCCTCCTCTTGCAGGGTTTGAAATTCTGGCGTGTCTTCAATTTTCAGTCTGATCCAAAGGCCCACTGCTGCGAGGGGGACAGTCAGCAAGAATGGAACTCGCCATCCCCAAGCCATAATTGCTTCATCGGAAAGCGTCAAGTGCATTCCGGCCACCACAATAGAAGCCAAAAGGAATCCCATAACAGAGCCAAATTCAATCCACGAGGTTCCAAAACCACGCTTTTCGCGCGGCGAGTATTCAGAAAGGAACGATGCGGCAGAACCGAATTCTCCTCCAGCCGCGATACCTTGAATCACCCGGGCGACAATCAACAAGATCGGAGCCCAAATACCGATAGTTTCATGGGATGGAATCAGTCCGATCATGAGGGTTCCCACAGCCATCGTAATGATGACAAATGAGAGGGTTTTCTTTCGCCCGACCGTGTCGCCAATATGGCCAAAAATCACGGAGCCAAGAGGCCGAACGAAGAAAGCAACCGCGAAGACCGCAAATACAGAGAGAAGGCTGGCCGTTTCATTGTCGGAGGGAAAAAATACGTGGGAAATCGTAGTCGCCAGATAGGCATAAACAGCCCAGTCGAACCAGTGGACGAGGACACCGATTGCACCGGCAATGGTGTTGCGCCGTAGCTCTTGAGGTGACGCAGCTTTTCTTTGATCTATTGAGTTCGTCATTGTCCAATCCTTTGCGTGAGCCTACCGCCAGATTCATATTGGACACCACAATTGAAACTCTGAGTGACAAGACGCCAGCCATACTTTCAACGTGATGCACCTTACACTGGCGCGTATTGCGGATCACAGTATGGTAACTCCGACGTTTAGTCTATCGGTATTTTTTGATACCCCCTTCACTTTTCCTAATACACCTTCGCCAAATAGCCCTAGAGGCTCACTGGACCACTTAGCCCTCCGAACTCTTAGTAGTGCAACTATCGACGCTCCTGCAGCAACAATCGCACGGTGTCAACAAACAATTCCGCCCTCAGCGACAGATTTTCCCCCCTTCGCTTAATTACCCCTACCCGAAGCCCTTCCCCCGCCCCAACTATCGGCACACGATTCAAATGCAGCCCTTCGTTGGTCAGGTCATGCACCGGCGACTGATTAAGCACGGAATACCCATACCCCCTTGCAACCATAGATCTAACAATCTCAAAGCTTTCGAATCTATAACTCACCAGCGGTTCAACCCCCGCTTCACGAAACGCGGACAAGAAATAGTTCGACGATTTCCCCAAGTCCAATAGCACTAGAGGATCAGACTCCAACGAAGGCAGTTCCACTTTTTCCGCCTGAGCAAAGCGGTGGCCATCCCCAAAAACTGCATAAAGGGGCGCAGTGCCCATTGGGATAAATTCAATCTCTCGGCCATAATCGAAGTCATATGCAAGCGCAGCCTCAATTTTCCGCTGTGACAATGCTTCCTCCAACTGGTCCGCATCACACTCCCGAATATCAACATCCACCCCTGGATGGCTCGCATGAATCCCTTCTACGATATCCGGAATCCAAAACTGCGCGAGAGTCGTAAAGCATCCAGCCGTCAACCGTCCTCCCAAAGTGCCCGTCCGCACACTATCAACCGCGTCCTTAACCCCCGTTAGGACCCTTAGGCAATGCGGATAGAAAATTCGCCCCTGATCCGTAAGGGCAACTCCCTTTGAACGACGTCGCACCAGAAGCTGACTTCCAACAGCCTGCTCAAGCTGCGAGATAGCCATTGACACAGCGGACGGAGCTACAAAAAGCTCATCTGCAGCTGCACTCATCGACCTCAGCTCAGCCACCCGCACGAAGTAACGCATTTGCGTCAGCGTTATCGCCGATTCAGTCTTTGCCACTATCTGCTCCTTCACCCATCAAATACCCAAAACAGCACTCCCCATCGCAAAAGTACAGGTCATGCCTATCATCAGAATAATTGATGAACTTTGTACGTAGAAGGTACTTGCTTAACCCGCTCCTCCACAACAGACTATTGATATCTGGATCACACTTTCCGAACAGTGTGCTGCACTTTACCTTTATGACCGTGGTCCAGCCTCAGTATTCCTACAGTTGGAGTTTTGTATGCCTCACATCAAAAAGGAAGTCGTCATTATCGGCGCTGGCCAAGCTGGCATTGCAACTAGCGAACATCTTCGCTCCCACGGGATCGACCACATCGTCCTTGAGCGTGACAAAATCGCTTCTCGCTGGCGCTCGGAACGATGGGATTCTCTCGTTGCAAATGGCCCCGCTTGGCACGATCGTTTCCCAGGGTTGAAGTTCGAGGGAGACCAAGAACGCTTCGTCCCTAAAGAAGAAGTCGCTGACTACATGGTGAAGTACACCGAGCTTTTCGACCTACCGGTCAAGGAGGGAGTAACCGTCACCAAAGTGACTCGTAAGGATGGCGGTCACGGATTCATTGTGGAGACTTCCGAGGACACCTATGACTGTGACTTTGTCGTTGCTGCCACTGGAGCATTTCAGGTCCCCGTAATCCCTGCCGTAGTCCCACAAGAAGAAATCTTCCAAATCCACTCATCCGACTACCACAACCCAGGGGATCTTCCCGAAGGCGGGGTACTCGTTGTTGGTGCTGGGTCTTCCGGCGTTCAGATTGCAGACGAGCTCCGCGACGCGGGCCGGGAGGTCTACCTTGCCGTAGGTCCTCATGATCGCCCTCCACGACGGTATCGAAACCGCGATTTTGTCTACTGGCTCGGTGTCTTAGATAAGTGGGATATGGCAACACCAGCGGAAGGCGCTGAACATGTCACCATCTCAGTTACTGGCGCTAAGGGCGGTCACACCGTGGATTTCCGAGATCTCGCGGCTAAAGGAATCACGCTCGTAGGGCGCGCTGGACCATATGAGAACGGTCGCATGAAGTTTGCTGCAGACCTCGCACGCAATATCCATGAGGGAGACGAAAACTATCTTTCCCTCCTTCGGGAGGCAGACGCATTCATTGAACAGAACGGGCTAGATCTCCCTGAAGAACCCGAGGCCCACATTTTGGGCCCGGATCCTGAATGCGTAGCAAATCCGCTACAGGAACTCGAGCTAAAGGCCAATGGGGTGAATAGCATCCTTTGGGCCACCGGATATGGGCGCGATTACAACTGGCTGAACGTAGAAAACGCCGTCGATAGCCAAGGTACTCCGATTCACAACCGTGGAGTCTCCTCTGCGCACGGTGTTTACTTCGTCGGACTGCCGTGGCAGTCACGTCGTGGCTCGTCATTTATTTGGGGCTGCTGGCATGACGCTAAGTTCGTCGCAGATCAAATCAACATTCAGCGCAACTACCGCGATTACCGCCACCCCGAAGACTGAGTCCCTCACTTTCATCATCCCAACTACAGAAAGGCTTCACCATGAAGTTCACGCGAATCCGTCCTTTCAACACGAAGGACACTTACCCAGAACAAAATCTCTCCAATGATCTGTGCCAAGCAGTGGTCGCTAACAACATTGTCTTCCTCCGTGGCCAGATTGGCCAGGATCTAGACACTCGCGAATCTGTCGGCATCGGTGACGTCGAGGCACAGGCCGAAAAGGCAATGGCAAACATCGACATGCTTATGAAAGAAGCAGGCGGAAGTCTCGAGAACATCGTAAAGGTCACCGTCTACCTGACAGACATTCGCTACCGCGAAGCCGTTTACAACGTAATGGGTAGGTGGCTTAAGGGCGTGTACCCCGTTTCTACAGGACTTGTAGTTGATGCATTGGCTCGCCCGGAATGGCTCGTCGAAATTGATGCGACAGCCGTTCTAGATAACAACTAGATTTCGATAACCATTCTGAGCCCTGCGGGGGCGACGACGCTTCTCACCGCCCTCCGGCTCCTCAATCATTGGAAGGCTTATGACTTTTTCAATTATTGCTCGCGACAGCTCAGGCGCCATTGGCCAAGCTGTTTCGTCCTCTTCACCGGCCGTCGCTGCTCGCTGCCTTAATCTTCGTAGCGGGATCGGTGCGGTGTCTTCCCAAAACATCACCGACCCACGGTTCGGTCCGGCGATTTTGGGGCGACTCGAAAATGGCAGTACAGCTCAAGAGGCGTTTGACTGGCTCAAGGAGAATGACTCCACGCTGGATTACCGGCAAATCACAATTCTTCCGGCGAAGGGTCCAGGTTTCTCTCACTCTGGAGCCCACACGCTCGGTACGCACAACCAGGTTGTTGGCGATAACTGCGTAATCGCCGGAAATATGCTCGCGTCGGAAAAGGTTATCGACGAGATGCTTAACCGATTTGAAAGCACTAGCGGTGAACTTGAGTATCGTTTGCTTGAAACGATGATCGCTGGGCTGGAGGCCGGCGGTGAAGCTGGCCCAGTTCAGTCTGCTGGTTTAGGCGTCGTTCGTGACGCTGGGTGGATAGAAACTGACCTGCGGGTGGACTGGTCTGATGCGCCGATTAATGAACTTGAGAAGCTACTCGAAATTTGGATGCCCCAACGCGATGACTACGTGACACGCGGAAAATCACCGCACACCGCTCCTTCCTATGGGGTGCCTGGCGATGAATAAGTATAAAGAGAAGGCGCGCGAAGCTGTCCACGAGGAATTGAATTCACTCATCGAGCTTTCTGAATGGCTCCATGAAAATCCCGAGATCGCTTGGGAGGAGGTTGAGTCATCTAAACGATGTGCAAACTTCTTACGTTCACGCGGCTTTGATGTTGAAGAGAATTACGTAGGAATCCCTACATCATTTCATGCAGTGAAAGGCTCGGGTTCTAAGCGAATTGGGATCATGGCGGAATACGACGCACTGCCAGGTATTGGGCATGCCTGCGGCCATAATCTGATTGCTGCAATGTCTCTCGGGGCTGGTATCGCTCTTTCCGAGGTCGCGGAAGAACTGGATCTCTCAGTAGAGATTTTCGGAACTCCAGCAGAAGAAGGAAAGGGCGGGAAGGTTGAGATGCTAGACCGCGGCGCTTTCGATGGGCTGCACTTTGCAATGATGTCGCACCCCGCCCCCGTTGATGTCGTAAGGGCTAAGCCGTTCGCCGTTCTACATTGGGAAGTAAATTTTACTGGGCATGCTTCACATGCGGCTTCCTACCCCACCCAAGGTGTCAACGCTGCCGATGCTTTCACAATCTCAGAAGTTGCCATTGGTTTACTGCGGCAGCAGCTACCCCCAACTGTGCGTGTGCACGGGATTGTCACTAAAGGTGGTGATGCTCCAAACGCTATTCCTCACCGCACACAAGGGCGCTGGTACGTACGAGCGTCAACGATGGAGGAACTGGAGGCTACATCTCAAAAGGTTATTAACTGTTTCAAAGCTGGGGCTCTTGCTACCGGCTGCGAAGTCTCCATCATCGATGAGTCGAAACCATATTCCGACTTCGTTACGGATGAAGCGGGCCTTGAGTACTACGAGAAAAACGCCCTTCTTCTTGGCCGCGACTTACGCACAGATGGGCCTGAAACATTAATGAGTCAAGCCTCAACTGATTTTGCTAACGTCTCCCATATAACTAGGGCGATACACCCTTATATCGGTGTGGGTTCTTATCCTGTTTTGAACCACCAAGAGGC
>QWCB01004009.1_pt1 | contig 10726 bp, 8 predicted proteins | sample 1972511 | NCBI WGS metagenome assembly QWCB01 (sample SAMN09866719, study PRJNA288562) | Human gut metagenome isolate term5_stool, whole genome shotgun sequencing... | isolation source: gut | host: Homo sapiens | place: USA: California
AAATAAGTAAGCAAAAAACTATGTTTAAAAAATTCATGTTTAGTACAAAAAAACAGAAAAAATTAAAAAGTAATTTTTACGATTATACAATTATTTAGTTAAGTTGTCAATGAAAGAAGGGGCAAAATTAAGGATTTATAAGAAAAAAAGAAAAATTTAAAAAATTGGCGGAGAGGAAAAAAATAGGCTAACTAATAAAATAAATCTAGGGTAAAAATTTAATATAAAGACAAGGAATTTTAAGGAGGTATAAAATGAAAAGCAGTGGTTTATTTTTTGACAAAAGAGAAGACGGCTCCTTCCTAATAGGTTATGAAGATTATGATGTAGAACTCTTTGGCGGTGATGACATTGAAGTTACCTATTATTTAGATAAAGATAATTACAAAATTTTTAAAGAAAAATTAGGTTTAAAAGGAGAAATGGACACAGAAATAAAATTAAAAAGAGCCTTCGGCTTAAAATTTAGCTCCCTAAAATTTTGCGAATTTTGCCAGGAAAATAAAATAGAATACAAAAAGAATATTCTTATTTTATAAAATTACAGCTTTTTAAGTATGAATTACAAGAAAAGGAAGCCATATTATAGAAAAAGCACAGTAAGTGTGTACACACTTTCCTATGATTTTCTTTATGTTTAAAATATTTTAAGAAAAAGAGTTAATTCCACTTGCAATCAATAGATATAATAGTTGTAGGCATACCAATTATCTGTATATCAAACTTCAGGCTTGTTTCAACTTTGGTTGCTGCATTGTGTATTCTGAAGCTAAATTGCCAACCTCTATCAAGATATAATTCCAAGGTGGTTTTGCTACCTGGTCTAAATTCCAGACTAACAATTCTTAATCAATGTTTTTGGACAACCTGCTGTGTTTTACGGCAAAATAATTATGCTTTATATTAAGACCAATTTCCCACTCTATTTCTTTTCTAATAATAAGGACATCTTTAACATCGCCCTCTTTACCCTTATCGTCAGTCTGAATTTTTAATTCTAATTCATTGTCGCCATCGTCTAAAATTAATGGATCAAGTTCTAAAATTGTAAAAAATATTTATTAAAAATAAAATTAAAATAAAAATTCGCAAAACAACGCCTCACATTAGTATTCTATGTTAGCTTGCATAAAAAGTAAAAGCCCTAGAAAACTAGAGCTTTAAAAATCATTTAATTGTTTATCTAAGTTATTGCTATTCAAAATAACGATAAGCAATAGAATCCAACTGTCTTTTTATTTCTGAAAAATCACAATTTAAATCAAGAGTTTTTACAGATATTGAATTGCCACCCATTATATAACTATTGTTTGGAAAAATTAGTTCATCAGTTTTTGCATAAAGTATCATGCCTGAAACATTGCCAGTGCTTTTTGTATCAAGATTTTTTACATAAGTATAAATTTGATACAAATTTGCTGAGTGCAAAGTATTTGAATTATATCTTTTTTGAATTGTTCGTTCATAATACTTGGCGTCAATAATCATAGTCTTGTCATCTTTTTTCAACATAATATCACTTTGCATGATAGGAAGCATTTCAATATATCCATCATCAATATTCCAAGGAATTTGTGATGCAGTCACTTTTAATTCCGGATGCTCTTTGCGATAATATTCAAGAATAAATTTTTCATAAAGTTTATACATTCGTTGTTCATCAAGAAAAGTCATCATTTTGATAATACCAGAAGAAGTCGTCTGCAATAACCCCTTTAAAATCAGATAACAAACGAAAATTAGCATTTGATAGGTTTGATTATTTTTATTGAATTGTAAATTCCAATTTATAGTTTCAGGATTTAGGGTTTCAACATCTAGGAAATAAATTATTAGTTTGCGAATCTCTTTTTTTCTTTCTACACTAATATTACTTCTGAGAAGAGTGTTCATTGTAGTCTTTATTATTCGATTCATATAAGAATTTACTGAAAAATCATCGTAGAAACATATTAGTTGTTTTCTTAACATAGATTGCTCTTTTATGGAAGCTGAAATATTTATTTTTCCTCTAAGGGAAGATAAGGAGTCGGATTTTTGAACATATTCTTTATTTAGTCCTCTTTTAATCTGTGATGACAAACCTTTAACGAGTATGGCTCCACACAATTCAGCAACATTTTCAAATTCTTCAGTAGAAATTTTTTTATACCCTTCTTCAGTTAAAACTTGAAATGCATATGATAGCATATAATAAATGTTTTGTATGCGTATCATTTTATTGAGATCCTCAAATTATAAGTCCAATCTTTTACTTTGCTTTGTTCATCAAACCAATACTCTTTAATAAGTGGTACGATTTCGTATTCAACTATAGATTTTAACAAGTCATAAGTAATTTCTTTATCAGTACAGAAGTAACTATGACCGATTTGAAATCCTTCACCCAAGGACTCATCTGTTGAAATAACATTATTTAGAGATTCAACTGTCGAAATCAATTTATTAAGCTTTTCGGAATTTTTTTCTGAAAGATAAATTTTGAAAGCTTCAGAAGAAAAGGCAGGATTAAAATCGAAGAAGGCAAATCTTCTTCTAAGAGCATAGTCCATGATTGCAAGACTTCTATCAGCTGTGTTCATCATTCCAATGATGTGAACATTATTTGGGACAGAGAACCATTCATTTGAATAAATCATCTTAACCTTTTCTCCACGTTTGTCTTTTTCAATTAATAGCATCATCTCTCCAAGGATCTTGCTTAGATTTCCACGATTAATCTCATCTATAATGAAAAAGTATGGTCTCTCATTATCCTCTTCAGCTTTTTTACAAAAATTATAGAAAGAACCATTGACGAGTTCAAAACCATCTTTTGAAGGTCGATATCCTTGAATAAAATCCTCATAGGAATAGCTTTGGTGAAATTGAATCATTGCAACGCGACTGGTATCTTTTTGACCCATTATGGAATAAGCTAACCTTTTAGCCACAAAAGTTTTTCCAACACCTGGAGGTCCTTGCAAAATTATATTAAACTTTGTTTCAAGTAAATCGGTAAGTGTATTATAAGAATCTTCATCCATAAATACTTCATTCAAAAAATCGTCTTTATTATATGGCGGATAATTAACTTCTACTTCATTGACATCTTTTTCTTGAGTTTCATCAGCAAATAAATCCAGCAATTGTTTAACATAATCAGTATAAGGAGTAATGCAAGTAAGTGTTTTTGCTACAGCTTGTCCTGGATGATCCCATTCACCTTTATTTATCCACTTAACTTTTCTAATATGTTTGTAAGATTTTCTCTTATCATCAAAAATGTAGTCAGAAGTAACAATGCCTCTACCAACAATTTTATGTAAGCCTTTCTTAGCAAAAATAACATCCCCAACTTTGATTTCACTGGCAAATTGCCACAAGCAATGAGCATTATTTATATAAGAATAAGTTGGATTATAAACTTTTTTCATATAATCTTTGATTTCTTTTTTCGAATTAAAGTTTTTAAGATCCTTAACCTCGTCCCAGCCAATAGCCATTATACCTAGTTTGTAGAATTCATCCCACATAGAGGCATTATCGCCAGGAGAAAAAATCCAGTAATCTGTTTCTTTAACATTTATATCTACCACAGATGTAGAAGTTTCTTGGGAGGGATTATCTTGCAGCAAAGTCCAAGCAGCATAAGACATTTCAGGAAAGCTTTTGTATTTAAAATCTTCTTTGTTGAAAGCGTTCTTTGCCTTGTCACACATAGTCAGATAATTTTTTCCATCAGGCATGCTTTTATCTAAGTCGAGAAAAATATCTGTAAAATATTCTGGCATTATATTAGTATTAGCGATGAAAGCTCTGCTAGTAGAGTCTAAGTTTAAAAATGTATAAGGTCTTATCCAGTAAAGACCCATTGTGATATTCCATTTAATCATCTTCTGTTTTATAACAATGTCATAAATATCAATAAAATTATCTTTATTCACTTTAGAATCATTATTAGAATAGATGAGGGCCTTCTCGAACAATTCCCAAAGATTATCAATGTCACCTTCTTCGCGATTGTCCTTATATGCAAAAAACCAAGCATTTAAATTCATAACAACAGGTATTCCCAAAAAAGTATGGGGAACAGCAGCCTTGATTGAGAATTGTTTTGCAAATTGCTCTAAAAGAGCTATACGATTTGAATCTTTAATTCCTTTATTAAAAGAAGCAAATACGGTGAAAGGGCAAATATCATCGTATTCTGTTTGACCTTTTTCTTTGAAAGGAAAATTAATTTCCGCATCATCATAAATTGTTTTCAAGATTTTTAAAAGTTCGCTTCTATTTTCTTTATATTGCAATAGCTTAGAAGCCAATTCCATATAAAAATCTGTCCATTGAAATCTATTACTCATATATCCTCCTTTTAAATATTTTTATCTAAGATGTAACAAATAAATATTTTTATTGCATATTTAATCAAGTAAAAATTTTATTTTAAAACTCTATTTAATAAGATAATATCACATTTTATTAATTTCTTACATAATTAAGAATATTTAAAAGGTGACCAGCATTAAAAAAGACCCTAGTATAAACTAAGGTCTTGTGAGTTTATATTTAATTTTATTTCCATTCTTATTTTTCAAATGTACGATTTATCCCAAACCATTCAAAATACAAGATTCTATTTTTTAGAGTATCACTAAATCCATCTAATTATAGGACATTTTCAAATTTTTAGTCCCATCCCAGTCCCAGTAGCGGAAAAAACTCTATAATAATTTTACTTGTGTAGTTTTTTAATATCTAATTGGTTTAATTTTTCTAAAGATATGAGTTGGGTCTTTGCAAGATTTCTAAGTTCAATCATTCTTTTTTTGTGCTAATCCCTTTTCAATTAAAATTGCATTAAAGGATTCCATATTAGCAAGTACTAATAGTTCATTAAGACTTGCATAGTCTCTCATATTTCCTTTTAGGTCAGGATTTTCTTAACGTCACTGTTTTGCTCTTTTATCAAAGAGTGCCACATTAAGCATATCTGCTTCACTTGCATATTTAAATGATAACTGCTCATCTGTAAGCTCTTTTAATAAATACTATTTGATGGCATCTGTATGAATTTTATAATTGATTTTAGATATTTCTCTATGCAGATTCCAAGTAAGAGATAGTTTTGAGTTTTCATCTTCTTTAAGTCTTTGATAATCCTTAATTATATAAAGTTCAAATTCTGCAGATATACATGAAGCAAATTTAAAAGCTATATCTTTATTAGCATATGTGCCACCATATCTACCAAACTTTACGAATAGACCAGCTGCATTAGTGGTTTTCTGCCATTTTTGAGGTGATAAAGTAAAAGCGTTGCTACCAGCCTCTTTTAAATACCCCTCGAATTCGAGGGGGTTAAAATCTGTATTATTTAACTGCTCCCAAATGCCAAGATATTCTATTGTATTATAGTTTCGCATCCAATTTGAAACAACTACATTAGGTTATTCCTTGTTTTTATATTTGCTATATCAGCAAGACTTATATAATCATTCTTAAAATCTTCTGTCTAAGCCTCATTATCAAAGCCTTTAGCAGAAATTTTTTCTTTTTTAATTTTTGACAATATACTCACTTCTTGTTCTGACTCAACCTTTATTACTTATATTATAACATAAAAAATAGTCAGAGCACCGTATGCTTACTGATCTAATCTTAGGATTAAATTATACATCCCAAATCACTGATTTTTAAATACTATAAGAAACTTCTTACCCATTATATATATAATTTTTCTACTTTTATTTTATACGCTATTTTTCGGGTAAAACTCCCAAACAGGGGAGTTTTAATCCCACTCAATAATTACAACATTATATTTGTTTCTTATTTTCATAAAACAGTATCTATTTAGTTTCTATTCTTAAGTGTTTTATACCTATTTTTTATAGTTTATGAGTTTTTTAGTATCAAAATAGAAAATAGTATAAACAGTGATACTGTTATTCTACAGCAAAACAAATAATTTAATTATAATACATATACTCTGTATATCATATAACTTTTTCACATTCTACAATCTCTGAAATATCACAGTCTAATGTGTTACAAATCCTAAGCAAAACATCTGTAGTTACATTTTGCCCATTCTTTATTTTGTAGAATGTACTTTTACTCACATTTGCCTTTTTCATAAGTTCATTGTTTGTCATATCTAAATCTATTAGTTTTTTAAACAAATTTTTATATGAAAACTTTCTTATTTTTATCTCCTTTACTCGCTTCCAATTACCAATAATTCTTGGACTTTACCCGTATTTTTTATAAATGCTGTTGTAGCAGAAAGTATAGTTCCAATTTTATCGGGAATTTGAAGAGACTTACTGATTGCAGGTTGTACAACATATACTTTTACTTGCAATACTTTCGGTCCTTGCAATATTTTTTTTAAGGTTTTAAATTCTCCCCTAATAAATTTCTCACTACTTGCTCTTAATACCCTTTCATTAATTTTATTAAGAAGCATCGTCTTAGAGGAAACCCAAATAGTACTTTTTATCGCCTGCTGAGTTACTTCATACACATCCCCTACTGACGAATTATATTTTCTTCCTTTCTTTGCTTTACAATGGTACATTTCCACATAAATGAAATCTCCATTTTCTTCAATAGTAATAAAGTCCGCAATTTCACCTGTTCCATGATCAAATATGATATGTGAAAACTTGGATTCTTTTTCTAAGTAATTTCTAAGTCCATCTTGAATAGAAATCATTCCACCAGTTCCAGTTCCACATTCTAAGCTTGTATCAACTTTCATATCATCCCATTTCAACGCACAAATACGATTTGAATCATATTTTTCCAATTCTAAATTTCCTTTTAAGACTTCGTTTCCACAATAAACAGTGTCATCAGCTGTCTTGAAGGAAAGAGGATTAATAGAAAAATATTCTGACAAAGAATATTCTTCTTTTCCATTTTTACAAATAAATGCTTCCTTTTCTGAACTATAATTTCCAATTAAATTACAATTTAAAACTTCACTTTTATCAAATAGCTCCACTTTAAATTTAATGTTGTTCTTATTTACCTCTACCATTTTAAATGAGACATCGGTTATTAACGCCTTTTTATCTAGATTTTCTCTGTAAGCTATGGTACAAGGAGATATATATGATTTCTTATCCAAGAAGCAAAATAGTATATCTTTTTTATATTCTGAAATCCTAACGGGAATTGGTAATTTGTCATAATTTGTATTTGTTTTTACTTTTAATTTATCGTTAGAAATTTTTTCTCCGAATAAATCGCACCACTTAATATATTCAGGAATAGAAAAGTAGGAGCTACTCCAAAATTTTGAACCACTACTATAACCAATTGTGCTTTCATAACCATCTTTTTTAACTTTACAAAATGCATGACCAGCAGAAAGCATTTTACCTGTTGTTTCGTCGATTGATGAAGCAGTATTTGAGCCAGCGTAAATTCTATATGATTCTCCGCTTTCTGAATATCTATTCTGCATTCCTGTATTGAAAAATTCATAATCAGAAAACTCTGCCAGTACTCTATTCATTTCATTTCTTGAAATCTTGTCGTAATGTTCTACAAAAGATTTTACTATTGATTCATAGACAGATTCTGTTTTATTTTGTGAATATATAAATAGTAACTTGGTTCTTGGTTGGTAATGGACAATATATAAACAAAACTCATTATTTAATACACTATCCCCAGCTAGCCATAATGGTTTACTACTTATCTTTGAGATTCCTACGATTGAATTCGTTTCTTCACTTCTATATATATTTTCTCCAACTTTTAATTCTTGTGGAAAACTTCCATATATATCAAAATTTGAAACTTTATATACTTTTGCATGGCAATTAGGTCGAACATTATTAAGAGATATTGATTCATCCTGTTCTTCGGGTTTTGTAAAATTATTCAAAACTTCATTAGCTTCTAAATCTCCCTCAATTTTTTTCTCTGACATATTTATTATCATATCTTGCCATACGACATCACTTGAATATAATTTGTGATTTTCAATTTTAAGCTTATCATCATTAATGGCAATAAATTTTGCGGTACCTATTTTTTCAGCATTAGTTCTTGCAAAACGACCGATGAATTGTAGAGTACTTGCAAGAGATTTATGTGGTTCATGAATTGCCGCAATTTTTAAATTTGGAAAATCGAATCCTTCGCCCAACATATCTACACAAATCACACCATCAAGTTCTTTTTTCTTAAGCAACATTATGGTTTTTTCAATAGTTCTTGTAGACATCGTACTATCAATTCGTTTCAGTTTTAATTTTGTAATATTTTCATATAATTTTTCTAAGCCTTTTGCTTTATCTTTAGTATCAGTTCTTATCATCAAAAAATGATCATATCCACTTTCTCTATCATTAAGTAGAATTCTTTCTGCCTCTAAAGCAATTCTTTTATCTTTTTCAGGACCTTCATCTATTGGACTAAACATAATTTCACCAAATATTCCGTCCTTATATGCTCTAGATAGTGGATAATTATAAACTGTTTTACCTTTTATTTCTTTTTTGTCTAATCTGAATGGAGTAGCTGTGACAAGTAAAGATGGAATATTTATCATATTTTTTAATATTCGTTGCCAAGTTGGCGCAGGAACATGATGTGCTTCATCAATAATAATATAGTCAAAGACATTTTTTATCTGCGCCTCCGAAATGGATGCAGCCACGTGATGAGTAGCTACAACTACATCAGCTTTTAAAATGTCATCATCTACATTAATTCTATACAGATGTTTAGCTTCATATATCTTTGGAGCATTAGTATCTTTTGAAAACACTCCCACATATTTTAACGTTTTTAAACTTGCATAGTCGTTTGCAATTTGACTCCTAACCATAGCACTAGGAGTTACAATTAAGACTTTTGTTTTTTTTAGAATATATGGTGCCATCATAACAACTGTCGTTTTACCTGAGCCTGTGGGCATAACAATAACAGCGGAATCTTTTGAATTAAGTGTTGAATATGAAGCAATCGCATGTATTGCTCCTATTTGAGCATTTCTAAGTCCCAATTCTTTTTCCTCTGCAATTGGGAACCTTAAATTTTCATATAAATCGCTAAAATAACTGATTATAATCACCTACAAATTAAAATTTAGTTTAGCTTGATTAATCTATTTGTATTATATATTAATTATTTCATAATTTTTTTAACATACAATAAAAATTGGAATATTAAAAAATTATCTTATCTTTTTATAATATCTTTTATTTCTTGTGAAAAAGTGCTAGTTGATTTTCCACACATATCTTCATAAAAAGTTTTTACATCGTGATCCTTAATAATATATCTAACTTGATTATTAGCCAAAGCAATTTTTAATATTCTTTCAATTTGTTGACTATCCCAAGAGTCCATAAGACTCATTTTTTTAATTATTTCATGGGTTTTAGAAAATGATGGGCTTTCGCTTAATTGGTCTATTAAATCTTCCTTTTTGATATAATCCTCATCTTTGTTTGTTCTTTCGATCTTCATTTCTCTTAGACATTCTTCATTTTTTCTCTCTAAGATTTCATTAGCAGCTGTTCTATCTATAATATTTTTTACTAATATTTCTAATTCTGATCCTTCAGTGTAATCGGCTTCTGTAAAATATTTTATCCTGTTTTCTTCTATCATCTTAAAAACTTTATTTTTTGAATCTTTTCCGTGGACACCAATGGAGTAGCCGCCATTTGTGTATACAAGTTTCATACATGGTATATCTGTATCGCTGTCGCCAATATAGACCATATTTCTGAAGGGAACTCGGTACTCATCTTCTTTAAAATAATCATTTACCTTCGTATCGTTAATATCAAGAGCACCTTTTTTTATTCTAAAGAGAAATTGGGTCTTACTCGTATAGTTTATACATTGTGCTGGCCAGACAGCGACACCATCGGCATCGTAATAAAATGAACTTGCGTATATCTTTTTAAAGTGGCTTGCTATTTTAGTTCCTTCAATCATTTCTTTTAAGCCTGATGAAATTATATAATGTTCAACTTGAATGCCTTTTTCTTTTCCATAGTTATTTATTCTGTCAAACCATTGGTCGACACCTGGAAATAATTCAACGCTTGCTCCATATTTTAAAAGAGTTTCCTTGTTGAAAACATGTCTACCTCTGGAATCTTTGGTCATCTTGTACATCCATGCCAAATTTTGATCCATATCATTGTCTTCTGCTAATTTATTAGATTCTCTCCAAAATTCATCCACGTTCTGTCCTAAGGACTGTATAAATCCTTGAGCTTGCATATCATCTGGTGTAAGTGTCTTATCGAAGTCATAGCAAATTGCTAAAATTATATCTTTTTCTTTTTTATAATCCATGACTTTTACTCCTTATAAAATCTATTTAGTTTTTTAAAACTGGGCTACAAAGCTATTTTAACTAATTATATCACGGTTTTTAGTAATTATACAAAAATTAAATACGATAAATACTTAAATAATAAAAAGTGATGCTACAAAAATTAATTTGTGGCATCACTCAAAATTTTCTATTTATAATTTTTATTCCCATTCAATGGTAGCAGGTGGTTTGGATGTTATGTCATACACTATTCTATTTATATGGTCTACTTCGTTTACTATTCTATTGGAAACTCTGTCCAAGATTTCCCATGGGATTCGTGTGAAATCTGCTGTCATGAAGTCTGTTGTTGACACTGCACGAAGGGCAAGGGTATAGTCGTAAGTTCTGAAGTCACCCATTACGCCAACTGACCTGTTATTTGTT
>QWCB01012577.1_pt1 | contig 10726 bp, 13 predicted proteins | sample 1972511 | NCBI WGS metagenome assembly QWCB01 (sample SAMN09866719, study PRJNA288562) | Human gut metagenome isolate term5_stool, whole genome shotgun sequencing... | isolation source: gut | host: Homo sapiens | place: USA: California
AATAGTGATGGCGATGCCATAGACTTCTTAGTTAATGAGGCGAGAAAGGGTCAGCTGACAATTTTTGCCCTGGGACCACTTACTAATATTGCCAGAGCCCTAAAAAGAGATAGAGCCGCCTTTAAGGAGGCTAGAATAATTATAATGGGCGGCAACTTTAAGAGTCATGGCAACATGAGTCCTGTTGCTGAATTTAATTTTTATGTGGACCCAGATGCAGCTGACTATGTCATAAAAAATGCTCCCAATAAAGTTGAGATTCTGCCCCTTGATGTCACTAGAAAATTTGTCTTGACACCAAGTATTTTGTCCTACATGAAGAGGCTCAATCCTGAGATGGGAAATTTTGTTGAAAAAATTACAAACTTTTACATGGACTTTCACTGGGAATACGAAAAAATTATTGGTTCAGTGATAAATGATCCCTTAACTATTATTGCAGAAAGAAAGCCAGAACTTTTGAGGAGCAGAACTTTTAATGCAGAGTGCATAACAGATGGACCTGCAAGAGGCATGCTCATGGTAGATGAGATGGACTTCATGAAGAGAGAAAAAAATATAATACTCTATGAAGACTTAGATGTCTATGAAGTTTGGAAGTATTTTTTAGAAGAAATTACAAAATCTGAAGTTGATGAGAAAGTTTTAGGTGATATTTTATGAAAATAACCACAAAAAAAGTCACCCTTCTCGCACTTTGCATTGCCATGAATATGGTAGGATCATGGATTGGAGTGATGATTAAGCTGCCTGTTTACTTAGATTCAATTGGAACAGTTATGGCAGGCTTTGCCTTTGGTCCAGTATTTGGTATCTTGGCAGGAGTAATCACAGCTTTAGTAAATACAATATCAGACCCCATTGCCCTTTATTTTATGCCTACACAAATTATAGTAGGTTTTACGGCAGGTTATTTTAAATTTTTAAAAAGAAATGAATTTCTTCCAAAACTTTATCTAACACCAGCCATGTCCCTTCCAGCAGCAATTTCATCTGCCCTCATTGCCACTTATCTCTTTGGCACAGTGACAACGGCTGGCTCATCTTATATTGTACAAGCCCTTCGCGCCATTATGGATATTTCAGATTTTGCCATTGTCCTTGGTGTGCAAATTATTACAGACTATGCCGACAAATTGCTTTCAATTTTGTTAGTTTCAAAAATTTACAATATGAATGCCTTTCAAGACATTTTGAGAAAGATAGATTAATAAATTTAATAAAAAATTTTCAGCCACTGTTTTTTTGCAGTGGTTTTCTTTTTAACAAAAGTATATTTTACTTGTACTAGAGCCTTAGATATAAACTTTTAGTTTACGATTGATAAAAAATCCACAAAAATTATAGGTATTTTTGCGAATTTTAAATAAAGACAATCTATTAGGGTATCAAATAATCATAAGCAAAATTAAATTTCTTATGTTTTTAGTTAAATAATAATTTAACAAGTGATATAATTAATTTAAGAAAGATTTTACACTGGAGGTGATTTAGTGTCAGATGATGCAGTAAAAAGAGTTAAAGACACTGAAGCTGAGGCAAAAAAAATTATTGACGACGCAGAAGTTAAGGCTGAGGAAATTATTAAAAATGCCAAATCTCTTGCAGAAGAATCCTATGACAAAATTGTCCAAAGGGCAAAGACGGATAAGGATGCTTTCTTGGAAAAGGCAAGGGCTGAAGGAGAAGAGTCCGTTGTGCCAATAAGAGAAGAGGCGGCAAAAAAGATTGCTGAAATTTCAAATATTTCCAAAGACAAAGAAGCTGAAATTGTAAAGTCAGTGGTAGAGAGGATTGTGAATAATGGCAATAGTTAATATGAAAAAATTCAAACTCTTTATCTTTGATGGGGACAGGGCTAAACTAATTGATAAATTTCAAAAGTTTAATTATGTTCACATTGACGAGTCTCGCTTTGATGCTGATTTTTCAGAAGACGATTTCACAAGACCTAGGTCTTCAGAAGATTTAATTGAAATTGACGACAAAATCAAGAGGTCAAAGGAAGACATTGATCTGCTACTTCAGTTTAAGGATAAGGAAAATCCTCTTAAGGCTATGAAAGAGGGAGTAGAAGACATTAGCTTGGAAGAGCTTGCTGCTAGGGCTCTGGCATTTCCCTTTGAAAAAATCGACGGCGAAATTAAGGCTTTAGTAGAGGCTAAAGACAAAAACAACAGCAAGATTCAAAACATCGATTCAAAGATTGGTGAATTGAAACCTTGGGAAGATCTTTCATCTTCCTTAGATGGTTTGAATAATATGGCTTCTGTAAACATTTACACAGGCACCGTTTCTTCCAACCATGCGGCTGAATTTGAAAGTGAGTTTATAAAAAATGATCTTGCCTACCTTGATAGGGTCTCCAAGGACAAGAATTTTTATTATTATCTAATGATAGTGGAAAAATCTGTTGATGAAAAGATAAAATCCCTATTTTCAAGCTATGGTTTCACGCCTATAAACATCAAGGCAGATGGAAAAGTCAAGGACAAGATAGAGTCCTACGAAAGAGACAAAGAGTTTCTTTATGAAAAAAATAAAAACATAGAAGAAAACTTAAAGACTTATTTAAAATATTTGGAAGATTTTAAATTTTCCTATGAATTTTATCGAAATGAAAAAATTAAGATAATGTCAGAGAGAAAATTTTTAAAGACCACTGAACTTGACCTCATAGAAGGTTATGTTCCAAGCGACAAATTAGAAGGCTTTGAAAATGAAGTTAAAAAAGTTTGTGGCGAAAATTATTATCTAAATGCAGAAGATGCAAATAGAGACTCTGAGAAAGTGCCAATTTTACTTAAAAATAATTCCTTTGTAAGTCCCTTTGAACTTATGACGGAAATGTATTCTATGCCAAGATACAATGAAATTGACCCGACGCCTTTCTTTGCGCCTTTTTATTTTATATTTGCAGGCATAATGGTTGGCGACTTTGGCTATGGCCTTTTAGTATTTTTGGGCACGCTTTTTGCCCTTAAAAAGTTTAAGTTGACGGAAAAGAAGAGAAGATTTATAAAATTCTTCAATTATCTTTCTATTTCCACAATAATATTTGGACTTGTATTTGGTTCCTTCTTTGGAGGAATAATCGAACTTCCAGCACTTATAGATCCAGCAGAGGATTCAACACTTTTAGTAATTCTCTCACTAATACTTGGTGGCATTCACATATTCTTTGCCCTTGGCATAAAGGCTTATATGAATATTCGCGATGGCAAACCAAAGGATGCCCTTTATGATGTTGGATTTTGGTACATGGCAGTTTTGGGAGCAATTGGATTTATCTTAAGTAAATTCCTTCCACAAGTTGCAGCTTTTGGCAAAGTATTCTTGGTAGTAATGGTACTTGGCATGATAGGTATTGTGGCAACTGGTGGTAGAGAAGAAAAATCCACTGGTGCAAAAATAGGTTGGGGAATTTATTCCCTATATGGAATTTCATCTTATCTTGGTGATTTCGTATCTTACCTAAGACTTATGGCGCTAGTTTTATCAGGTTCCTTCTTGGGACTTGCAATAAATATGATTGCAGGAATGCTTTTTGAGTCAAATATACTTGGCAAATTATTTGCAATAGTAATTTTTGTGGTATTCCAATTATTTAATGCCTTTCTTTCTTATTTGTCAGCTTATGTTCATACAGCAAGGCTTACTTATGTAGAAATGTTTAATAAATTTTATGAAGGTGGAGGCATACCTTTCAAAAAAATGATAGAAAATTCAGATTACTTTAATATAGACTAGGAGGATAGGATCACTTGGGATCTTCTTTGCAGTTGCACTTTCAGGTGCAGGCTCTGCTAAGGGAGTAGGTATGGCAGGTGAGGCTGCTGCAGGAGTAGTAATTGATGAGCCAGAAAAATTTGGTAAGTCACTTGTACTTCAACTACTTCCAGGTACACAAGGTCTTTACGGATTCGTAATTGGACTATTTATTTTATTTAGACTTTCACCAGATGTTCCAGTAAACACAGGATTTATGTACATGGCAAGTGGTGCCGTAATTGGTCTTGCTGGACTTGTATCTGCAGTTGCACAAGGAAAAGTTTCCGTTGCAGGTATCAATATCTTGGCAAAAAATGAAGAACAACAAGCAAAGGGTATTATCTTTGCAGTAATGGTTGAACTTTATGCAATTCTTGCCTTTGCAATTTCATTCTTTATACTATTTAGAGCCTAGGTGATACTATGGCAGGACTTGAAAATATTTTAAATAAAATCATTGAGGATGCAAAGACTAAGGCTGATGAAATTATAAAGGAAGCAGAAGAAAAACAACATATTGTTGTAGAAAAAAGAGAAGATGATGCAAAATTTTTAGCTGATAAAATTAATGAAATCTCTATAAAAGAAAGAGAAGACCTTTTAAAAAGGGCAAAGTCCAGTGCTGAATTAAAGGCAAGAGATGACATCTTATCTGAAAAGCACAAGGTAATTGATGAGGTCCTTGAAAAGGCAATAGGAGAGCTTGAAAATTTGTCAGAAGAAGATTTTGTAAAATTCGTAAAAAATAATGTTGAAGGTGTAGAGGAGAAAAATTCTATATTAGATGTGCCAAGTAAATATAGAGATGCAGTAAAAAAAGCTGATCTTGGCTTTAAGGTATCTGATACTGATGTAGAAAGAGGCTTTGTCCTACACAATGGAAATTTAATTTACAATGGCGACTTTAGGTCCCTTGTAAAATCTGAAAGAGAAGAGTTGGAAAAATTTTTGGCTGAAAAACTTTTCAGTTAAGAGGAAAAGGTGGTTAAATGGATAGAAGTAAATTTATCCAAAGTTCTACAAGACTTAGGGTCATGGAAAAGGAACTTTTAAAAAGTGAAAACTTTATAAGAGCTTCTGAGACAGAAACTTTGGAAGACGCACTTAGATCTCTATCTGATACAGTTTACAACAAGTATATAAATAAAATCTCTTCTCCCACAGAGTATGAATATATTTTAAAAGAAGAACTCACAAGGTTTTATGATGAACTTTTTGATATTTCTCCTTCCAAAATCCCTATTCGTCTCATTACCTTAAAATATTTTTACCACAACTTAAAGGTAATTATTAAAGAAGACATTGGGAAAAAGGACTTAAAGGATCTCTACATGGACATTGGAGATTTTGACTTAAAGGAATATAGAGATGCCCTTGTGAAAGGAAGCAAGAAAAATAAGTATTTTGAACTTATTCAAAGGGTTGAGGAGATTTACGAAGAAAAAAAAGATCCACAGCTAATTGATATTTATCTCGACAATGCCTACTTCACTGAACTTCTTGAACTTGCAGAAGAGTCTCAAGTGGACTTATTTATAGAATACGCAAAGAATTTAATTGATTTTACAAATATCAGGACACTTCTAAGGGCTAAGAAGCAAGAAAAAGATGTGGAATTTTTAAGACAAATAATAATTGAAGGTGGCAATGTCAGAAAAGAAACTTATTTGGATTTATTAAATAGAGAGCTAAGTTCAGATACAGATGTCTTCAAAAAACTTGAGATTTACAAGTATATTAAAGAGGCACTTGATTCCTTTAAGGAAAGGGGAAATCTTTCAGACTTTGAAAGAGAGATGGACAATTACTTTATAGACTTAATAAAGGATGTAAAGTACATCACCTATGGTCCAGAAGTTATTTTTGCCAATGTCTTGGCAAAGGAAATGGAAATTAAAAATCTTAGAATTATTTTGGTTTCCAAACTAAATGGACTTGACAGTGAATTTATTAGAGAAAAGTTGCGTGATACTTATGTATAAAATTGCAGTTATTGGCGACAAGGACTCAGTTCTATCCTTTAAGGCAATTGGGATAGATGTCTTCGTCAGCTACGAAGAAAAGGATGCAAGGGCAAAGGTTGATGCTCTTGCCAAAAAAGATTATGGCGTAATTTATATTACAGAAGAACTTGCTGCAAAAATACCAAATACTATAGAGAGATATAATGACAAATTATTGCCAGCAATTATAGTAATTCCTTCAAACAAGGGAACTCTTGGTATTGGTATGAAGAATTTGAACAAAAATGTTGAAAAGGCAGTTGGAGCAAATATATTAGGTGATTAATCACCTTTTTATAAAGGAGGAGCTTTATTGAAATCAGGAAAGATAATTAAAGTATCCGGACCACTAGTTGTAGCCAGCGGCATGGAAGATGCCAATGTCTATGACGTAGTAGAAGTTTCTAAAGACAAACTAATTGGCGAAGTTATTGAAATGAGAGGCGACAAGGCTTCCATTCAAGTTTACGAAGAAACTACAGGTATTGGCCCTGGAGATGAAGTTTATACAACAGGAGCACCACTTTCCGTTGAGCTTGGACCTGGAATGATCGAGCAAATGTTTGACGGTATTCAAAGACCTCTTGTTGGACTTAGAGATGAAGCCGGAGACTTTTTAAAAAGAGGAGTTATAGTAAATCCTTTAAATAGAGAAAAGAAATGGGAATTTAAAAAAGTTGCTAAGGTTGGTGATTCTGTTGAAGCAGGAGATATCCTTGGCACAGTAGAAGAAACAGCAGTTGTAACTCACAAAATCATGGTTCCCAATGGAATTAAGGGTAAGATTAAAGACATCAAGGAAGGTTCCTTTACTGTTGAAGAAACTATTGCAGTTATAGGGTGGTACTGCTGCAATCCCAGGACCTTTTGGTTCAGGAAAGACAGTTGTACAACATCAACTTGCAAAATGGGCAGATGCACAAATAGTTGTCTATGTAGGTTGCGGAGAGCGTGGAAACGAAATGACTGATGTACTTATGGAATTTCCAGAGCTAATGGACCCTACAACTGGTCAGTCAATTATGAAGAGGACAGTTCTTATTGCCAACACTTCTAACATGCCAGTAGCAGCTCGTGAAGCATCAATTTATACAGGAATCACAATTTCAGAATACTTTAGAGATATGGGTTATTCAGTTGCCATGATGGCAGACTCTACATCTCGTTGGGCAGAAGCCCTTCGTGAAATGTCTGGTCGTCTTGAAGAAATGCCTGGTGACGAAGGTTACCCAGCTTATCTTGGCTCAAGAATTGCAGAATTTTATGAAAGAGCTGGACGTGTTCTTGTAAATGGCTCTGAAGAAAGAGAAGGGGCACTTTCAGTTATAGGTGCAGTTTCTCCTCCAGGTGGAGATATTTCTGAACCAGTTACGCAAAATACACTTAGAATCGTAAAAATATTCTGGAAACTAGACTACGACTTGTCTTACCAAAGACACTTCCCAGCTATTAACTGGATCGATTCCTATTCACTATATCAAGCAAAAATCGACGCTTATTTAGATGAAAATGTAGACAGAAGATTTTCAAAACTTAGAAAGAGATCCATGGCACTTCTACAAGAAGAAACTTCACTACTTGAAGTTGTAAGACTTGTAGGTCGTGACACACTATCTGACGAAGACCAAGTTAAACTTGACACAACTAAGTCAATTCGTGAAGACTTTTTGCAACAAAATGCCTTCCACGATGTTGATACTTTCTGTCCACTTGAAAAACAATTTAAGATGCTTGACACAATCCTTTATTTCTATGACAAATGTCAAGAAGCACTAGAAAAGGGGGTCTACTTTAGCGAAATTGAAAAACTTGATGTAAAAGAAAATATTGCCAGAATGAAGTACCTTCCTAATGATGACTTGGGAAAAATCGACGCAATAAAAGATAAAATTGACAGTGAACTTAAAGAATTAGAAGAGGTCGGTGATGTAGATGCTTAAAGAATATAAATCAGTAACAGAAGTTGTAGGACCTCTTATGACTGTTGAAGGAGTAGAAGGTGCAGCCTACGAAGAACTTGTGGACATCGAACTTCAAACCGGCGAAAAGAGGCGTGGTCGTGTAATTGAAATTGAAGGCGACAAGGCCATGGTTCAAATTTTTGAAGGTTCCAGTGGAATTAACTTAATGGACACAAGCGTAAGATTTTTAGGAAAGCCACTTGAACTTGGCGTTTCACCAGACATGATTGGCAGAGTCTTTGACGGACTTGGTGAACCAATTGACGATGGTCCAAAGATTATTCCTGAAGAAAAAATAGATATTAACGGAACTGCCATAAACCCAGTTTCAAGAGACTACCCATCAGAATTTATTCAAACAGGTGTATCTGTAATTGATGGACTTAACACCCTTGTTAGGGGACAAAAACTTCCAATCTTCTCTGAAGCAGGACTTCCACACAACGAACTTGCAGCACAAATAGCTAGACAGGCTACTGTACTTTCAGGTGGAGACTTTGCCGTAGTATTTGCAGCCATGGGTATTACCTTTGAAGAAGCTCAATACTTTATTGACGACTTCACAAAGACAGGAGCCATTGACAGGGCGGTATTATTTATGAACCTTGCAAATGACCCAGCCATAGAAAGACTTGCAACACCAAAGATGGCACTTACTGCAGCAGAATATTTAGCCTTTGAACTTGGAAAGCACGTTCTTGTAATTTTAACAGATATGACAAACTATGCAGAAGCCCTAAGAGAAGTATCTGCAGCAAGAAAGGAAGTACCAGGTAGACGTGGTTACCCAGGTTACCTATACACAGACCTTGCAGGTATTTATGAAAGAGCAGGAAGAATTAAGGGAAGAGAAGGATCTATTACACAAATTCCTATTTTGACAATGCCAGAAGGGGACATCACTCACCCAATCCCTGACCTTACAGGCTATATCACTGAAGGACAAATAATTCTTTCAACAGACCTTTATAAACAAGGACTTGAGCCACCTATTAACGCCATCCCATCACTTTCAAGACTAAAGGATAAGGGAATTGGTGAGGGCAAAACTCGTGAAGACCATGCTGATACAATGAACCAAATTTACGCAGCCTACACTGCAGGTAAGGAAGCAAAGGAACTTTCTGCCATCCTTGGGGAAACAGCCCTATCAGATACTGACAAGGCCTTTGCAAGATTTGCTGATATGTTTGAAAAGAGATATGTATCTCAAGGTTTTGAAACAAATAGACCAATAGAAGAGACACTTAACTTAGGTTGGGAACTTTTATCTATAATACCTAAAACAGAACTAAAGAGAATTGACGACAAATTAATTGAAGAATATTTGGGCGATAAGGAGAAAGATTCTAAAGATTCTGAAAATTTAGAAAATGAGGGATTATAATGACAAGACTTAAAGTAAATCCCACAAGAATGAATTTGTCCATACTAAAAGACAAATTAGACAATGCTGCTAGAGGTCATAAACTTTTAAAGGACAAGCAAGATGAACTTATGAGACAGTTTATCACTCTCATAAAGGAAAATAAAAAGCTTAGACTTGAAGTAGAAGAAAAACTTCAAAATTCCTTTAAAGCCTTTCTCATGGCATCAGCTGCTATGAGTCCAGAAATGCTTGAAGAGGCAATTTCACTTCCTACTATGCAGACTCTTGTTAAAATCAAAAAGAAAAATGTAATGTCTGTTGATGTGCCAGAGATGGAATTTATAACAAAAAAGACATCTGAAGACGCATCTCGCTACCCTTATGGATATGCACAGACAACATCAGACCTTGATGCTGCCATAGACGATCTTACAGAAGTCATGGAAGAGCTTTTGACTCTTACACAAAAGGAAAAGGCAGCCCAACTTCTTGCCAATGAAATCGAAAAGACGAGAAGAAGAGTAAATGCCCTTGAGTACAAGACAATTCCAGACCTAGAAGAAACAATAAAATATATTCGCTCAAAGCTTGACGAAAGTGAAAGGGCAAATATAACAAGGCTGATGAAGGTTAAGGACATCATCTCAAAGGACGAGATGAAGGAAGAAAAATTAGAAAAAGTAAATGCAGAACTTGCGTAAAATTAAGCCGGAGAATCTTCTCTGGCTTTTTTTATGAATGCGTATTAAAGCGAATTATGGTTATAAATAATTATAGATTAGATAAATTTTTGGAGGGATGTTATGAAATTTTTACACACAATGATTAGAGTAAAGGACTTGGAAAGATCTGAAAAATTTTATAAAGAAGCCTTGGGTTTTGTTGAATCAAGGCGCAAGGATTTTCCAGAAGATGAATTTACACTACTATATTTAAAACTAGAAGACTCACCCTATGAACTTGAATTGACATATAATTATGACGGAAGGGACTACACAATTGGCGATGGCTACGGTCACATTGCCATATCTCACAAAGACATAAAAGCCTTTAGAGAGGAATTAAAAAATAAGGGCTGTGAAGTAACAGAACTAAAAGCACTTTCTGATAAATCAGATTCCTACTTCTTTGTTAAAGACCCAGATGGATATAAAATCGAAGTAATTGGGGAAAAATAAATATGAAAAAGTCCACATCAAAGCTGATGTGGATTTTTTATGCAATAAATTATAAGTTATTTAAAATATCATGGTGACCTATATCGATTAAAAAAATAAGTTCGTCATCTTGGTAGAACCAAATAATTCTTATGTCCATATTGATTGATGATTCCCAAGTATTTTCTAAGCCTTTAAATTTTTTAGTTCTTAGAGATGGGTGAGTAGGATTTTCTATAAAAATTTTTAATTTATTTTTAAACTGATTTTTTTCTGCGTTAGATAACTTTTTATAATGTTTTAAAAAATTTTTTGAGTAAGTAATTTTAAAAGACATTATTTATCCAACTCTTCAAATAAAGAATCCAGAGAATCAAAAACTGGTTGCTGTCCATTTTTTATATTTTCTTTAATTTCTTCCACAGATTCTTTTATATTTTCAATAACATGGCTGGGATAAATTGC
>QWCB01004014.1_pt1 | contig 10715 bp, 6 predicted proteins | sample 1972511 | NCBI WGS metagenome assembly QWCB01 (sample SAMN09866719, study PRJNA288562) | Human gut metagenome isolate term5_stool, whole genome shotgun sequencing... | isolation source: gut | host: Homo sapiens | place: USA: California
TCTCCTCCACAGCGTCGCCCGTGGTTTCTTTTACCACAACATAGCTGTTGTCGTCGCCTTTTTTGATATAGGCGTCCTCAGGATCTTTTGTGCTTTGGGAGTCAAGTACCTTTCTTTTCAGCACCTTTTCAAGCTTAGCCTTATCGTACTTGAACTTAGATTCAAAAGTGAAATCCGTACGCTTCATGGCAGAAGAGAACCATGAATAGTGGTTTTGCTGAGTATAATACTGTGTGATAAGGTTTTGAGTATTATCGTTATAGCCTATTTCGGACAGCTTTATGGAAAATGTTGTGCCGTCTTTCTTTGTAACGGTGATGGCTTTTGGGATAACAGCCTGCTCGCTTACGAGCTTATAGGCTTCCGCCTTGGTCTTTCCGCTGACCTCGATGCCGTTTATATATGTATTTCCAAGAAATCTATCCTTATACGAATTCATGCCCCACAGATAGAAGCCACCTGCGGCGACTATCATAACACCAACAACTGAGCATATTGCTATTGCGACAGTCTTTCCTGACGAGGACTTCTTTTTCTTCTTTTTTCCCTTCTTTGAGCCGCTCTTTGAAGTCTGCTTTGATGCAGGCTTTGCATTTTTACTGCGTGTTTCAGTTGTTTTGGGCTTTTTAGGCTTGATAGTTTCCTCGCCAAAGTCTGAAACTCCTCTTACAGGAGTGATAGGCTCGTCAAAGCCACCGTCCTGCATTGCCATATTTTTAGCGATCATTCTTGCCATATCCTCATGGCTCATAGGGCGGTTCTGCGCCTGCGGCTTTGCGGCTTCATCGCTGTCGAGGGTAAGACCTTTCATATCAAGATCTATACCAAGCTCGTTATCCTTTCTTTCTCTATCGTTCATAATATTACCTTTCCTTATATAACCTTATTATAATATACTCGTTTTACATTTATTTTACCCTATTATACAACACTATCACCTTTTTTTCAAGGAGTATTTCCTACAATATAAAGACAATTTTATGACGATTTCTCAACAGTTTTCATACAGTTGTATAAAAATGCAGTTTTCAAAATGTTATCCTGCATATTTTTCCTATGACAAGGAATTTTTTTTGCAAAACCTCTTGAAAAAGATCACAATAAGTATTATAATATATGTGGTAAAGGTTCGCTTGCCGAGCCGATCATTAATTTAAGAAAGAAGGATCTGTATGTTAGATATCAAGATCGAACGTACCACTACTCCAAAGGAAAAACCAGCTGACGAGACAAAGCTTGGTTTCGGTCACATTTTTACTGACCATATGTTTGTTATGAATTATGACGCAGGTCAGGGTTGGCATGACGCTAGGATCGTGCCTTACGGCGACCTTTCACTCTCCCCTGCTGCTATGTGCCTGCACTACGGTCAGGAGATATTTGAAGGCCTTAAGGCTTATCGTACTGCTGACGGCTCTGTTCAGCTTTTCAGACCTCAGGAGAACTTCAAGAGAATGAACAACTCTGCTGAGAGAATGGTAATTCCTAAGATAAACGAAGAGGATATGCTCTACGCTCTGAAAACTCTTGTTAAAATGGAGCAGGACTGGGTTCCTCACACAGAGGGCGCTTCCCTTTACATCAGACCATTTATCATCGCAGTTGACCCATATGTAGGTGTTAAGCCTGCTGACCACTATCTGTTCATCATTATTCTTTCACCTTCAGGCGCTTACTATTCAACCGGTCTTAACCCTGTTAAGATCTATGTTGAGAACAAGTATGTAAGAGCCGTAAGAGGCGGTACAGGCTTTGCTAAGACTGCTGCTAACTACGCTATCTCACTTGCGGGTCAGGAAGAAGCTCACGAGCAGGATTACGAGCAGGTACTTTGGCTTGATGGTGTTGAGAGAAAGTATGTTGAGGAAGTTGGCTCAATGAACATCTTCTTCGTTATTGACGGCGAAGTTGTTACACCACAGCTTCTTGGTTCTGTTCTCCCCGGTATCACAAGAAAGTCCGCTCTTGAGATATGCAAGAAGAAGGGCTACAAGGTAAGCGAGAGAAAGATCTCTATCGAGGAGATCGCTGAGGCTTACGACAACGGCAAGCTTGACGAGGTATTCGGCACAGGTACTGCTGCTGTTATCTCACCTGTTGGTCATCTTAAGTGGGGCGACAAGGTAATGGAGATAAACGGCAACAAGATCGGCCCTGTTTCACAGATGCTTTATGATACAATGACAGGCATTCAGTGGGGCAAGATACCAGACGAGTTTGGCTGGATCGTTAAGATCGACTAATATCGTGAATAATCAATGCGGTCTGTGCTTCGGTATAGACCGCATTTTTCATAGGAGTGATAAAAATGGAGCTTCAGCAGATAATAGACAAGTCACACAGAATAGTATTTTTCGGAGGAGCAGGGGTATCAACAGAGAGCGGCATACCTGATTTTCGCTCGGTGGACGGACTTTACAATCAGAAATATGATTATCCCCCTGAGCAGATACTCAGCCACACGTTTTTTATGCGGCACACAAAGGCATTTTATGACTTTTACCGTGACAAAATGCTTTGTCTGACAGCAAAGCCTAACAAGGCACATTACAAGCTGGCGGAAATGGAGAGGGCAGGCATACTTTCTTCAGTCATAACACAGAACATTGACGGACTTCACACAGCGGCAGGAAGCAAAAAGGTGCTGGAGCTTCACGGAAGCGTACATCGCAACTACTGCATGGACTGCGGAAAATTCTACACTGCGGAGGATATTTTAAACAGCACAGGCATTCCGAAATGCACCTGCGGCGGAACTATCAAGCCTGACGTTGTGCTTTATGAGGAGGGGCTTGATGATAAAACTGTGACGGAGGCGGTGAGAGAGATCTCTCAGTGCGACACGCTTATTATTGCAGGCACTTCTCTGACAGTTTATCCAGCGGCTGGAATGGTGAGATATTTTCAGGGGGATAATCTTGTGCTGATAAATCGGGACAAGACTTCCATGGACGGCTCCTGCGACCTTGTTATCCATGACAAGGTGGGGGAAACGTTGGATAAGATAGTGATAAAGCAAAGATAAACAACGCAAATTGTAGGGGACGGCGCCCTCGACGTCCCGCTTATTTGGGAATTTTGCAACAGACAACGGGCGACCCAAGGTCGCCCCTACCATTGGTGGGGGTGATATGCGGTCGCCCGTGTTTTTATGCTATTTTATTCGTCCATATGCTGTGCGGTATAAAGCTTGTAATATTCGCCTTTCTTTGCGATAAGCTGGTCATGAGTGCCGCACTCGGCAATGCCTTTGTTGTCGATATACATTATCTTATCGCAGTTTTTGATAGTGGAAAGTCTATGTGCGATAATAAATGAAGTTCTTCCCACAAGAAGTCTTTGAAGTCCCTGCTGAAGGAGCTTTTCTGTTCGTGCGTCTATTGATGAAGTTGCTTCGTCAAGGACAAGTATTTTCGGGTCAGAGAGGAGCGTTCTTGCAAAGGAGATAAGCTGTTTCTGTCCGCCTGAAAGCTTTGAGCCACGCTCGTTGACCTCGGTCATATAGCCGTCTTTCATTTCGCTTATGAACTCGTCTGCGCAGACTATCTTTGCGGCTTCTCTTATTTCTTCTTCCGTTGCGTCAAGTCTGCCGTAGCGAATATTATCATAGATTGTGCCGCTGAAAATAAAGCTGTCCTGAAGCATTATGCCCATTTGTGAGCGGAGGGAATGCAAGGTCGCCTGACTTATATCCTTGCCGTCTATGGTTATTTTACCGCTGTCCAGGTCATAAAATCTTGACAGAAGAGAAACTACTGTAGATTTTCCTGCGCCTGTTGGTCCAACGAGGGCAACGCTTTCGCCCGGCTTAACGTCAAAGGAGATATGCTCCAAAACTGTTTTGTCCTGCTCATAGCTGAATGTAACGTCATCAAATTTCACCTCGCCTGTGATATCACCGATATCCTGAGCGTTCGGCTTGTCTGCGATAGTGGCAGGCTCGTCAAGGGTCTCAAAGATACGCTCAAGGTAGGCGATATTGTTGATGAAGTTATTGAAGATGTTTGACAGGTTCATGATAGGCTGCCAGAAGCTTGAAGCATAGCTTGTCATGGCAACGATAGTTCCAAGGCTCACTGCCGCAGGGGTCAGAACCAGCAGACCCACCACGAATATTGCGGCTCTCACAAGAGTAGAAACGTTGTCGGTAGCAGGCCAAACAAGGTTAGAATATTTCACGGCATTTATCCAGCTTTTACGATATTTCTCGGAAAGTCTGTCGAATATCTGGGCGTTTTCTTCCTCACGGGTGAATATCTGGGTCACTCTTGCGCCTGTGATGTTTTCCTGCAAATAGGCATTAAGGTTTGAGGATTTGTTTGAAACGTCCTGCCATGCTTTACGCTGTCTTTTCTTTATCATCATCATTATGACTGCAAATATCGGCAGACCCGAAAGCACCACCAATGACAGCTTCACATTCACAAAGAACATGAAAATCATGATGAAAAGCATATTAAGGCACTCGAGTATAACATTGATGATACCGTTTGAGAGCATATCCGACACGGAGTTTACATAGTTTACAACTCTGATGAGGATCTTGCCGTGTGGGCGGTTATCGTAATACTCAAATGGAAGTTCCTGCAAATGCTTGAAAAGGTCGGTACGAATATCGAAGATTATATCCTGACCAACAACTGTCATTATCCTTGAACGGATAGTGGAGAATGTTATGGACACGGCTATAGTGCCGACAAATGCGAGGGTGAGCAGGACGAGCTGTCCCATATTTTTCTGAGGAATGGTATTATCAAGTGCATACTGGGTGATGAGCGGTCCGAGAAGTCCTGATATTGCGGCGAACACGCTCAGCATAAGGGCGGTTATCATTTTGCCCTTATATTTTTTGATATACACAAAGGAGCGTTTCAGGTGGGCGAAGTCAAATGGGGTCTCAAGGACTTCGTCAACGTCATAACGGTTTCTTGCCATTTAGACCGCCTCCTTTCCGAAGCCATCGTTCTGCAGCTTGAACACCTCGTAATAGTATCCCTTTTTGGCGATAAGCTCATCATGAGTACCCATTTCGGTTATCTTGCCGTCATCGAGGATTATTATCATATCGGCGTCTTTGGTGGAGGAGATACGCTGTGCTATTATTATCTTTGTACATGGGAAATCGAGGTTTCTAAGGCTGTCCTGAATATACTTTTCTGTTTCCATATCCACGGCGGAGGTGGTATCGTCAAGGATAAGAATGGCAGGCTTTATGGCTAAGGCTCTTGCAAGGGAAAGTCTTTGCTTTTGTCCGCCTGAAAGACCTACGCCACGCTCGCCCACGATAGTTTCATAGCCGTCAGGCATTTTCTCAACGAACTCGTTTGCCGCCGCAAGCTTTGCATAGTGCTTAACGTCCTCTTCGGACATATCAGAGTCGCCGTATGCGATATTGCCGTCTATGGTATCAGAGAAAAGCAGGACGTCCTGCGTTGCCATACCTATTTGTGAGCGGAGCTGTGAGAGCTTACGCTTTCTTACATTCACACCGTCAACGAGGACTTCTCCTGAGTTGGCATCATAAAATCTTGGTATGAGATTTATAAGCGAGGTCTTGCCTGAACCTGTTTCGCCCATTATGGCAACTGTCTGACCTGCTTTTATCTTGAAGTTCACGTTGTCAAGGACTATATGCTTGCCAAACTTAAAGGTAACGTCCTTGAACTCGACATCTCCGTGAAGCCTTTCTGTCTGGTCAACTGCATCTTCACGGTCGGTGATGATAGGTCTTGCATAGTATATCTCAATGACCTTCATTGCGGAAGCCATGAACCTTTGCATATCATTCACATAGATACCAAGGTTTCTGACAGGGTTTGCGATGCCCCAGATAAGTCCTGAGATAGCAACATACTCGCCCATTGTTATCTCGCCTTTTATAAGGAAAAATCCACCGCCAAGGAGCATTATAACTGACAAGGCGTTTGCGAAAGATTCCATATAAGGGAAGAATTTAAGCCACAGCAGTGACGCTTTTTTGTTGGCGTCAGAATACTCTTTATTGGCTTTTTGGAACTTTTCTATCTCATAGTCCTCACGGGCGAAAGCTTTTACAACTCTGTTGCCTGAGATGTTCTCCTGAGCGTCGGTATTCATTTGGGACAGCTTCTCACGTAGGTCAACGTAGACCGGCTTTGCCTTTTTATCAAGAAGCACCACCACGCCGAATATGAACGGTGTAACAGCCAGCAGAAGAAGTGCCATTTTCCAGCTTACCATAAAGAAATAAACTGATGAGGCTATAAACAGCGAACATGATTCAAGCATACCTTTAAAAACGAATGCCACTGCATGGCGCACCATATCAAGGTCGCCTGTGAGCCTTGTCATAAGGTCGCCTGTGCGGTTGCGGTCATAGAACTCCATATCCTGATTTTCGATACGTCTGAAAAGGTGTGTCCTTATTCTGTATATCATGCCCTGAGATGATAATTCATAGGTCATGTTGCAGGTATACTGACAGATAGTTCTAATCAAGGTAAAGCCCACCATGCCTGCAAGCAGCAGCCAGAACAGCTTTCTTTCATGCTCAAGGTTAAAAAGTGCGTCCTTGCTTGAAAGAAACTTATCCACAAGCTCTTTGCTGAAATAAGGTGTGGTAAGATACAAGGCGTTGCATACGATAGACAGCACAAGGGCTGTTACATAGAATTTTCGGTAGCCTTTCAGATTGTGCCATATCCATTGAAGCTGGAACATATTCTTTCACTCTCCTTTTATTCTTCTAAACTTCATGCTCTCATAGGCACATATAAAAATATGAAACCCATACTCTTTTAAGCTATGGGATATTATAAGCCCTTTTCAAAATAAAGTCAAGGGGGTAAAAGCATTTAGTTTACATAAAGCAAGCTAAAAAATCAACGAAAACACGAAGCTTTTGTTGTGCTTTTTCACAAATTATGAATATGTTGTTATCTAATGATAGTCATATTTAGAAGAAAACGTTTTCTTTAACTGTTATATTATCTTAAACTAAGGTTTCGCACAATAAAATAACCGCCCTGAAATAACAGAGCGGATAGAGGATATTTTTGTATGCAATAATATGCGAGCGAAAAAGTCACCCTTACGGGTTTATTTAATCCTGAAAAACATCGGTGAAGTAGCCTGCGTTGGAGATAGGTTCATTGCCGCCTGCAAGGTGCTTTGTACAGCCCATGACGTGGCATCTGAAAAAGCCATAGTCGCCCTCACGCTCCTCACAGCCGAGGACTGTAACGGAGGTAGGCTGCATATTGAAGCCATGCCACATATTCATGGTGGAAATGCCCAGAAGGTGTCCTATCATCACCATTGATACGCCGAAGTGACAGAAGAACACAAGGGTTTCATCGCTGTGCTTTTCAATGCGGAACATACCGTTCTCGTGGATATAACCATGGTCGGCAAGAAGCTTATCAATACCCTCATGCACCCATTTAAGCTGTTCTTCAACATTGCCTGTTTGCATATAATCGGACTTGAACCAATTATTGCGGTCATAGTATATCTCTTTGTCCGCCCACTCGGTGGGGTACATATCCCATGGGATACGATGTCCTCCGTCAGAGGTGGGTATTATGCCGTTAAATTCTCTCAGCCAAGGGAGAGTTTCGGCGGTATCCCCACGGAGCTTCAGGGAATATTCCGCTGTGAGCTGTGCTCTGCCAAGGGGAGAAACGTAGAACTTTGAAACGTCCCAATTCTTTACACGCTGTGCAAGAAGCTCTGCTTCACGCTTGCCCTTTTCTGTAAGGGTATCATGAACGTAATCGGGGTCGCCGTGTCTGATAAAAATAAGACGCATAAAAATACCTCCTAGTTAGTCTGCCATTGGTTTTATTTCAGCGTTGTAGGCTCTTCTAAGGAAGAACAGCGACGCCATGATCGAGAATATTTCAGCTATCGGGAACGCCCACCAGATAGCGTCAAGCTTGCCTGTAAGGGAAAGAAGATACGCCACAGGAAGAAGCACAACAAGCTGTCTTGTAAATGAAACGAGCATAGAGGAAAGTCCCCTGCCGAGAGCCTGCAATGATGAGATTATGATTATATCAAAGCCTGCGAAGAAGAAGTGTGTGCTGATTATACGCAGGGCTGTTACGCCTATGCTTAGCATATTATCGCTTGCGTCAAAGAGTTTCAGAAGCTGTGCAGGGAAAATCTGCATAATGATAATGCCGACTATCATGATAGACACAGAATATATCATGGCGTATTTTATTGCACCTGTGATACGCTTTTTCTTTCTTGCACCATAGTTATAGGCAACGATAGGGATAAGACCGTTATTAAGTCCGAAAACAGGCATGAAAACGAAGCTCTGAAGCTTGAAATACACACCGAAAACTGCGGCGGCGGTGTTTGAGAAGCCGATAAGTATTTTATTCATGCCGTATGTCATGATAGAAGAGATAGACTGCATTATGATGGACGGCAGACCGACAGCGTAGATCTTCTTGATTATTTTTGCCTGCGGTCTATACTTTACAAGGTTTATGGTTATCTCTTTGTTGAACTTCATATTGAAGAAAAGTCCGAAAGCTGCAGCGGTGAACTGACCGATACAGGTAGCCACAGCCGCACCTGTTACGCCCCACTTAGGGAAGAAGCCCACGCCAAAGATAAAGCAAGGGTCGAGGATAATATTTATCACTGCGCCTATTCCCTGAGTATACATTGAATAGATAGTTTTACCTGTTGCCTGCAAAAGCTTTTCCATGGTCATCTGACAGAAAAGACCGATACTTAGCAGGCTGATGATGGTTAGGTACTGGTCGCCATATTCGATAATTATTTTGCTTGAGGTTTGTGAGCGATAGAAGATCCCGGTGAAAAATGCACCGAAAACCACGAAGATAGCGAAGTTCACAAGGCAGAGAAAAATGCCGTTATTGGCGGCGCTGTTAGCCTGCTTGAAATTCTTTTCACCAAGTGATTTTGACAGCAGTGCGTTGATACCGACACCAGTGCCTGCACCGAGGGCTATCATAAGATTTTGCACAGGGAAAGCCAGTGACACGGCAGTGAGTGCGTCCTCGCTTATTTTTGCGACGAATATGCTGTCAACGATATTATAGAGCGCCTGCACGAGCATGGATATCATGATCGGCAGGGACATTTTGAACAGCAGGTCGCCTATGGGCTGCGTTCCCATTTTATTTTCTCTTACTTCTTCCATTTTACGATTCCCACCTTAGAGTTACTTTTTCTTAAAATATATACTTTAACATTTTTATTATAGCATTTTTATACGAAAGTTGTATGAATTATTTGTTAAATCAGCACAAATCGGGTGGTGTCCTCTATGATTCAGAATTTATGCAAGTTCTGAGCACGGGCGAACGATGTTCGCCCCTACCGATGTTTGTGGGGTTATCAAGGGTTGTGAGATAAACAATAATGCGAAATGTCAAGGGGGTGGGCTGTCGAGGGCGCCAGCCCCTACAGATTGTTAGGGGAAGTTTGTTGTGCCGCAAAATCGCTACGCTCTTTGCGGATTTACATTTGCTCAGGGCGAGGGTGGGCGGTGCAGATTTTGTACTCCGATATGGGGTTTGTTTGATATATGGCTCTCGTGTGCTTTTTACACTTTAATCTGCACCTTGTCGGCTTACGCCGAATGAGGCTCTGCCTCATACTCCGCTCAGGGCTTTGCCCTAAGAACCCACAAGGGACTCTGTCCCTTGACCCTGCAAGCCCTCTAACGCCGGGCTTGAGCCTGCGTTTTATCTCTCGCTACGCTCGGTGCTGTTTTTTTACTTTATGCTTGTTCTTTTCTTTGGTCAGCTTTGCTCATTCCTCATTCCTCACTCCTAACTCCTCACTTTACTCGCTTTACCGCTTGACGAAACCACTGTAAAGTAGTATAATATAAGAAATGCTGCTTATGCAAATTCTTTTACGGAGGTCCTTTATATGGAGAAAAAACCGTTTTATATCACTACCCCGATATATTACCCTTCCGGTAATCCTCATATCGGTCACTGCTACACCACTGTTGCTTGCGATTCCATCGCCAGATACAGACGTATGCAGGGCTATGATGTCATGTTCCTCACAGGCACTGACGAGCATGGTCTGAAAATCGAACAGAAGGCTGCTGAAAAAGGTGTTACACCTAAGGAATATGTTGATGAGGTAGTCAAGACTTTCAAAAAGCTTTGGAGCTACATGAACATCAGCTATGACAGATACATCAGAACTACTGACGATTATCACATTGAAACTGTTCAGAAGATCTTCAAGGCTCTTTATGACAAGGGCTATATTTACAAGGGCGAATACAAGGGCAAATACTGCACGCCTTGCGAAAGCTTCTGGACTGAGTCACAGCTTGACGAGAACGGCTGTTGTCCTGAGTGTCACAGAGAGGTAACAGAGGCTAAGGAGGAGGCTTACTTCTTCAAGATGTCGCCATTTGCTGATAGGATAGAGAAGCTTCTCACTGAGACAGATTATCTCCAGCCAAAGACAAGAGCCACTGAGCTTGTAAACAACTTTATCAAGCCCGGTCTTGAGGATCTTTGTGTATCAAGAACCACTTTCAAGTGGGGTATTCCTGTTACATTTGATGACAAGCACGTCGTTTACGTTTGGATAGACGCACTTTCTAACTATATTTCTGCACTTGGTTTCTGGAACGAGCAGTACAATGATTTTGACAAGTTCTGGCCTGCTGACGTTCACATGGTAGCAAAGGATATCATGAGATTCCACGCTATCATTTGGCC
>QWCB01008033.1_pt1 | contig 10692 bp, 12 predicted proteins | sample 1972511 | NCBI WGS metagenome assembly QWCB01 (sample SAMN09866719, study PRJNA288562) | Human gut metagenome isolate term5_stool, whole genome shotgun sequencing... | isolation source: gut | host: Homo sapiens | place: USA: California
TATATGCCCCTTCGATTGTGTTTTCAGCGACAGGACTGAACTCAATGCTCTTGATGTCGCTTGCATCGAATGTTACCGACGTACCGTCATTTTTGTTTACGACTACTGTTTGTGCATGGGTATAAGAAGCTGCCGTCAGGACAACAACGAGGAGTAAAAATATTTTTTTCATTTAACGATGAATTTGAATGTTTTAGAATATGTTTTTACGATAAATATGCCAGACTTTCCGTTGAGTGGTATCTCAACTGTTCCGCACTGACTTGCGGTTGCGCTGCCTATCACCTCGCCGTTGACGGCATAGACCGTCACCTTGCGGCCAGCTGGGAGTTGTTCACCCTTAAGGGAGCTGCCGATGGTAAAGATGCCTGTTTTGGAGCTGGCATCAACCGATGCTATGCCAGCGGCTTCTGTAAATTCAATCTTGCGATAATCGGCAATGGGATACTGAACCGTTTGCTTTGTGGTCGTAAGTACCAGAAAATCGGATGTGAAAGACACTACAGGTTTGTCGGCTAATGCGAAGAACGTCGCCGTTCCGTCAACATCGCTGACCTTGACATGCACGTAGTCGGTAGCCATGGCCGAAACACCAGCCATCGACAGCAGCAAAAGGCATGTCAGTTTTCGTAAATTTGTTTTGAATCTCATATTGTTTGAAGTTTTTTCGAGTCTGAAAACGGATGCAAAAGTAAACAATATGGAAAACACTCGCAATCCTTATTTATTGGGATTTTTACGTCAGCATTTGTCTTTGCTTCAATTCCAGGTACTTATTAATGACATCTATGCTGAGCGCTTCGGGCCTTGTCAGCAGACTTAGGATGCCATGCTGTTGGAGTTTTGTGACAATGAGACGTTTCTCGTAGGCGAATTTCTCAGCTATGACATGCTGGTAATAATCCTCCGTGGTGCGTTTGTCGGACTTAATAAAGTCGTTCAATTCCGAATCCTCAAAGAAAACCACCAGCAGGCGATGGCGTCGGCTGAGCATCTTCAGGTAAGACAACTGCCTCTGCAGGGCCGACATTCCCGAAAAGTTGGTGTAGAGAACCAGTAGGCTCCGTTTGCTGATTTGTTTGTTCACATTTACACAAAGATTGCTGAAGTCGGTCTCGCTGAAATTGGTCCGCTGATTGTAGAGAGCACCGAGAATGTGCTGCATTTGCCCCGGACGGCGAGACGGGGTGAGCAATGTGTCGAGATCATCGGAGAAGGTTATCAGTCCGGCCTTGTCCTCCCGGTGAATGGCAACATAGGAAAGCACCAGCGACGCATTGATACTATAGTCCAAAAGCGTCATACCATTGAACGCTTGCTGCATGACGCGTCCCTTGTCTATCACCGAATAGACCTGTTGCGACCGTTCCTCTTGATAGACATTCACCATCAATTGATTGCGACGGGCACTGGCCTTCCAATTGATGGAACGGTATTCGTCGCCTTTCACATACTCCTTTATCTGCTCGAACTCAGTGTTGTTACCCACACGACGGATGCGTTTGATGCCCATATCAGTGAGGTTGTTGCTCATGGCCAACAGTTCGTAATGGTTCAGCATGAGATAGGAAGGATAGACTTTCACATTTTTGTCCTCGCCCTCTGTGTATCGGCGCTCCACTAACCCCAGCATGGTACGGGCAAAGATACGTATCTTGCCAAAGTTATATTCTCCCCGTCTGACAGGGCGCAACGTGTAGGTAAGTCGGCGGACAGCATGTGCGGGGACGGCGAGACGGTATTCCACGTCTCTGCGCTGAAAGACTGCGGGTGTCTCATCAATGACCGTCGTCCTAATCATAAACGGATAGACACTCTTAACCGTGATTACCACTTTGTTGTCATCGCCATTTGACAGGCGGTCGGCACACTCGCGCGTTGCTTTAACGGCCTTTTTATAATAGAGAAGCACAGCATCGGTCAGCAAAATTGCCAGAAAAGCACACAACAATCCTTTCCCTATCGTGAACAACAGAGGAAAAGCAAAACCAAGTCCGATAATCAGAGCATTGGCCGTCAACAAGATGTAAAACCTTCGAGATAGGTACATTGATAATCTTTTCTGATGATGAAGAGTTAAAAGAATTGGGAAATTTTTCGTTCCTTACTTGGGCACTTCCACCTTCTCTATCAGCCGCTGGGCAACCTTCAGCGGTGTGTAGCCTTCCATCTCCGCCTCAGCGGTGAGCATGAGACGGTGCTGAAGTACACTCGGCGCTACAAACTTGATGTCGTCTGGCGCAACGAAGTCGCGGCCATTGAGAAGAGCATAGGCCTTGGCGGCGTTGAGAATGGCCACCGACGCACGGGGGCTCGCTCCGAGATAGACTGCCTTTGAGGTGCGCGACCGCTGAACAATGGAGGCAATGTAGCCAATGAGACTCTCTTCGACATAGACTTTCTCAAGCATCTTGCGCATGCCAAGCAATTCATCGATGGAGAGAACAGCCTGTCGTTCCTCCATCACCTCGAAGAGGGCGGCCTGTGTCTTGGCTGGGGCGCGGTTGATTTCATCCACCAAAACAAGTTGCGAGAAAACCGGTCCTTCGTGGAAATCGAACTGTGAGGTCTGCATGTTGAACACAGTTGTTCCGAGAACATCACTCGGCATCAGGTCGGGTGTGAATTGAATGCGCGAGAAACGGGCATCAATCAATTTTGAGACCAGACGTGCCAGCAGTGTCTTTGCGACACCCGGCACACCCTCAATGAGCACATGTCCATCGGCGAGGATTGCCGTCAGTATGAGGTCAACAGCCTGTTGCTGTCCTACAATCACATTGCCTATCTGCTGACGTACCTCAGCAATCTTGCCACTGAAAACGGTCAGGTCGGTTCGTTCAACTGTATTCTCTTCCATAATCTTCTATTGCATTTATAATTGGTTCAATATTTTGTCCATAGTGTCAACAAGCTCTTTCAGTTCGGAGTCTGATATCTTGGCGGCATCTTTCAGCTTTCTTATTTTCAGTAAGGTATTTTCCACTTCCTGACGGGTCAGCCCTGTGTGGTTGGTTATTAGCGTAACCGTTTCGCGCTGCTCTTCATCGGCCATAATGTCGGCCATGATACTGCGACGGATGGTTTCGGCAAAGTAATTACACTTCTTTGTCAGGAGGTCGCGATTGTCGTGGTGCTGATGATAGAGGGTTCCGATGAGCTTCACAAACTCAAGCGATTTGTTTTCTGGTGGTGTGACAACTGGAATGACACGCTGGCGACGACGGGCCGTGAAGACAAAGAAGAGCAGGAGTCCGAAGAGAGCAAGATAGACAGCCCATCGGAGTGGTTCCTTCTCTAAAAAATAGCTCAACGGAGAGTTTGATCCGTTGGACGATTTCGGCAGATAGGCCTGTGTCCTCACCACCTCCATGTTGCCAAACTGTGATATGGTTCGAAAAATCAACGGATTGATGACTGATTTGCACCATACGTGGGCTGAAGGTACCATAACTGTCAATCCAGACAGGAATTACATCTACACACCTGCTCTCTGGTCTATAGTCGTGCACCACCAACATGATTTTATTTCCTCTGCGAAGCAGCTGTTTCATAGCTTTCAAGTCTGTTACGGTCGGTGTGAAGTTGATGGCATTTACCATTATTGCACGAGGTTGTTTACCTTCTGACAGCAGTTGGGGCAAGGTTTTGTTGGTGACAGAATAGTCTTGAGATAGTGAACTCTGCACCAGCGAGTCGAATACGGCACAACCAAAGGGCTGACGGTCGGTGTGAAGGTAGGTGGGTTGCCAGACAAACTTGCTGGGAGCATTCCATTGGAGGACAAACACAAACACAAGGAAAGCCAAAACGCCCAAAACAAACTTACGGTTCATGGTTGCCCTCCTTCCGTTATTTCTTTCTGCAACTCCAACATCAAAGCCACTTGGGCACCGTCAGCCTGATAATTTCCATAGCGAACTCGCATAAAGAGATTCGTGAAACGAACGAAAGCAGGCAAAAGGAATTCCTTGGTGTATTGTGTCGGGGTCTTGTATATCTGCCAGTTTATGCGATGATTATCGGCCAACCAGCGAAGCGTCTGCAAATAGACAATACACACACACCGATTGTAATCATTGAGTCGCCGGGCCTTATCAAACTCCGCCTCAAAGTCAATGCCGTAGATGTTGTTCTCCTCGAAAGCATTTTTCGACGACCGTCCTTCTGTTCTGAAAAGGGCCGGTTTGTAGCGCCAGAGCAAATATCCTACCACGCCCAACAGGGTCAACGCCACAAGAATGTAGAGCAAAATCCGCACGTCACCATCGGACTTGATGGAGAACACATCATCGAGGAAACGGCTTATCTGCTGAAGAATCCATTCAAACAAGTTGCTGTCTGGTGCTTCAAGCTCACGAGCATAGTTGTAAGCCTCATCAGACTGAAACTGATGAAGTAGTGAACTGTCGCACGTTAGGGTGTCCTTGAGCTGTGAGAGCATTGGCAAAGCAGTTAGACTAAGTCCTCAAAATTATCTATTTCCTTGCTTTTGGCAGACATTTCCTCAAAGCGTTGTATGTCCTCATCTACCGAGACATCGTCCTTTTCCTCAGCCAAACTACCGTACTGATAGCCAAGGCCTATTGTGTTCAGTGACATTGAGAGATACATTCCGAAAGTCTGAATCACAGCAAAAAGGTAGAGAGCGAAGCTGAAGATGGATGAATTGACTATGGGATTCTCATTGTCGCTTACCACAAACAGGGCTTTCACCAAGAACATGATGTACCATGGCAGCATGAAACACCCCTGAATGACATTCGCAAGGATATTCAACACAAGCAAAAAGCCCAAGATAGCCCAAAAATGATGCGCCGTTAGCCTTATGCTTTGCCTAAGAGAGTTGAACACTGTCTGATTGTCCTCGAAGATATAAATAGGGTATGCCAATGACAGGGGTACGATAGCGACCACAACCAGCAAAACAAGCAGTAAGAGAATCCCCCACCATTCCGTAAGATAGACTATCAAACCAAACACCGCATATAACAACAACACAATCGTTCCCAAAGTTAAACCCATAATGAGGGAACGCTTGGCAGCCTTAATGATTTTCGGTTTGAGGTCTTTCAGTGTGACCCCTCGCAGTCGTTCGTCATTTTCGTGGTAATGACGCATCATCGCATAGGTAAAAGCCGCCAAGAGAATGCTTCCTATCAAGATAAAGATGAAATAAGAAACATAAGATATGATTAGTTTTACGACAAGGGAATCCCCTATGTTTACCTCCTCGTTGACTGCCATATCCGAAAAGGTGGAGGTCAAATAATTCAGCGAAAACGCTTGCAACAGGCTAAGTGGAAGGAGCAGATACAAACATCCTTTCAACCATAATTTGCTGTTTTCCTTGAGAAAGTCGAAAGTATCTGAAAACTTATCGCCGAAAGAGCGAACTTTATAGAGTTGAATTTTGGGGCGTTCTATCTGCATTGTGATTACGTTTATAAGGTAAATAAATAAAATAAAATACGACAAATATCGCCGAAAGGGCTATGATGGTCAGCCGAAGCTCGTCGCCCATGTCTGTATGCCGTGTGAGAAAACTCTCAATGAATCCTGCTATGATAAATAAAGGTACTGTCCCAGCCACTATTTTCATGCCTCGCCGTGCACCACACTTGAAGCTCTCAAGACGGGAATACGTCCCAGGGAAGAGCCATCCATTACCCATTGCCAAGCCAGCGGCACCAGCCACTATGATGGACGACAGCTCAAGCGTGCCATGAAGCATGGTTGCCATGAGGCTTTCGCCAAGAAGTCCCTGTTGATAGAAGAAAGTATCGAAGCAACCGATCATCAAACCATTCTGAAAGAGCATCAATCCAGGAATGAAACTTGTGAGCAGACCTGACACGAAGATATTGAACGACACCATTATATTATTGAAGGTGATTTGCCAGAACATGGAATCCGAGGGAGACAAACCATAAACACCCATCGGATGTCCAGCCTTGATGTTCTCCATCGTCATGTCCATATAGGCATCGCCCATAATAAGACGGGGGAAATCACTGTCGCCGACCGTTGAAACCACTCCGACAAAGTCACTTACGGCGAAAATCAGGAAGGAAATCAGGAGCAACCGCCGTTCGTTCCACATCACATCGGGCACTTCTTGCGACCAGAATGTTATCAATCTTGTCCACTTCTCGCGCTTGTTCCGATATATCTCGTTGTGCAAGGCCGAGGCAAGGTTGTTCAAATAAGCCGTGATTCGTGAGTTGGGATAGTGGGTTTGTGCAAAGGCAAGGTCAGCCGTCAGGTCGGTATAGACATCGGCAAGGTGGTCCGGTGAATCGTTCGTGGCTTTATCCACAACGCTTTCCGTAGCTCTCCACTTGTCAATGTTATTCCGGATGAACAATATCTCTTTCATGAAATTAGAGGTCTGACCGTACTTTTACTTTAATTTAGGAGCAAAAGTACAGATTTATTCTTATATTTGCAACAGAAAACAGAAATTCTTTTGACAACGATCATGCCTGAATCCAATATCATTACGGGACAATACGTTCGCATCAATCAAACCGCAGCCAGCATCGGGACACGCCTTGTGGCAAGAGGAATAGACGCCATCATAGTGGTTGCCTATGCCATTGGAATAATTCTGCTGATGGAACAGATCATCACTATTAACCGCTATTACATCTTTGTTTTTCTTCCGGCAATCCTCTATTCGTTTCTCTTCGAGCTCTTCAACAACGGACAGAGCCTCGGCAAGATGATCATGCATATTAAAGTGGTGAAAATAGATGGCAGCACACCCACCATAGGCGACTATTTCATGCGTTGGCTGTTGCAAATCATCGACATTGACATGATGGGAGTGGGCGCATTAGCCATCCTCCTCACCAAGAACAGCCAACGGTTAGGCGACCTCGCCGCAGGCACGATGGTCATCAAGCTGAACAATTACCGGCAATTGCAGGTCTCGCTCGACGAGTTCTCTTATCTGGAGCGCAACTATATGCCAGTTTATCCGCAGGCAGAGGACCTCACTCTCAACCAGATTGACGTCATCCAACGAGCCCTCAACTCTGACTATGGGCAAGAACGCAACAACAGAATAGAATTATTGGCCGAGAAAGTGCACAGTATGCTCGGAATTTCCTATGACAAAACGAGTGCGGAAAAATTCCTCTACACAATAGTAAGGGACTATCAGCACTACTCGCTGGAAATCGTGTGACACCTACTTATTATATTGACATAGGTTGGACACTTTGCTAAAAGAGTTGATTCAAATTTTAAAATGCGTACTTTCGTCAGGAAAATTAAATATTTCACATAAAAGCACTTCTGCAATTACCAAGGCTTAAATTTCGACAAAAATACAAAATAAACACTTGCATTCATGCTTTTTAGTTGCAAAACTGATATTTTTTTTATTCTTTTGCAAAATACAGCTTGAGCCAATTGGCATCAATAAATTACATATTGTTGGCGATGGGAAGAAAAAGACACGATTTTCTTTGGTGTTTTGATTTAATTTGGATAAATTTGCGGTATCATTTGACAAACTGACACTAACATAAACATTTTAAATTACAATTACTATGGAAGTTGTTAAAATTATGAAAACTCTGGAGCAGAAGCATCCAGGAGAATCAGAGTACTTGCAGGCTGTGCAGGAAGTACTTGAGTCTATTGAGGAAGTGTACAATCAGCACCCTGAGTACGAGAAGGCAAAAATCATCGAAAGAATGGTTGAGCCTGAGCGTATCTTCACTTTCCGTGTGACATGGATTGACGACAAGGGCGAAGTACAGACAAACCTCGGCTATCGCGTACAGTTCAACAGCGCTATTGGCCCGTACAAAGGTGGTCTCCGCTTCCACAAGGCAGTTACTCCTTCAATGTTGAAGTTCCTCGGTTTCGAGCAGACTTTCAAGAATGCGCTCACAACATTGCCTATGGGTGGTGGTAAAGGTGGTTCTGACTTCGACCCAGTGGGCAAGTCTGACGCTGAAATCATGCGCTTCTGCCAGGCCTTCATGCTCGAATTGAGGCACAATATCGGCCCTGATCAGGATATCCCTGCTGGTGACGTAGGCGTTGGTGGCCGCGAAATCGGTTACATGAACGGTATGTACCAGAAACTCACACGTCAGTATCACACAGGCGTGCTCACAGGTAAGGGTCTGACATGGGGTGGATCTTTCTTCCGTCCTGAAGCAACAGGTTACGGTGCCCTCTACTTCACAGAGCATCTCCTCAAGAAGGCTGGCAAGGACATCAAGGGCAAGAAGATCGCTCTCTCAGGCTTCGGCAACGTTGCTTGGGGTGCAGCTAAAAAGGCAACAGAGCTCGGTGGCAAGGTAGTTGCTATCTCTGGTCCTGATGGTGTATGCGAAATCCCAGAAGGCATCACTCCTGAGATGATCGACTACATGCTCGAAATGCGTTCTTCAAACCGCAACAAGGTTGAAGATATGGCTACTAAGTTCCCAGGCAAGGCTAAATTCATAGCTGGTAAGAAGGCTTGGAGCATTCCTGTTGACATCGCACTCCCTTGTGCATTCCAAAACGAGCTCAGCGAAGACGACGCTAAGGAGCTGAAAGCTAACGGATGCTGGTGCTGCTGCGAGGTTTCAAACATGGGTTGCCAGCCAGGCGCTATCCACTTCTTCCAGAAGAACGGCATTCTCTTTGCTCCAGGCAAGGCTGTTAACGCAGGTGGTGTGGCTACATCTGGTCTTGAAATGACACAGAACGCAGCTCACTTGAACTGGGCTCCTGCTGAAGTTGATGCTAAACTCCACTGGATTATGGAAAGCATCCACGAGCAGTGCGTTAAATTTGGTACTCAGAAAGACGGTAGCGTCGACTACGTTAAGGGTGCCAACATTGCTGGCTTCATGAAGGTTGCTCAGGCAATGCTTGAACAAGGCGTAATCTAATAAGCTTTCTCCGTCGCCCACTCACATTGCGTGAGTGGGGACGACATACAACGGGAGAAAGCTGAACTAAACATAAAACTTATGAAGAAAATCAGAATTCTCCTAATAGTATTAACATCATTCGTAGGCTTTACCATCTCGTCACTGTGCAACGCACAGACGAGTGGTAAAGCCTCTTATTATAGCAACAGGCTCCACGGGCGCAAGATGAGCAATGGCGAGCGTTACAACAGCAAAGGCTTTACCTGCGCACACCGCACACTGCCCTTCGGAACCAAGCTGAAGGTCACCAACACACGCAACGGACGCTCCGTAGTAGTGAGGGTTACCGACCGCGGCCCATTCGTACGGGGACGCATAGTCGATCTTTCCTATGCTGCAGCCAAGGAGATTGGCATGATTTCAAGTGGAGTTGCCTACATCAAGGTGGAGAGATTGCCCAAGGAAACAGAAATACCGTACGCTGCAGAGCCAAAGTCAATCCAAATGCCTGATATTGAATACGGTCTGGCTGGTGTATGCTACGAGTTCATACCCGAATGGAAAGAGGACAACAGCACCGAGCAACCCAAAAAGATAGCCCGAAAAAGCATTTATCCATCAACGACACCGTTAAATCAACATAACGTAACTACCTGAAAACAAACACAATAGCTAACACATCGCAAAACATGACCTTTTGCAAGCCGATAGGTGACCTTTCACTCACCAAAAGGTCACCTATTATCATCCAAGCGCAGCCCATGGAAAATTCTGCAACAACCGCTGTCTGGTAAACCTTTTTATTAATTTCCGAAATTAGGGCTGACACTTCTCACGAGGTATCAGCCCTTTTGCTTATCTTTGTATTTGAAAAAAAATTATAACCATGAACAAAGATAGTCATTTTACCAGACTGCTGGTCTATAGTCAGGTCGTAAAGTTACTTGATAAAGATAAAATTCTTCAAATCAGCAGTGACTCACAAGGAAGCAAGGCTTATGTGGAGCAGGGAAATTCTTAAAAAAACAATGGGTCTTTTAAAGGATCCGCTCAAAATAAAACTATCGGGGGAGACTACTCAAACGGCTGCGCTACAAACCCTTCGCCGCGGGGGCCGTAGCTACTACTTATAAACACGTCAGTATCGTAGAAGTACAGGTTGTACGAGTAGAAAATAGGAGTGTCGGGATCAGCACTGGACGTCCAGTAGCAACCGACGGAACCGAGGGCGTAAAGCGTACCAGTGGCGTAATGGCCCAACGCAGGGAGGAAGAAGTATTTTCCAATCTCACTATTCTTAGGCTTGCCATTCTTGGGAGAAATGTAGTAGTAGGCGGAATTTTTAAGCAAATCGTTACCCTTGGGATCTTTAAGCTTTAAAGCAGCAGGCTTCCTGCCGTTTTCTCGAGCGATGACGCTGAGCTTCTTCAACCATATGCCACCGGTGTGAAGATCCCCGAAAATCTCCCACCAAGTACTATCATCCCAATGAACATCGCCCTTCAATCCGTACCAAGCCATTTCGTTGGCATTGGGAAGCTTCTTGAAGAGAGGATTGACGGAAGCCTCGAAAGCACCGCTACCTTCGTGAAACCAACGAGCACCATCGGCCTTGGACTTGGGATAACCGTCGTTTGTTGCACCGTTCGTTGTTGGCTGCCAAGGTACAGCAGCGTCCCACTCGTGGCCAGACCAATAGTTCTTTGCGGCATCCCACATGTAATAATTGCGACCGCTGTAATGTCTAACACCAAGATTAACGGGAATATCACAAATCTTATTGGCACCAAAGTTATGTGATTTATAA
>QWCB01010540.1_pt1 | contig 10682 bp, 11 predicted proteins | sample 1972511 | NCBI WGS metagenome assembly QWCB01 (sample SAMN09866719, study PRJNA288562) | Human gut metagenome isolate term5_stool, whole genome shotgun sequencing... | isolation source: gut | host: Homo sapiens | place: USA: California
CACCTCGCCCTCATACAAGAATCTCTCCGAGTCGGCAACTCTCGCCTCTCGGCAGGAGACAGCCTCCCTCGCAGCGCGTCAGAAGAAATTTATCCAAAACCTGGAGGCTGCCCTGATCCGCATCGAGAATAAGACCTACGGCGTCTGCCGCATCACCGGCAAGCTCATCCCCAAGGAGCGGCTCCGTGCCGTCCCCCACGCTACACTTAGCGTCGAGGCCAAGAACGCCGGATACAAGTAAATCTCAGGTAAGTCTATCGTCTATAGTGAGCGTCAACGACATACCCTCCACGGCAGATCGACCTGTCACGGACCCGAGAGAGATGCCTGCAGATCGTCCCCGGCGTCGACTTACAGTCGCTGTGGGACTTGCGATCCTACTCCTGGTCATCGACCAAGCTATCAAGATATGGGTTAAGACCCATATGGAGCTGGGCGAGAGTATCGTGGTGGCAGACTGGTTTCAGATCTACTTCACGGAGAATCCAGGGATGGCATTCGGCTGGGAGCTTTTCGACAAGCTCTTCCTGACACTCTTCCGCATAGTCGCCAGCGTGCTGCTGGGGTGGCTGGTGGTCTACGTGTCAAGGAGGCGATATGGTCGCGGAGTGCTGACCTGTCTGGTGGCTATCTTTGCCGGTGCAGTGGGTAATATCATCGACTCTATTTTTTACGGAAAGATATTTACCCACAGCTATGGGCAGGTAGCGACGATCTTCCCCGCTACACCGGAGACAGGCTATGGAGACTGGTTTCAGGGAAAGGTGGTGGATATGTTTTACTTCCCCATCATCCGCAGTCAGTGGCCCGACTGGGTACCCGGCTGGGGAGGAGAAGAGCTGATCTTCTTCCGTCCGATATTCAACTTTGCCGATGCCTGCATCTCGGTCGGTGTGATCGCGCTACTGCTATTCTACAGCGGCTCTTTTGCCCACCTGATGAGTCATGTCGGCAGTAAGAAGCCTAAGGACAGAGCACCGGAGGACTCCGACATACGTGATGAGGAAGCATCGTAGTCTCTGCAGCCTGATCCTGCTCTCCATCGCACTGACAGTGCTCCTCTCACAGTGTCGCCGTCGACCGAATGAGGTCCTGACGAGAGACGAGATGAAGGCGGTCACCAAGGACATGGTCCTGGCCCAGTCTTATATTGACAGCAAGTATGGGATGCCGGACTCGGTCCGCGAGGCATACTATAGGAGTGTGCTGGAGAAGCATGGGATCTCGCAGGCAAAGTACGATACCTCTCTCTTCAGCAGGAGGCCGTGGTCTTAGACACCCTCTATCAAGACTCCATTCGTCGTGCCGGGCTCACTTACAAATCACCGGAGTCGCTCTGGAGAGAGCCCTCGAGGGTCTGTCTCTCGGAGGGAGACCGAGCCTACCGCTTCATGATGTGTGAGCTCAGTAGTGGTACCGTGGCGGGAGGGGATACGCTTGACTTTGGCTTCAATATACTGCCGGGCCTGCTCAGCTCGGGGGAGAGGATCGAGATCTCCTTTATCACCCTCACCCGGGACAGCAGCATCGTCTACTCCACACAGGCCACACTGAATGGCAAGGGCGACCGACGGATAGCACTCGAGTATGTCACGCCACAAGACACCACTAGCGAGCAGAGCCAGTGGCACCGCCTCTTCCTCTCTTACTATCGTGACCGGGACTGCCTGAGGAAGATCCCTCTGGTCCTCGATAGCATTTACCTCTCTAAGCGTGAGACTCCCGTGGTGGCGGAGAAACCGGCAGAGGAGGAGACTGAAGAGTAAAATTGACTAACTTTGCAACTAAGATCGGCACAGACCTATGGGACAGACGGGAGACATGACACTCATCTACAGTCCGGAGATACTGGACTTTATCCAGCAGAGCATGAATTACCTCGCTCTGCTTGATCCCGAGGTAGCCCCCCGATGGACGAGGGAGACGGTGCGTGAGTGCCGTGACACGCTGGCAGCAGTGTATGCCGCAGCGACGAGACTTCCGGACTTGGACCCATCGCTTTTCTTTGGCGAGCTGGAGCACCTCGTCGAGGAGGAGGACTATGAGCGGGTGAGACGTCGCCACGAGCGATTCTTTGCTGACCGAGACCTATTTCCAGATGCACTCAACGAGCAGATGCAATACTCTGAGCGCCCGATCAACATCAGTCTCAGCGAGCTGCTTGCCGACCTCTTCCAGGCTCTGGCAGATATCGTCTGGGTCTATAGACAGCAAAACGAGGAGACGATGGTCCAGTCCATTGCCGAGGCGAGGTATGCCTTTGACCACGAGTGGGGAGAGAAGCTGGCAGCTGTGCTCAGACGACTTCACCTCCTGCTCAGCGATCCTGACTTTATGCCCCTCGAGATGCCGGACGATAAGGATGACCTATTGAGCTACGATGAGTGACATGCCTATAGATCGGACCACCATCACCAAGGAAGAGCTCGGGGAGCTGGAGGCGGAGGAGCTTCCGGTGCCGGTCACGATCCTTGACGCCTCGTGCTCTGACGATGAGATAGAGAGCGTCATGGCGGCTCTCTCAAGGGCCGATGTCCTCGGCCTTGACACAGAGACTAAGCCATCATTCCACAAGGGCGAGGGAAATAAGGTCTCCATACTCCAGCTCTCCGATCACGAGAGATCCGTAATCATCAAGCTCCTCACCTTTGACGGAAAGGAAGACAAGGCATCACGCCTCGCCCCCGTGGCACGCGTGCTGGCAGATGACAGTACACTCCTCGTGGGGGTATCTATCCACGATGACGCCCTTGCCCTAAGGAAAGACCATGGTCTTGAGTGTCATCAGGTCCTTGAGCTCCAGCTGACGGCCAAGGCCGCAGGGCTAAAGGTCTTCTCGCTCTCCAAGCTCTATGCCCTACTCTACGACAAGCGCATCTCCAAGAGCCAGCGACTCAGCAACTGGGAGAGCGAGAGACTCTCGGAGGCGCAGACCAACTATGCCGCACTCGATGCCTATGCCGGCCTGCTGATCTACGACGGACTCAAGGACTTCGTCAAGCCCTCCATGATCGAGAAGAGAGTGGGCCCGAACGTGAGAGTACCCAAGTCGAAGAAGAGAGAGACCTCTGCGAGGGTACGAAAGCGCAGGGTGAAGGCTAAGGTCAAGGGGGCAAAAGCAAAAAGTAAAACCACCGACAAATAACTCACCCTATGGGCACTAACCTATACACCATACCGATACTCCACCTACGACCCGGTAAAGACGAGCCGATGGAGCGCCGTCATCCTTGGGTCTTCTCCGGAGCTCTTGATCGGAGAGATACCAATGGACTGATGGAGGGAGACTTGGTCGAGCTCAGAAGCTCAACGAATGACTTTGTCGCCCGCGGCTACTGGTCTCCGGAGAATATTGCGATACGGATCCTCACCTTCGACGCTTCGGAGGAGATTGATCAAGCATTTTGGATCCGACGCCTAAGGGAGGCTCTTGAGGTGAGGGAGGCTGTCGGCTTGGCGGGAGAGCACGCTGCCCTCCGCTGGATCTATGGCGAGGGCGATGGTCTCCCGGGGCTGGTCATCGACCTATACGACTCCATCGCTGTCATGCAGGCTCACACGCTCGGCATCCACCGACAGAGACACCTGATCTCAGAGGCTATGTCCACCGTGCTTGGCAGTCGCCTGCAGGTGGTTTACTACAAGAGCGCCGAGACGCTGACGGCAAGCTCTCCGATAGAGGGGGAGATCGATGAGCTGCTCATGGGGTCGCTACCGAGGGAGCAGGAGGTGGTGATTGACGAGCGGGGGATGAAGTTTTACCTTGACGTTGTCAAGGGACAGAAGACCGGCTTTTTCTTAGATCAGAGAGACAACCGCTCCCTCCTGAGACAGTATGCTAAGGGGCGTAAGGTGCTCAATATGTTTTGCTACACGGGAGGATTCTCCCTCGCTGCCATGCTGGGAGAGGCTAAGCAAGTGGTGTCCGTAGACAGCTCGGAGCGCGCCATAGACATGACGGCAAGGAATATGGAGCTCAACTTCCCCGGCAGAGACGATACCCACGAGGAGATCGCCACCGATGCATTCGCCTACCTAGAGGGACTACAGGGAGGAGAGTACGACCTGATGGTGCTGGATCCGCCCGCCTTCGCAAAGAATAGACGCGTCCTCTCACGCGCACTCAACGGCTACCGTCGGCTCAATCGCATTGCACTACAGAAGATTGCCCCCTCGAGCCTGCTCTTCACCTTCAGCTGTTCACAGGTGGTTAGCCCGGAGAAATTTCAGGAAGCGGTATTTACCGCTGCTCTGCAAGCCGGGCGTGAGGTGAGGATCCTCCATCGCCTTACTCAGGCTGCGGATCATCCCGTAAATATCTATCACCCCGAGGGAGAGTATCTCAAGGGTCTAGTACTCTACGTTAAGTGATGTCCCGGCACTTCTCTCGACTTGCTCCGTTGCTTCTTCTCATCGGGATGCTGTCCTCTTGCATTCAGACGAGGAAGGAGAGAGAGTCGGAGAAGGTCAACTACCGAAAGTGGAGCGAAATCATCGCCAGTGATACGCTACGAGTAGGGACGGTCACCTCCCCTACAGACTTTTACTTCTACAGAGGCGAGCCCTTCGGGCTGGAGTATCAGAAGGTGTCTCGCTTTGCCGAGGCGCACAAGCTCAAGCTTGACATCAAGGTCACCGGTAGCAGGGATAGCCTTATGGCATGGATCAAGTCCGGGGCTATCGACCTATCCATCACCCCCTTTGCCATGACCTCTGAGATCAGCAAGTCGTATGACTTTGCCGGCATTGTGGACACGATCGCCTTAGTAGTGGTGCAAAATAAGTCCATCACCCCGCTCCTCCGCCAGGTGGGCGACTTAGACGGGAAGTCGATCTACGTCTCCTCCAATAGTCCTGCGGAGATGCGCTTGGAGCAGATCATTGCGGAGGCCGCCCTGGACTCTCTCCATATCCTACCCGTTGACTCTCTGGGTGATGTGGACCTGATCAAGTCGGTCGCCGATGGAGACAGCATCCGTTACGCAGCGGTAGACACCCGACTGGCGGGATTATTTGAGCGGCACCACCCCACCCTTGACACAGAGCTCCGCATCAGCGTACCACTGCGGTACAGTTGGATGCTGCATAAGGGCAACCAGAGCCTGACCGAGCAGATCAGCCGCTTCTTCTCTTCATCTTCTAATGAGGAAGAGGAAGGAGACCCTGACCGCCTGCTTACGATGGAGAGCGGCAATTACTTCAAGGGACTCAGATCCCCCTTCCCCACCCCTACTATCCGGCAGGGAGCGATCTCTCCATACGATGAGATATTCATGCAAGAGGCAAAGCGGCTGGGCTGGCACTGGACCTATCTCGCTGCGATCGCCTTCACAGAGTCTCGCTTCATCCCTGACATCGTGGCTCGATCAGGAGCGAGAGGCCTTATGGGTGTGATGCCTGCTACCGGACGAGCCTATGGGGTGAGTAAGGACCAGTTGCTGGACCCCCTGACAGCAGTGCGCGTGGCTGTCAATTGTCTCCGGGACAATGAGAAGTCCTTTAGCAACATCCGGGACATCCATGAGCGGGAGTGCTTCACTCTCGCGGCCTACAACGCCGGCTATGGTCACGTCCTGGATGCGATGCGGCTGGCACGGAAGTACAGCGCACCGGACAGTGTCTGGAATGGAGGGGTGAGGGAGTACCTCCTCCTCAAGAGCACACCGAAGTACTTCAATGACCCCGTGGTCAAGTACGGCTACGTCCGTGGCTCGGAGACCGTCAAGTATGTAGACAATATCATGCAACTCTCTGCCCTCTACCAAGGAGCAAAGAGTAAGGGAAAATAGTTAGCTAAGAGTATGAAAATAGTAAACTTATCAGAGCAAAACAGCCTCATCAACCGCTTCATCGCAGAGATGAGGGATGTCAATATCCATTCGGGACCAAGGATATGTACCTGCCTACTGAGGAAGTGGTAGTTGCCACCATCCTTCGTGCCGGTCTCCCCATGCAGAGCGGACTGACCAATTACTTCGACAAGGCTGACAATGCTTTCGTATCCGCCTACCGCAAGGAGGGTGGAGACAGTAAGCTGGGATTTGACGTACACATCGAGTACCTGGCCTCCCCCTCTCTCGAGGGACGCACGCTGATCCTTGCCGACCCCATGCTGGCAACAGGAAGCTCGATGATGCTTGCCTATAATGCACTCCTCACCAAGGGGCAGCCCGCCACCACCCACTTCGCTGCCATCATCGCCAGCCAGCAGGGTGTCGATATGCTTGCGAAGCATGCCCCTGAGGACTCCACCCTCTGGATCACCGCCCTCGATGAGAAGCTCAATGAGCACGCCTACATCGTCCCCGGACTGGGCGATGCCGGGGATCTCTCCTTCGGGACCAAGATGGACTAAGCGGATATTATACTACGAGCAGAGCCTCCGAGGGGACAATTGTCTCGTCGGAGGCTCTGCTCATTTTGTACTCGGATAGTCTACACCTTCCGCAACCAGATGCTCCTCACACTGTGATCGTCACTCTTCTCAAGGATGAGATTGGAGCGAAAGCGCGTCGGCTCGATATTCTGGACTAAGTTGGTCAGATTGACATCATCCCACACTTGATTGGCCAGCTTAATAGTCTCTTCCTTAGATAGATCAGCGTAGCGGTAGAAGTAGGAGTCCTTATTCCTAAACGCCGTCTGCTGCAGCTTAATAAATCGATCCACATACCACCTGCGGATCGCAGACTTCTCCGCATCGACGTAGATTGAGAAGTCAAAAAAGTCTGACACAAAGACCGACCGACGTGCCCTGGACGCATCCACACTCGCCTGCAAGACATTGATCCCCTCGATGATCAGCACATCCGGCTGATCCACCTCGTCATACTCTCCCTTGATCACATCGTAGTATAGGTGGGAGTACTTGGGTGACGGGAGGTGTCGACGACCGCTCTTGACAGCGGCGAGGAAGTTGAGCAGACTCATCACATCGTAGCTCTCAGGAAATCCCTTTCGGTCGCTCAGGCCGCGCCGCTCCAGCTCGGCATTGGAGTATAGGAAGCCATCGGTCGTCACGAGAGAGACCTTTGGCGTCTCCTCATTCATCGAGAGGAGCTTCTGCAAGACTCTCGCTGTGGTACTCTTACCCACAGCGACACTACCGGCGATCCCGATGACGTAGGGAACGGTCTGAAACTGACGATGAAAAAACTCGCCATAGTCGCTCTGAAGATTCTTATGATGCATGATATTTATCTCCAAGAAGCGACACATAGGGAGGTAAATATCACTGATCTCCTCTATGGTCAGCGGCTCATTCATCGCATGGAGCTTGCTAATGTCAATCTCGGAGAAAGGAAAATTGGGGTGGCTGTCCAAGCTGCTCCATTGATCTCGAGTGAATGATTGATAGGGGGAAAAGGTTGCGGTATAGGGTTTCATTGTGCTGTAGTCCGATCCTGCATAATTATTCATCGGCAAAGGTATTCAATTTACCTCTTACGGATGTCCCGATAATATGTGCAAAATAAAGGACTGACCGGAGCTCACTTGTTTATTGCTAATGGTGAGAGCGTCGAAGTTAAACATCCATAAGCCGATGGTCAAACCGGGCATACTATTTGCAAAGTGTTAATTAGGCACTTTCGGACTATTGACCACAACCGGTTTAATCCGTTTATTTGTCTGGAAATAGAACTAATAAGACAACATAGAATTCGTATGAAAGCAAAAGACATCATCCTTACTAGTGTGCTGGTGGTCGCCTGCTCGACCCTCAGTGCGATAGGGGGAGCTGCCATCACAAAGCACGGCAGCGACTCCCCTGAGACTTATGAGACTTCCGAGCCGGCCAAGTCCTCAAGGGCCTATATGGCCTCTACCCCGCCCAACTTTGTAGAAGTGGCTGAGAGGACCATCGACGGTGTGGTCAACATACGCACAGAGAAAGCTGTGAGAATGACACAGGAGAGGTTTTTTGATCCCTTTGAGTTCTTCTTCGGCATCCCCTCCCAGCGAGACCCTCGGCAGGAGGGACGCTCCCGACAGGAGGCTCACAAGCAAGTGGGCATCGGGTCAGGCGTGATCATCAGCCGAGATGGATATATCGTGACCAATAACCACGTCATCGATGGTGCTGACGATGTCTTCGTCACGACCAATAGCAATGAGGAGTATAAGGCCAAGGTGGTCGGCACCGACCCCTCCACCGACCTCGCCGTGATCAAGATCGAGAGTGGCAAGGAGCTGACGGCCATTCCCTTCGGCAACAGTGATGATCTCCGTGTCGGAGAGTGGGTACTGGCGATAGGCAACCCCTTCAACCTCCGCAGTACGGTGACCGCCGGTATCGTCAGCGCCAAGGGGCGCGCTGCCGGGAGTGGTCAGGGATCTCTCCAGGTGGGCTCCTTTATCCAGTCTGATGTGGCCGTCAACCCCGGCAACTCCGGTGGGGCTTTGGTCAATATGGCAGGCGAGCTGATAGGCATCAATACGATGATCTACTCCAGCACCGGTAACTACGCGGGGATCTCCTTCGCCATCCCCACCTCGATAGTCCACAAGGTGGTCAGCGACCTAAAGGAGTATGGTACCGTCCAGCGTGCCGTCCTCGGCATTGCCGGTACCAACATCACCTCTGCCGCCACCGAGAAGTACGACCTCAAGGTCTCTCAGGGCGCTTTAGTGATGGAGGTGGCAGACAGGAGCTCGGCGAAGCAGGCCGGACTCACGAAGGGTGATGTGATCACCTCTATTGATGGACACAGCATCTCCACGATGTCGGACCTACAGGAGGCTATCTCTACCCACAAGCCGGGTGACAAGGTCCGGATGTCTGTGGATCGTAAGGGTAAGGCTATGACGATCGACCTCGTACTCAAGAATAGCGAGGGAAATACCGATGCCGTGACTCGGATCGACGAAAGCTCGATCGGTGCCGCCTTCCTGGAGCTCAGCGACAAGGAGATGAGCGACCTCGGGATCTCCTACGGAGTAAAGGTAGTCGGTGTGGACAGGGACGGAAAGTTCTTCCGTGCCGGCATCCGCAAGGGAGACGTGATACTCGCTGTTAATAACCTCCGCGTGAGCAAGAAGGACGATGTGGAGAAGGTGGTGAGTGACGTGGTGAAGAGCAGTAGCGACAAGGTCCTCTTCGTCAAGTTGCTTAATACCAATGGGCGTATCAATTACGTAGCCGTGGATCTCCGCGACTGATACCTACCGGTACCAAACTAACACAAGTGCACCCCAGCGGATGAGTGTCTGCCGGGGTGCACTTGTATTTAAGCAATTCAAAGGTGCGATAGGAGACGACTCGGCTGATCCATCACCCCATCTACCCGCTACCTCTACCAAAAGTCCATTAAGCCGGCCCCAGTCATGAAGACGCCACGTACTTCTGGTGTGACACACCGAGATCTGAGCCCATTTCCCATGCAAGGGAAAGGGCTTAGATTGTCTATCGGCATAAGATTTTGTACCTTTGCAAGGGTAAGAGATGAGAGGACCCCTGAGTCTTCTCATTTTATTTCCATATACAGACCTGATGATAGACGTAAAGGACATACAATCAGCCCTCGAGGAGTACCTATCGGAGCGTGACGACCTCTACATAGTAGCGGTCGATGTGCGCACCGGCAACTTGATCAGCATCACCATTGATAGTGATCACGACTCGATCTCGCTTGATACAATCACGTCGCTCTCCCACTATATTGAGGAGCGCTTTGACCGCGATGTGGAGGACTACGAGCTGACCGTGACCAGTGCCGGGCTCACCTCGCCCCTTCGGCTCCCACGGCAGTACCGCAAGTACATCGGTGAGCCAATCATTGCCACGCTTCGCAACGGAGGCATTGAGAAAGGAACGCTCGTAGCAGCGGACGAGGAGGGCTTTGAGATGGAGGTTATCCGGATGGAGAAGCGCGAGGGCGACAAGCGTCGCAAGGGCTACCCCACCCCACTTCACCTCACATACGATGAAGTGAAGTCGGTCGTCTACGACCTGAAGTTTTGACAACAAAGCGCTTACAATAGTATACATGGCAAAGAGAATACAGGCAACAATGATGGAGGCTCTGGGAGACTACATGAGCCAAAAGGACATCGACCAAGGGACACTCATCAAAGTACTTGAGGAGTCTCTCCGTAGTGCGATCGCAAAGATGTACGGTACGGATAATAACTTCGATGTCATCATCAATCCCGAGGAGGGAGATGTCGAGATCTGGCGCAATAGGATCATCGTCCCCGATGGCGAGGTCCACGACCAGATGAAGGAGGTCTCCATCAGCGATGTACGCTCACAGGGAGAGGAGGACCTTGAGGAGGGCGAGGAGTACACCGACAAGGTCTCTTTTGAGAGCTTTGGTCGCCGTGCCATCCAAAACCTCCGCCAGTCTCTTGCCTCTAAGGTGCTGGAGCTGGAGAAAGACACTCTCTATGCCAACTACAGCAAGCGTGTCGGTGAGCTGATCACTGCCGAGGTCTACCAGACCTGGAAGCGTGAGCTGCTGCTCCTCGATGGGGACGGCAACGAGCTCATCATGCCCCGCTCACTGATGATCCCCAGGGACCGATTCCAGAAGGGTGACCACGTCACTGCCTGCATTGAGCGCGTAGACTATAACAACAACAATCCCAAGATCATCCTCAGCCGGACCAGTAATGAATTTCTGTCTCAGCTCTTTGCCCGCGAGGTGCCTGAGATCCAGGATGGTCTGGTGATGATCAAGCGC
>QWCB01004037.1_pt1 | contig 10668 bp, 10 predicted proteins | sample 1972511 | NCBI WGS metagenome assembly QWCB01 (sample SAMN09866719, study PRJNA288562) | Human gut metagenome isolate term5_stool, whole genome shotgun sequencing... | isolation source: gut | host: Homo sapiens | place: USA: California
TATTACTCTTGGTATGAGGTGAAATGCATCTCCTGCTCCCAGTAGCACCGCCATTATTCCAAATAATTTTGCGTTTTTATCCTTTAATAATAGGAGCCTTACTCCCATTCCTATTACCAACATTAGGTAGGTTATGTCAAATAATGATTCTCCTAATCCCATTTTATTCCTCCTTTTAACCAATCTATATATTTTTCAAATTTTTGTAAAAATTCATCCTTCGTCCAGCCTTCTATATAGTTTCTCTCGATTAGGTCGTGGACCACTGCCTTTACTAAGTGAATTATCTCTCTGTCATAAAAGGCGTCTTCATATATATTCGTTGAATTTTCTCTTTTATATTTTTGCCACTTACTTTCTAGCTGACATGTCCAATGAAGAAATCTATTTTTGTAGATGGAATAGTTTTCTTCTTCAAATAATATTTCTTGTAACTCTTCTCCGTAAATTTCTAACGATTTAAATATATCGAAGTCATTTTCTTTTAAAATCTTTTGGAAGAGATGGTGAATGTCTACAGTCTCTCTATCGAGGATCATAAAGTATGCATCTTCTAAGTCTTCGAAATATTGGTAGAAGCTGCCTCTTGCTATGTTTAAATCCTCCACCACTTCTTTTACGCTTGCGTCAAATATACTTTTTTTGGCAAATGTGTTCTTAAGTGAAGTGATTATTCTTTCTTTTTTATCTTCGCTTAAATTATTAAATGTTTCACTTGGCATTTTAATCCTCACCTATTAATTTATAAATATAGCTTGCTCCTGCTGTGAAAAGCGCTCCGCCCAGTCCTGTGTAAAATGTAAAGAAAAACAGCATCGGAAGATGAAACTCTTTTCTTATAAACATGCCCATGCTCATCATTAGAGCCATGATTATATAGCTTTTCTTGTCCATAAAATTTAAAATTTGTCTCTCTTTTCTGTCCATGTGGTCTATTCTATATATATTTTTCTTCACTAGCTTCCTAAAAATTTCAAAATAAAATACCACAAATACAATAATCATGATCGGAACATAGTATAAGACCTTGGTCCTTATCATAGAATACGACTCTACTCCCACTTTCATAACCATTGTGCCTGCGAATATCCAAATTATTCCTGCTATTAGTAGAAGCTCCTTTCTAGATACGTCTTTTAAGTACTTCATCCTTCCTCCCTTCGAGTGACACTGTGTCACCTAAACTTTATTATAAATGACACCCTGTCATTAATCAATATATTTTTATTATTTTTAAAATTTTTCATAAAAAAAACAGCCAAGTTAATCTTGACTGTTAGTGTTATATTATTTATTTGTCTTTCTTTTCAAGAAGTGTTACTTTTCTCTTTAGGTTTGCGTTGTCCTTTGTAAATCTTTCTACAGATGCTTGTGCCTTTTTAACTGAAGCTTCCATTTCTTTTTTTGATTCCAAAATTTCTTTTAGGCTCGCTTTTAGTTCTTCGATTTCTTTTTCTAATTTATCGCTTGGGTTCTTTTCTAATTCTGTTTTAAGATTTTTGTTTTCTGTTTGAAGAGTTTTTAGTTCTTCTTTGATCTTACCTATTTCAGCGCTGCTGTCAAGATGACTTACTTTGTCCTTTAGGCGAGTGTTTTCTTCTTTTAAAAGTTCTATTTCTTTTTTAAGCTTAATATTATCTTTGTTTTGTTCAATTTCAGATAACTTTGTTGACACTGCTTCTACCCTTGCGTTTAAGCTTTCTATTTTAGAGTTTGTAACTATTGGGAAGTTTCTAATTTGATATTCCATCAAATTAAATAGTGTTTCTTTGTTTATGTCGAAGTAGGTCTTTATTTCTGTGGTTATTTGTTTGAATTCATCTGAATTGATCATCTTTTGGTATTCCAGATTGATAGATTTTTTATAAAATTCATAGAACTCTTCCATGCTCTTTGGATCTTCTTTTTGATCTATGCTGTCTACGTATCTATCTGTTATTGCTTTTGCAGTGTTTGCAGAGTATTCTAAGAAGTAAACTTGTAGTTTGGTTACACTCTTTACAAGTTCATATACATGCTTGTAATTCTTTTCTGCATCTTTTAGATAGTTCTTTGCAAAATCTGGCATAGGTATTTCCATTACTTGCTTCATGAATTTGTCTCCAGTTTCTTCAAAGTTCTTCATTAGAAAATCTTTGTTTGGAACTGCGAAGTTTAGTTCTTTGTAGAGATCCTTTTGAATCTTTATATATGGTTTTACATATTCAAGTACTCCAAGAGTATTTAACATGTCTCTATATCCTTTTGGCATTGAGTCTATGAATGTGCGTTTGTAGAAATTAAATGTGATTTCAAGACTCTTGTCAAAGATTTCCTTTGCCTTGTCTCCAGAATCCTTTACTGAGCCTCTATAAAGTTTTTTGTATAGGGCATACATTTGATCTGCGGCATTGGAAGCTTCTTCCATATAGGTTCTAAGATCCATATTCATTCCCATATCTTTGTTCATTAGCTTCATGAAGCTGTCTAGCTGTTTGTCGTAAAAATCTTTTTGCATTTTAAAAAGTTCTTCATAATAATTAATCATTTTTCTCCCCCTATCGATATTATTATATTGCTAACACTTTAGTATGTCAATTTAATTTTCCGTCACATTACTTATACCCTATTTATTATAAAAAAAATGAGCCCTTTTGGCTCATCATTATCCTCTTATAAAATACATAATTAGTACCAAGATTCCAAGTACTATTCTATATATACCAAATATTTTGAAATCGTGCTTCTTTACATATTCTAAGAATTTCTTTATTACTATTAGCGCTACTACAAAACTCACCACTGCTCCAAGTAAGATGATCATCCATTGGGCAAATGTAAAGATACTTCCGAGCTTAAATATCTTTAGAACCGTTGCTCCAAGCATGGTTGGTATTGCTAGGTAGAATGAAAACTCTGCCGCTACTACTCTGCTGCATCCTAGGATTATTGCGCCGATTATTGTGGCTGCACTTCTTGATGTGCCTGGCACCATTGCTAGGCATTGGAAAAATCCTATTAAGATAAGTGTCTTTACTGGAATTTCATAGATTGAGTCGTACTTGTTGTTTCTGTCTTTTCCTTCTATAAGTAGGATTATTATTCCGTAAAATACCAGTGCTACTGCTACTGTCACCTTGTTGAATAGATATTTGTCGATTAGATCGTCAAATAGAAATCCTAAAACCGCCGCTGGCAAAAATCCTATGATGATTCTCGCCCATAAGTTTATTGTCTTTACGTCGTAGTGTTTTAATTTTTCTTTAAATGTAAATTCTCTTGCAACTTCTCCATGTTTTGCTACGAGTTTTTCTGTACTAAATGGGTTTAAGTTTTTAAAGTAGACCCACACAACTGCAAGGATTGCTCCTAGCTGTATGATTACGTTGAAGGCGTTTTGAAATTCCTTTGGAGAAAGTTTTATATATTCCCCTGCTAGGACTAGGTGTCCTGTGGAGCTTATTGGTAAAAATTCTGTAAAGCCTTCTATTATTCCTAAGATTATGGCGTAAATAAATTCCATTATTTTCCTCTTTCCATATCAAAAAACTTGGTGTATTCTCCTCTGAATACGAGTTTAACCGTTCCTGTCGGTCCATTTCTATGTTTAGCGATTATTACTTCACCAACATTTGGTTCTTCTGACTGTTCTTTGTTGTAATATTCATCTCTATATAGAAACATTACAACGTCTGCGTCCTGCTCTATTGCTCCTGATTCTCTAAGGTCAGATAGGATCGGTCTATGGTCTGCTCTCATTTCAGGTGCACGAGAAAGTTGTGAAAGTGCAACTACTGGAACTTCCAAATCTTTTGCCAAGGCTTTTAGTGCTCTTGAAATCTTAGAGATTTCCTGTTGCCTTGATTCGTTGTTTCCACCGACTTCCATTAGTTGTAGGTAGTCTATTACCACTAGATCTAGTCCTCTTTCCATCTTGAGTCTTCTGCATTTCGCCTTTAGTTCTACCGGCGTGATTCCTGGTGTATCGTCTATTTCTATATCCAGTGCTGAGATTGTTGGCATGGCTGAGATGACCCTCGTCCATTCATCGTCATTTAGCTTTCCACTTATTATCTTTGATAGGTCGATATGGGTGTAGGAGGAGATAATTCTCTGAGTTAGCTGATGTTTACTCATTTCAAGGGAGAACACTGCCACCTTTGCCTTTGCTTTTTCTGCTGCGTTTGTCGCTATATTTACCATAAGCGCTGTCTTACCCATTGATGGTCTTGCAGCTAGAAGCACTAGGTCTGACTTTTGTAGACCAGAAAGTTTCCTGTCGAGATCTAAAAATCCTGTTGTTACTCCTGTAAGAGAGTTTGGGTTGTTGGCTCTCTTTTCCATTTCCTTAAAGGATTCAACTAGCACTTCTTTTAGATGAACGAGACCTTTTTTATTTGAGGCTTCGTTTATTCTAAAGATGGAATCCTCTGCGCTTTCCATTACTTGGATGGCTGTTGCTTCTTTTGAATAGCCCATCGCCAGTATCTTATCTGCAGCGTCTATTAAACTTCTAAGGGTGCTCTTTTCTTTTATTATCTCGCAGTAGTACTTGGTGTTTGAAACTGCAGCTACAGAGCTTGTCACGTTGGCAAGGTATTCTATTCCTCCTGCTGCTTCGAGATTTCCCTGTCTCTTTAGTTCTTCTGACACTGTTACCATGTCACTTGGTTCATTTCTTGTATCTAAAGCAAGAATTGCCTCATAGATCATCCTATGAGGCTCAATATAAAAATCATCTGTTTTTAGACTTTCTGTCACCACGTTTATTGCATCTTTTGAAAGAAGCATGGCACCGACTACAGAAACTTCCGCCTCTTCTGAGTATGGAGGGATTTTTAAATCCATATTATCACCTGATGCCTTCTACTACAACTTTAAGCTTAGCAGATATATCTTGGAATAGTTTTACTTCTACTGTGTGGATTCCTTCTGTCTTTATATTTTCACTTAGAACTATCTTTCTCTTATCAAGCTTTTCTCCAAATGCATTTTTCATTTCATCTGCTATATTTTGAGAAGTTATAGCTCCAAATAGTCTTCCATTGTCTCCTGCTTTTACCTTTAGCACAATTTTTTCTGATTCAAGTCTCTTCTTAAATTCCATTGCGTCTTGTCTATTCTTAATTTCTTCAGCTTGAAGTCTTTTTTGTTCTTCTTTCCACTTAGCTAGGTTTTCTTCTGTAGCTTCTATGGCTATCTTCTTTGGAAATAAAAAGTTCCTTGCATATCCGTCTTTTGCATCGGTAAGTGTTCCGGCTTTTCCTAAATTTTTATCGTCTTTTAATAGAATTATTTTCATTTTTCCACCTCATCTAAATATTTTTCAACTGCATCTACAAGTATACTTTCTGCTTCGTCTATATCATTTGTTTCAATCTGTGCTCCAGCCATGTTTAGATGGCCTCCACCTCCGACTTTTTCAAGGACAAGTTGTACTGAAAAGTCTCCTCTCGATCTTCCAGATATATGGATCTTGTCATTTTTGCGAGTGAGCACGAAACTTGCTTCGATTCCATTTATTCCAAGTAGGTCGTCCGCCGCTTGAGCAGCTATTAAAACAGAGTTTTCAGAATCTCTATCTAGCCTTGATATGGCTATGTTTTTGTGTATGATCTTAGTTCCGTGGACAACTTCTGCCTTCGAAACCAATGTGTCTAAATCATTTTTAAATAGACCTTGAACTCTGAACATGTCTGCTCCTGCCCTCTTTAGGATTGAAGCAGCTTCAAAGGTCCTAACTCCTGTTTGGAATGTGAAGTTCTTTGTATCTACAACTATACCACTCATTATCGCATCGGCTTCAAAGTGGGATAGGTTTAAGTTGTCGCTCATATAAGCAAGTATTTCTGTCACAAGCTCACAGGTTGAAGATGAATACGGCTCAATATATGTGAGTACTGGAGATTCAACGAACTCCTTGGATCTTCTATGGTGGTCTATTACCACTATTTGATCCGTCTTTTCCGTAAGCTCTGGTAGTTCCGTCATGGATGGCCTGTGATTGTCCACCATTATTAAAAGTGAATGGCGATTTATCTTTGCTAGAGCTGTGTCATGATTTATTATATGTTTAGCTAGCTCTGGAGCTTCTTCTTTAAGTCTCGCAAGGAGATTTTCGATAGATGGATTGGATTCTGATAGAACTATATATCCACTTTTATTTCTATTGGTAACTGCACGAAGCACTCCTATTGCTGCTCCAATTGCGTCCATATCTGGGTTTGCATGACCCATTATAAGGATGTCGTCAGTTGCATCTATAAGTTGTCTAAGGGCAATACCTATTACCCTTGCCTTAACCTTGTTTCTCTTTTCGACGGCTTTGGATCTTCCTCCGAAGAATTCGTAGGAGTCCTCAACCTTTACCACCGCTTGGTCTCCTCCACGTCCTAGTGAAATATCCAGCGCTGTTTCTGCTTCATTTGCAGCTTCTTTTAGATTTCTAACAGGGCTTGATACACCTATTGAAAGAGTGACAGGAATGGTGTTTCCTCTCTTGAGTTCGCGAAGGTCGTCAAGTAGGTCAAACTTTCTATCTTTAATTTGGCTAAATCCAAAGTTAGAAACTACAACCAAGTAGTTCCCATCATCCATCTTTGCAATGAGTCCATCGAGTTCATCGAAATATGCTCTTATTATAGAGTCGATCTCTGCAAGAAGGATCGGTCTTTGATTTTGTGGCGTAGAGTCCATGACTTCGTCATAGTTATCTATCTCAACCTTTAGAACCATTGGTGTCGTATCAGCTATGATCTTTTCAAGCTCTGCAGTAGAGGAGTTGTCTACCATAAAGAAAACTCTTATATATTCTCTGCCACTTTCTTGAGATTTAACTTCTGAAGAGTTTGTAAATATATTGTAGTCGTGATCTTTAAATCTCATTTCGAAATTTACATAGTCACTTTCTGAATCTACAAAGATATCAGTCATAAGATCTTTTATATCCTCGCCCATGATCTCTTCGTCAAATAGCTCTCTATAGAGGGAGTTGTACCAGAGAATCGTCCCATGTTCATCTGTGATAACCAGTGGGAAAGGCATGTTAAAGATCGCTTTTTTGGTAATAGAATCAAAATCTTCTGAAATTGCTTCGATATATTTTTTTGAAGCATCGTTCTTATCCTTTACCTTTTTATAGGATGTAAAAAGAATGTATAGGAAGACTAAGAATAATATACCTCCAATGATTGGTTTGAAATAAGAAGCTACACCGATAGCTATAATAGAAAATATAAGCACAAGCTTAAAATCTTCTAGATTAAAATATTTATCATTCATAGAAAATTCGGTAACCTCCTAATATTTAGAATTGAATCTATAAAACCGATGATTACTGCTATTACCTGAGTCCATACAAATAACATCATGGACAGGATCACAAACCCTTGGATAAATTTACCCATCTTCATTCTGTTCATATAGAATTTAAGGACGCTTACTCCTTGTATAAACATAGAAAAAAGTAGTATCGCCTTTATGTTAAAACTAAGGGTCTCCATATCTTTTAAGACCAAGTCCATAATCACAATTACAAAAGCCATAACGATGGTATATGATCTAGGCATCCTAAAGTATTCAAATGGACCTCCATAAGGAACGAGTTTTCCACTTGAAATGATCGCCCTAGCTGACTTGTTGTAAGTTATATAGGATAGAAGCATCGAAGTCACTACCATAATAGATGGAATGAGTCTTACGCTATTTCTAAAGCTAAGGATAAGAGCTGCCTTCATATCTTCGAACTGATGAGTGTTTAGCCCTGCATTTTTAAAGATCATCTCAGCATTTTGTATATAGTTATTTATGCTCTCTTCAGAAAGAAGAGTTTCGCCGCTTATGCCCATTGCATACATGATCATAATCCCAGCCACAAAAGTGATGGTTCCACCTGCAATGATTGTATAGTGGCTTCTTATCTTACTTGTCATCATATAGTGAAGAACCAGTATAAGTGGACCACAAATAGTAAATAGAAATACTCCAAATGGTGGATTCAAAAGTCCAACTCCTAGACATGCCATTCCAAAGTACAAGATAGATTTTATTATTGAATCCTCGTAGGCATAGGTCAAGAATCTATGTGGAATGAAAAATATCGTTGGAGGAAAAATTATCGAAAGTATTCCTAAACTAAGTCCTTGTAAAAAAAGTATTAATGTCTTGTTTGTTTTATTCATAATATTCTCCAAGTATAATTTTAACACAAAACACTAAATAATTAAATTTACAAAATAAAGATGAAGCGTAGAGTGAAGTCATTATAAAAAACCAAATAAAAAACGCCTTGGCAAAACCAAAGCGTAAAATAATTTATTCGTAAGTAAAACCGTAACCTTCTACTTCAGTTACATTAGAAACATACATAAATGCATCTTTGTCTGTCTGTCTTATAAATTCTTTAAGTTTAACATAGTCGCTCTTATTTACAACAGTTACTATAATAGTTCTGTCTTCCTTTTGGTAACCACCCTTTGCTTCATAAAGAGTAGATCCTCTGTAAAGGTCCACAAGGATGAACTGATTTATCTCTTCAACCTTTTTGGTAACAATGGTGATGTGGTACTTGGTGTCAAAACCTGCTATCATTCTGTCAATAACGGTACTATTTATAAATGCACCAAGAAGAGCATACATACCAAGTTTAGGACCGTATAAAAGAGCAGCAAGTACTGTAACTACACCATCACTCATGATAAGCCCTTGACCGAAAGAAAATCTGGTATAAGTTTCAACTATCTTAGCCACGATATCCGTACCACCGGTGCTGGCACCTTGGTTAACAACGATACCTATACCAACAGCTTGGATAAAGATACCGAAGATTAAATTTATAAAAATATCGCCTTCTACAATAGACCCACTAAGAGGGACTATAACTTCTAAAATCCTTAAAAAAACTCCCAGGGAAATGGAAGCATACACAGTATAAAAACCAAAGTCCGCACCTATAAAAATAAAACCTATGACAACTAATATGGCATTAAGAGCGGTCAGTATGTATGGTACTGGTATGAAAGGGAACAAATGGTTTATTTCTATAGAAAGACCAGAAGTTCCTCCAACTGCCAAAGAGTTTGGAACCAAGAAAAAATGTAATCCTACAGCTACAAGAATTACACCAATATTTACGAATAAAAATCTTTTTAAATTGAAACTTGATTTCATGTCATATCACCTCACTCTGATTATAACAAATTAAACATGTACCTACAATGAAAATGTATTCTACGGACTTCATTTCGATTGAAAAAAAGCAAAAGACGTGATAGAATAAGGATGACCTTATTGAGAGGCAGAAGAGTGAATGGGCACAAAGACACTGCCAGCAACCTTTAAAAGGTGCTAAATCCCACGGGAGACCGAAAGATAAGTAACGTAAGCTCCCTTTTTGGAGCTTTTTTTATTTCGTAAGGTTAATATTAATATAGAGGTGAAGTATGAGTAAAAAATGGCTTTTTACATCAGAATCAGTAACAGAAGGACATCCTGACAAAGTATGTGACCAAATCTCAGATGCAATCCTAGATGCAATCCTTGCAGAAGATAAGAACGCAAGAGTAGCATGCGAAACCATGGCATCCACAGGAATGGTCGTAATCACAGGAGAAATATCTACAGAAACATATGTAGATTTTACACAAATCGTAAGAGACACGCTAAAAGAAATCGGCTACGACAGAGCGAAGTACGGCTTCGACGCAGATACCTGCGCAGTGCTATCAGCAATCAAGGATCAATCACCAGACATAGCAATGGGAGTAGATAGATCCGAAGACCAAGAGGACCTAGACAGACTAGGAGCAGGAGACCAAGGACTAATGTTTGGATTTGCCTGTGACGAAACAGAAGAGCTAATGCCACTACCAATATCACTAGCTCACAAACTATCCAAGAGACTAGCAGAAGTAAGACATAATGAAACACTAGAATATCTAAGACCAGATGGCAAGACCCAAGTGAGTGTAGAATACGAAGACAACGTACCAAAGAGAATCCACAACATCGTAATCTCCACCCAACACTCCCCGGAAGTGGACCTAGAAACCATAAGACAAGACATGATAGAGCATGTAATAAAACCAGTAGTAGATGAAAATCTAATCACAGAAGACACAGAAATCTTCGTAAACCCAACAGGCAGATTCGTAATCGGAGGACCAATTGGAGACGCAGGACTAACAGGAAGAAAAATAATCGTCGACACCTACGGCGGATACGCAAGACACGGCGGCGGAGCATTCTCAGGAAAAGATCCAACAAAGGTAGATCGATCCGCATGCTACTACGCAAGATACATCGCGAAAAATGTGGTAGCAGCAGGACTAGCAAAGAAATGTGAAATCGGACTAAGCTACGCTATAGGAGTAGCAAAACCAACATCAGTAATGGTTGACACATTTGGCACAGGAGTATTTGACGATAACAAACTAGAAGAAATAATACTAAAACACTTCGACCCAAGACCAGCAGCGATAATAAAAGAACTAGATTTGATCCGTCCAATCTACAAACAAACAGCAAGCTACGGCCACTTCGGAAGAGAAGACCTAGACCTACCATGGGAAAAGACAGATAGAGTAGAAGTATTAAAAGAATATTTAAAATAATTAAATAGAAGATTAAAACGATTAAAGAATTAAGGTTGCCAAAAGGCAGCCTTTTTTGTTTGGAATAAGAGAAGTTATA
>QWCB01007290.1_pt1 | contig 10666 bp, 11 predicted proteins | sample 1972511 | NCBI WGS metagenome assembly QWCB01 (sample SAMN09866719, study PRJNA288562) | Human gut metagenome isolate term5_stool, whole genome shotgun sequencing... | isolation source: gut | host: Homo sapiens | place: USA: California
TTTTATGATGTGGAGAAGGGCAGTTGTTGCAAAAAAAATTTACAACAGCTGTCCTATACTATTCTGACTAGGGAATCTCTCTTTTCACTCCAAGAAACTTATCCTTATACTCAATCGCCTTCTCCGGCTTCATCCACCGTGCATACAGATTATTCAGATACCGATAGGTCGTCCTCATATAGTCATTATCTGTTCCTACAGCATTTCCAATAATGCTCTCAGCCCCAAGCAGATTTATCTCTGCCGCTTCCGGCTTTCTTTCCATCATATCAATAATCCCCTGACTCAGCTTACAGATACCATAATCCAGAGAGGTATCCGACAGATGTTCCAATACCAAGGTTTCATATTGCTCCAGTACAATTTTTGCATTGTCCACAAAGGTAACGCTGATCTCGGCGGGACGGTCGAAATGCTCATATTCCAGCACGGCATTGCAGGCACGGCGGATCAGAATGCGGAGCCCGGAGGGCACCTTAACAGCTTTCTGGGAGTTGGTGATCAAAACTTTATTGGACATATCGGTCCACTCCTTTCAGGGATTTATTTAAAATTCTTATTGTTTTCTTTATTTTCCGCATCGGCAGCCGGATGTGCGGCACGCTCGTAAGCCTTTACGATCTCCTGCACCAACCGGTGACGCACAACGTCTTTATCGGTAAAGTAGCATTGTGCAATGCCGTTCACATCCTTCAGCACCTTCAGCGCGTCCACCAGACCGCTGCGGGTGCTGCCCGGTAGATCGATCTGGGTCACATCGCCGGTAACGACCACCTTAGAGCCTACGCCCATACGGGTAAGGAACATTTTCATCTGCTCCGGGGTAGTGTTCTGCGCCTCGTCCAGAATGATAAAGGAATCATCCAGTGTGCGCCCGCGCATATAAGCCAGCGGGGCGACCTCAATGATCTGCTTTTCCACCAGACGCTCGTAGGTCTCTGCGCCCAGCATATCAAACAGGCCGTCGTACAGCGGCCGCAGATAGGGGTCTACCTTCTGCTGCAGGTCACCGGGCAGAAAGCCCAGCTTCTCCCCTGCCTCCACCGCCGGGCGGGTCAAGATGATGCGGGATACCTCCTTGGCCTTGAAGGCTTTCACCGCCATGGCAACGGCCAGATAGGTCTTGCCGGTACCCGCCGGGCCGACACCGAAGGTAATGGCATTGGAGCGGATGGCGCTCAGGTATTCCTTCTGTCCCAGCGTTTTGGGGCGGATCGGGCGTCCCTTGACCGTGACGGTAACAAAGTCCTCGGTCAGCTCCTTTACCCGCTTCTCTGCGCCATCATGCGCCAGACTGATGCAGTAGTGCACAGTCTGATCTTCCAGCGGGGTGCGGTTCTCGATCAGAAGAAGCATTCCCTCCACGGCGCGGTTCGCTGCCGCCACATTGGCAGGCTCGCCGGAAATGCGAAGCTGTGTGCCGCGGCAGACAGCGGTAACAGAAAACTCTTTTTCCAACAAGCGAATATTCCGGTCACAGTTGCCAAAAACAGCCGCTGCGATCTCTACACTATCCAGTTCAATACACTTTTCCGCCATGGAGCTCCTCCCGAATTGCAGAATTTGATAACTATATTGTACCACCAAAATCTTCAGAAGAAAACTATGAAAAGTGCACAAAATATTTTCCTGCATTCCATCGGTTTTTCCATACGAACTGCGTTTTAAAGCTTTTTGATGGCCTTTTTCTGAAAACGCTTGACAAAGTATATCGGGAGACGATATACTTTAAACGCAATATATCGGCTGACGATATAAAGACGTCCGATAGAATCCATGGAGTATTTCAGTATGGAAAACCTTGCATTGACCGAATCGACCTATTATATCCTGTTGTCTCTTTACCATCCGCAGCACGGCTATGGCATCATGCAGCAGACGGAGCAGCTTTCCGGTGGCAGAGTCCATCTTGCCGCCGGGACACTGTACGGAGCATTGACCTCCCTGTGTGAAAAAGGCTGGATCCGTCCCCTGCCCGCTGAGAGCGGCAGCCGCAAAAAGGAATATCAGCTTACCGCAGAGGGCGTACAGGTCTTAAAGCACGAGCTTGCCCGTTTGCAGCAGCTTGTGGCAAATGGTGAGAGCATCCTGAAGGAGGAAACCTTATGAGGGAAAAGAAAACCGTTTTCAAGCTTTTCTTTGTGTGGGATTTTGAAAAAGAAGAGCGCTGGCTGAACGAGATGGCGCAGGAGGGCTGGGTACTGGACAATACCGGTTTTTCCTTTTACACCTTTGTGCGCTGCGAACCGGGCGAATATATCATCCGCTTGGAGATGAACCCCAGCAGCGATTACCGCGCCTTTGTAAAGGAACTGGGTGCAGAATATATCGGCGGCTGTGTCAACTGGGTGTACTTCCGTCGGAAAGCGGAGCTTGGCAGCTTTGAGCTGCTCTCGGATATTGACTCCCGTCTGACGCATCTGAGCCGAATCAATCGGATGCTTTCCCTGATCTGTCTGGCAAACCTGATCTTGGGCGTAACGAACTCTTTGAATCAGGCTCGCTACGGCTGGCTGAACCTGTTGTGCGCAGCAATGCTCTCCTATGCACTGGGGCGTATCCACGGCATGAAAGCAGCGCTGGAAAAGGAACGCAGTTTGCACGAATGATTTGTCAATCCCTTCTTCGCCACAACTGCAGAGAAAAAAGCGGCGTATCTTTGGATAAAAAGACCATAGCAAACTGTTCTCCATCGTGATACAATAGCAAGCGTTGTGTGCCGCCGCCCGGCGGCCGTTTGGACTGCTTGAACACAAAGGAGAAGGAACCATGAAACAGCTTTTTCTGATGCCCGGTGAAGAACGATACGAGCGCTTCAAGGATGGCAACGGTGTTCCTAAGGTACACTACTCCTACCGCTCTATGCGCGGTGCCTTCTTCGACTGCGAAAGCCGCAGTCTTGAGGAAGCCCAGCGTCTGTGCGAAAACTGGCTTGTGGGGCAGGATCGCTGCTACCGCAATTAACATAAAACCATAACCCCCTGCCGTATTTGCAGCCTTTTTTGCAAAACGGCAGGGGGTATTTTTGTTATATAGGCTTTACTGCCACACCTGTGCACAGACAAGTTCCAATACACTACCGGCGATGCAACGGGATTTATCCGAGATCAGGAAGCAGTTGGAAAGCTCCTCCCGCCGGGGGTCGATATCTGCGATCTTAAAGCCCGGCGTAACCGGATAGCCGCTGCGCAGCAATCCGCGCAGAATGCCGGGAATCTGTGCTGTGACCGGGATTTCTGCCCCCTCCGGGGTGCGGATGGTGGCAATAGTCTCACCCTTCTCTACTAAATCGCCGATTTTACGCACATTCATAAAAACACCGGCGGCCTGTGCATGGATCACCCGCTCTGCACCGTACCCGCCAATGACGCCGGGAATGCCGGTATTGGGGATAGCGCTCCCCTCCCGGATGATCCGGCCAAGCCGGTGGCCGCGCTTGGTTTCTACCACGGCATCTACGTCCTGCCCGGCTACAAAGCCGGGGCCAAGGGCAATAGTCAACGGTGCCATATCCCGGCTGGTGCCAAGGTTGCGCTTGGCCAGAATGGCATCCACTACGACCTCCGGCTTTGCCCGGGCAATACAGGCCCCCTCTGGGTCAACGAGCACCGGAACAGCGCCCTGCGCCCAGACGGACTGTGCCTGTTCCAATGCTTCAATGCGGACAGCGCGCAGACCCTCAACAGTGGCTTCGCCTTCATACACTGCTTCACACAGAGCTACCTGACGGCGGATGGCTGCGGGCTGTGTCGTTTCCAATACCAGCACTCGCAGCCCGGCGCTACACAACCGGTGGATGGTACCGGTGGCAAGGTCGCCGCCGCCGCGCACGATAATTAGGGCGTCCTTTTTCATTTTATTTCCTCCCCGGAGAAAAGTGTCTGCAATAGCACCTCCATGGAGCCGCCACAGGCAGCAATGGCTGTGTCCTCGTTTTTGCCGTCAGCCGAAAGCTGTAAGCATTGCAAGGCGGGCACAGCCTGTGCTAACAGCTTCTGAGCCGCCTGTACCGTGTAATGCTCCATAATGCCGCCGCCCACACTGCCCACTATACTGCCATCGGGCAGAACGAGCATTTTTGCGCCCACATCCCGCGGAGTGGAGCCGTGCCGCGCAATAATAGTAGCCAGTACCGCCGGGGTATGGGCTTTTTCTGCCTGCACCATCGCATCCAGCAATGCGACGGGATAGCCCTCGGTCTGGGGGCGGGCATTTTTGACCTGCACGATCTGTGCCAGAATAGAAAGCGCGATCTCCGCAGCGGTCTGCGCCCCAATGGCAAGGCCGATAGGTGCGCAGAGTGCATCGATCCGCTGGCTGTCCAGACCGTTCTCCAACAGCTGACGGCGCACCAATGCAGCACGGCCACGGCTGCCCATCATGCCCACATAGGCCGCAGGCTTTTGCAGAATCCGGGTAAGGCAGTCCAGATCAAAGACGTGGGAGCGGGTCAGCACCGCAAAATAGGTCTCCGCCCCGCCGGGCACATCCTGAAGCGCCTGCGCAAAGGGAGCGCAAAGCACGGTATCCGCTCCGGCGGCGCGCAGCTGCTGGGCAAATTCCTCCCGATCATCTATGGCAAGCACTGGCATGCCGAGAAGCTTTGCCTGCTTTACAAGGGCAGCAGCAACATGACCGCCGCCGCAGACCACCAGCTGCGGCACGGCACCAAAGCGCTCAGCAAATACCCGCTGACCGTCCAGCGTAAGAAAGCCTGTGGCAGTACAGGCTTGCAGAGCTGAAAGCTGGCGCTGCAGAAGCCCAGTACTCTGGGTCTGCCACAGGTCGTCTCCGTCCCGCAGCAGCAGCTGACTGCCTGCCTCTACGCCTTCCAGCACGGTAGCCAGCGTATAGCTGCCGGTCTGGCTTGTACTTTGCAGAACGTCTGCAAGCGTTTGTCTGTTCATTGGTGTTTCTCTCCCTTAATTATTGCTCCACAGGTGTTACCTTATCAAACTGTGTCTGATCCAGTTCTGCCTGCCAGCTTTGCCAGTCCTCCGGCAGCATACGCCATGCAAGTCCGCACCCTGCCGAGATCTCACGCGGCAGCGGGATCAGCCGTCCGGGCACCTGCCGGGCATGGCATTGCTTTTCCCACTCCATAGCCTCTAAGGTAGTACGGAAGGAAAGCACGATATAGCTTCGTTTTACTCGCATAAAATCTCCCGCGCAAGTGCGCAAACTGCCTGCGCTGCCTGCTGTACCTCCTGCTCCGTATTGAAATGGGAAAAGCTGAACCGTACCACGCCCTGCTCGGCCGTGCCAAGGGCCTTGTGCATCAGCGGAGCGCAGTGCGCCCCGGCACGCACGCAGATGCCGTAGTCTTCCCACAAAATATCTGCCACCCGGGCAGAATCCTCCTGTGCGATGTTCAGTGCCACAATGGGTGCGCGGGGCTGCATGGTCATATCACCGTATACTGTTACGCCCGGTGCAGTACGAACCTGCTCATAAAACAGGCGGGCAAGGGCGTTTTCCCGGGCAGCAAGGTTTTCTACGCCCTGCTCCAGCAGCCAGCGCACACCGGCGCAAAGCCCCGCAAGGCCGTGCACGTTCAGCGTGCCAGCCTCCAGTGCGGTGGGCATCTGCAAGGGGTGCATTTCGTCAAAGCTGTGCACGCCGCTGCCGCCAACAAGGAGCGGCGCAATTTGTAACCCGGGGCGCACATAAGCTCCGCCGGTGCCCTGCGGTCCCAGCAGAGCTTTGTGCCCGGTAAAGCAGAGAGCATCAATGCCCAGCTGCTGTACATCAATGGGCTGCGCACCGGCAGTCTGAGCTGCATCCACGATCAGCAGCAGACCGTGCCGGTGGGCAAAATCCGCTGCGCGGGCAAGGTCGATGCCATTGCCGGTCACGTTGGAAGCCCCTGTCACCACCAGTGCCAGAGTCGTGGGACGCAGCAGCGTTTTCCACTGATCGTAACAAAGCTGTGCAGCCGCATCCACCCCGGTAAAAGAGACCTCTACCCCCTGTGCCCGCAGCCGGTACAGCGGACGCAGAACAGAATTATGCTCGCATACCGTTGTGATGACATGGTCGCCCGGATGCAGCACGCCGTTCAGCACCGTGTTCAGTGCCATGGTCGCATTGGCGGCAAAAGCAATGCAGGAAGGGTCTGGCGCATGGAAAAGTTCTGCCAGCGCCAGACGGGTGTCCAGCACGATCCGTGCGGCGTGAAGGGTGGGCTCGTGTGCGCCGCGCCCGGGGTTGCCTGCCGTGTGCAGTGCCTCCAGAATAGCCTGTTCCACCTGCGGCGGTTTATGCAGAGTGGTGGCCGCGTTATCCAGATAGATCACGGTTTTACCACGTTTCCGGCCTGCGTCAGCTTTTCGGCAATGGTGTACATATTGGTCACGCTGCCCACAGCCAGCTTCTCGGTAAGGCCGTAAAAGTTCAGACAGGTACCGCAGGTCAGGATCTCTACGCCCTGTGCTTCCAGCGCCTTGAGATCTTCCAGCATGGCAGAGCCTTCACAGGTCAGCGCTGCGCCGCCGTTATAGAACAGAATGGTCTTAGGCAGCTTATCCTGCTGGGTCAGCGCAAATACAAAGGCCTTGAGCAGGGTCTTGCCCAGTTCCTCGCTGCCATCGCCCATAACGGCAGCGGAAATAGCCACCACCGTATCAGTGCGGGCATCAGAGGTGCAGACAGGAGCATCTTCTGCTGGGGCGCTTACTACTTCGCCCAGCGTGAACAGCACACGGTATTTGCGCTCTTCCAGCTTTTCAGCGCTGTGCACAGCGATCTCGTTGTCCACCAGTACCTCCACCTGTCCCGCGCCCTGCAGCTCGGAAATGGCCTTTTTTGCCTTGACGACAGGCAGCGGGCAGGCATCGCCCAGTGCATCCACTTTGATAAATTCAGCCATGTTGATTACTCCTCTCATTTGTCTGTTACGGTGATCTCAATTTCCTGCTTCGGCAGGATCTCTCCAACAATGCTTGCCGGCAGCCCTGCGGCGCGCAACGCCTGTTCCAGTGCCGCGGCATCCGCCGGGTCTACCGCCAGCAGCAGTCCGCCGGAAGTCTGCGGGTCGAACAAGACTTCCTCCATGGCAAAGCTTACGTTTTTAAACCGAACGAACGGCCCGGTGTGGTTGCGGTTGCGCTGCCCGGCGGCGGTGTACAAAAACGCATCGGCTGCTTTTTGGGCGCCCGGAAGCACCGGCACTGCATCCGCATGGATGATGCAGGAAAGCTTGCCGCCCATCATCTCGTGCAGATGTCCGAGAAAGCTGAAGCCAGTCACGTCCGTAGCGGCATGGACGCGGTATTTGCGGCTGATCTCTGCCGCCGTTTTGTTCAGAGTGGTCATGGAGCGAATGGCGGCTTCCATCTCCTCCGGGGCGGCTTCGCCCACACGGTTTGCCGTGCACAGCAGCCCCACACCCAAAGCCTTGGTCAATACCAGCTTGTCGCCGGGAATACCGGTGTCGTTCGTATACATCCGGTGCGGGTCAACAAGGCCGGTCACGGAAAGGCCGTATTTCACCCCGCTGTCTGCAATGGAGTGTCCGCCTGCAAGGCTGCCGCCGGCTTCTGCCACCTTTTCAGCACCGCCGCGCAAAATCTCGCCCAGCACATTCAAGTCCATATCCTCCGGAAAACAGACCAGATTTAAGGCAGTTTTTACCTCGCCGCCCATGGCGTAGACATCGCTCAGGGCGTTTGTGGCTGCGATCTGCCCAAAGGTATAGGGGTCGTCCACCATCGGCGGAAAAAAGTCCACAGTCTGCACCAGTGCAATGTTGTCCGTAATGCGGTAGACTGCGGCATCATCCCGGCTGTCATAGCCGACCAGAAGATCCGGGTCTTTTTCGCCCCGGGGCAGCTTTTCCAGAATACGGCTCAGCACCCCGGCACCCAGCTTTGCGGTGCAGCCGCCGCCGGTACAGAACACGATCTTATCTTCCTTGCTCATGCACGTTCTTCCTCTTCAAAATGTGTCAGCACGCACTTTATACCATGCTGACGCAAAAGCTGTTGTATCTGTATGCCCTGCTGCTGCAATTCCGGCGTGTCGGCCTGATTGAGTACAGCGTAAAACTGCCGGTCGCCCACCGCCTTGCGACCACCCTGCGTGCTTGCAAGCAGCTGTGCCAGCACAGGGGGCGTAAGGGGTGCATCCGGCGCAGCCGCTAAAAACTGCGGACGGATGGTATCATAACGGAAGCAGGCCTCCCGCAGGGGCCTATCCAGCGCCGAAAGCCCTGCCACCGCCAAAACGATATCGCTTTGGGGCAGCAGCACCGGCTCGTGCGCCGCCGGGACCTTGCAGGGGTAGTGCTTTGCACCGTCCGCCTCCACAAATACTGCATCTGCCTGCGCCATCCGATGCAAAAGCTGCGGCTGCGGCAAAGTCAGCTTGCCGTTTTCAGCCGGGGTTCCGATCACTGCATAGTGACCCGCTTGCCATAAGGCGGTAAGCGCTGCGTCATCCGGTGCATAGCAGGCTGCCGGTTGCCGGATGTGGGTGGTCGTAGTCACAAGCACCTGCCATCCCTTGCGGGCACAGTGGTCTGCCATGGCATACAGCAGGGTCGTTTTTCCCCCGCCGCCTACCAGAGAAACGATATGCCCTTTCTCTGCCAGAAACGGAAGCTCTTTTTCGTTCAGCATCTGCTTTTAGTGCTTGGCTGCAACTGCCATTGCGATCTGTTCCGGGGTAATGGGCAGCTCGTAGAAGCGGGTGCCGATGGCGTTGTAGATGGCGTCCGAGATGGCGGGCAGCGGCGTATTGATGACCACCTCACCGATGGACTTTGCGCCAAAGGGGCCGTTGGGCTCATAGCTATTCTCAAACTCCACATGGATATGCCCGATATCGTTGCGGGCAGGGATCTTGTACTGGAACAGAGAGTTCTCCTCCGGGTAGCCGTTTCTATCGTAGGTGATGTTCTCGGTCAGGGTCATACCGATGCCCTGAAGAATGCCGCCCTCTGCCTGCACACGGGTCAGGTTGGGGTTGATGGGGGTGCCGCAGTCCACGCAGGCGTCAAATTCCAACACTTTCACTTCGCCGGTCTCGGTGTCCACCTCCACCTCGGCAGCGCCCACCATATACGGCGGCGGCGACAAGGGCGAGGTATGGGTCTCGGTGAATTCCAGCGGGATCTTATGGCCAAACTGGGAAGCAAAGGCGATCTCGGACAGAGTCTTTTGCTGGGTGGGGTCGGCGCTTTCAAACACGACCTTACCGTCAAACTCCACGGCATCCGCCGGGCAGTCCAGCAGCTCTGCGCCCAGCTTGCAGATCTGTTCCCGCAGCTTCATGGCGCACTTTTCGGTAGCCTTACCGGTGACATAGGTGGTGCTGGAGGCGTAGGAGCCGGAATCGTAAGGGGAAGAATCCGTATCCGCACCAAAGACGGTAATGTTATCCAGCGGGCAGTCCAGAACCTCGGCAGCGATCTGCGCCAGCGTGGTGTCGCAACCGGTGCCCATATCGGCTGCACCGATTATAAGGGTATAAAAGCCGTCATCGTTCAGCTTGAGGGTAGCACTGCCCACGTCCATGCCGGAAATACCGGAGCCCTGCATGGCCATACCCATACCCACGGCACGGATCTTGCCGTTGCCCATATCCCGGGCGGGATACTTGTGCTCCCAGTCGATCATCTCGCGTACCTTGAGTACGCACCGGTCCAGTGCGCAGCTGGTATTTACTGCGCCGTAGTAGGCGGGCATCACATCGCCCTCCTGCACGGTGTTCTTCAGACGCAATGCAATGGGGTCCATGTTCAGCTTGTGTGCCAGCTCGTTCACCGCAGACTCCACCGCAAACAGACCCTGTGTAGCACCATAGCCGCGGTATGCACCGGCAGACATGTGGTTGGTATATACCACATCACTGACAAAGCGGAAGGCTTCGGCCTTGCCGTACAGCGGAATGGACTTATGACCGGACAGGCCCACGGTAGTGGGGCCGTGCTCGCCGTAAGCACCGGTGTTGGACAGGGTGTACAGGTCAATGCCCTTCACAATGCCGTCCTTGGTAGCGCCCAGACGGACGTGCATCTCCATCTCGTGGCGCGGCGAAGAAGCCGTCTGGCTTTCCACACGGCTAAAGATGAGCTTGGAAGGCTTTTTGGTCATCCAAGTCACAAAGGCCGGGTACACCTCGCTGACCGCGGTCTGCTTGGCACCAAAGCCGCCGCCGATGCGGGGCTTGGAGACACGCACCATGGACTTGGGAATGTGCAGTGCATTGGCAATGTTGCGGCGGGCATGGAACACGATCTGGGTAGAGCTGAGCACATTCAGCCGCCCGTAAGTATCAATGGAACAATAGGTGCGGAAGGTCTCCATCATGGCCTGCTGGCAGGCCTTGGTGTGGTACACATGGTCAATGACCACATCGCACCCGGCCAGCACAGCGTCGATATCACCGTTGCCGCATTCATCATGAGCGCAGAGGTTGCGCTTATTGTCGGCACCCACGGGGGCAAGGCTCTCCCAGTTGTCCTCCGGGTGCACAAGGATAGGATTATCCTTTGCGGTGTGGAAATCCAGCACGGCTTCCAGCACCTCATAATCCACTTTAATGAGCTTGAGCGCCTTGTCCACGCACTTTTCGTCCTTACCGGCTACGATGGCCACCACGTCTCCCACAAAGCGGACGTGGCGATCAATCAGCAGACGGTCGTAGGGGCTGGCTTCCGGGTAGG
>QWCB01004041.1_pt1 | contig 10662 bp, 12 predicted proteins | sample 1972511 | NCBI WGS metagenome assembly QWCB01 (sample SAMN09866719, study PRJNA288562) | Human gut metagenome isolate term5_stool, whole genome shotgun sequencing... | isolation source: gut | host: Homo sapiens | place: USA: California
GATTGTCAAAGTACGTACAAAAGATTAAGGAAGTACGTAGAAAGAGTTGAGAAAGTAGCATTCATGTGCTGTAAACAGGGTAAGCTCTTCAAGTTGCATACGAAGCTCTTTAGGGATTACGGCCTTCTTCTGTAGAGACAGCGAGATAGGATTGTGGGGCTTTGAGGGCAGTCCGGGACGCGTTTTTCTGCGATTGTTTCCTAAAAGAGGGGGTAATTTATGGTGATATTTGCCACTTTGTTGTACCTTTGTAGTGTGAGGGTGCGTCCGCGGTTGCCGGAAAGCGAATAAATGCTCGCTAAACAGGGCGGGATAGCGCGAATGAAGCAACCAGGCGAGTGGCTGAAGGGAAGCTCAAGTGAGGGCTCTGTTCAAGCTGAAAGAACAGAAAAAGAGACTGATACCAAGTCCGAACAGACCTTTTAGGGGTGTAGCGCAGTCCGGTTAGCGCGTCTGCTTTGGGAGCAGAATAGAACATGTTGACAAAAGCGCATCAGCAAATGGAAGTATTGTGATTCTCCTTTTTATTTGCAATAAGTTTGCAACAAAAAAATGACAGAATAGGGATAAAACACATATCTTTGTCATTTGAGAAAGGAGAATATCTATGGAATTCAAGGCTTCACTTTACACGGATAGGCGAAGACTGAAGAAGGACGGAACCGCGCCACTGAAAGCACTTATCAGCAATGGGAAACAAAAGTTCCTCATCTCGTTACGTATGGATATTGACCCCAAGCAATTGGACACGAGCAATACGCGCAAGGCAAATGCGACAACTTCCCTCACTCTTGCGAAAGCCAATCAAACCATTGCTGGAATAAATATCTTGCTGGCTGAGATACAACTGCACAATCCGATACTCTCTTCAGATGAAGCAAAGAGGCATGTGTTGGCACTTCTGAGGGGAGGAGAAGCGGAAGAGGATAGCAGTTTAGATACGCTTCAAGGTGCGTTTACCGCATTGTCTCATACAAAATCGGGACGCACAGCCAAGATATACCGAGAAACAGCAAGACGCATAAAAGCATTTGATGAAGGACGTACACTTCTGCGTGACGTAGATACAGAGTGGTTACGAACATTTGATTGCTGGCTCATTCGCGAGGGTTGCAAACCAAATACCCGGGGACGTTATCTGCGCGACCTACGCGCAGTAATCAATTGGGGTATTGATACAGAGCGCATTAACAAGTATCCATTCAGACGCTTTAAGATACCTAAAGAGGAGACGCGCAAGCGGAGCCTTTCAATAGAAGAAATGCATAAGTTACTTCACTATCCGGCGGAGAGAGAGTTGGAGCGGTATCGGGACTTCTTTATGCTTTCGTTTGCACTTGTTGGTATGAATCCTATTGATATACTTACGGCGAAGAAAAACGACGTAAGATTGGGTCGCATTGAATACTATCGTGCCAAAACCCACAAGCTCTACAGTGTAAAAATAGAGCCGGAAGCGCAGCGCATCATTGATAAGTACCCCGGTGAAGGGGAGTTTCTGGTTTCTTTTGGCAAGGGCGACCAGAACGGCTTTATTTCACGTTGTTCAAAGCGGTTAAAGCTAATTGGGGAAGTTACAATTGGGGCGCAAGGCAAGAAGATACGAGAGCCTATCTTCCCTGACCTTTCACTCTATTGGGCGCGCCACACGTGGGCAACTATTGCATACGAAGTAGGCGTGCCACGCCACATCATCTCAGAAGCAATGGGACACGCACAGGCGAACCGAACTACGGAGATTTACATTCAAACGAATCATGCCAAAGCGGACGAAGCAAACCGCCGAGTGCTAGACACAGTTTTTGCCGAATAGGAGATACCGAGTATCAGGAAAAGGGCAAATCAACGTATGGCAAAAGCTCCTTATATCTTTTGTTCCCCAATGGGTATGAAAGCTGTTTATCGTGTTGAAGTCATCCTATGATTACCGAAGGATGAACGCCTAACTGTTCGGCTTGTTCTTCCATATCTAAAATACTCGCAAAAGGGTTGATTTCCTCTGTTAGAGGGGAGGGAATAAGAGTTTCGGAAGCAAAGCGATATGCTTTTGCTCTATTTTGGAGCGTGCTTTGCAGGCGTTTATCCTCAAATTCGACTATCTTTTCGAACCTTTTTCTCTTCCGATGCACAGGTGAGAAACATATATTAAATTACCAATAGTTGGTAATTTAATGCACATCAAATAAAGAAGAAATGGAGAATCTTTAGGTACAAGATAAGAGCGTTCTGGGTTCTCTTCAAAGAATCACGTAAAGTATCACTCAGTGTCATTCTGTGCTGTTTCTTTCTTTTTTCGTTTTCTCAGAGACGAGTTATTAACAATAATGCGCAAAAGTGGGCAGAAGGGGTTATTAACAGCTTTCTTTGCAACAACGAGACAAAAAGAACCAATGAGCGAACAGATTAATCCGGGGACACCGGAAACAATGAACGGCACGCAAAGCACGGCGAGCGTAGCAGATCAAAAGCAAGAGAACGCCCCGGGCGGCCAAGTCAACACGGAGCCGACACATGAGACAGGAGAAAAGGGTACGACCCCTCCCCCACTCCCAAAAGAAAATGTTGAGGATGGTACAAAAGGAACCGACAACAGCATAGGGAAAGGAAGCAGCAACGGCACGAGCGCAGCAAGCAAGCAAGAAGATGATACCTCCAACGCGACAAGCACAGACAAGATGCCCGACTGGGCACGCGAGCTCATTTCAGAGGTGAACGCACTCAAAGAAGCGCGCAGCGCCGAGATCAACGACAAACGCAGTGCCGATATTGAAACACTCATCGCCCCGTTAGGCGATACGCTCAAAGCCATCTACCGACGCACAGAGACAGCGCACCTGACATCGGATCAATTTGATGCGCTCAAAGAGACCATCCGCACGGAAGTGGAGACACTCACCAGGGAAGCCACAACGCGCGGAGCCGTCTTTGAAAGACCGACCGAGAGCGGGAACAGGAACGGCACGAGTAGCAACGCTACCGACAGCGAGCTTAGAGCGGTACTCCGCCGGCTCAATCTTTAACGGCAATGCAACGAGCAGAACAAGAACCCTAAATAGAACCTCAAACCAAAACAACAAATTATGGCAGAATCAAATTTAAGTCAAGATCGCGTTGAATACGGAGCGGACGGAATCGTCATCGTAAAGTGTTTGACCGACATCCCCGGCGGACGAACGCTGGCAGTGGACACGCTCCCGGAGACCCACAAGGTAATTTTCTCCGGGCACGTCATCATCCGGAGTAAGGACGGCGAGTACAAGCCTTTGGGCGTAACCGCAGACAAGTATAATGCGCTTGCGGAAGGCGAAACGCCGGTAGGTGTACTCAAATGCGCCGTACTACGCAACGACCCGCGGGCAAGCATCGTAACCTCGGGACAGGTAAACGCAGCTTGCAGCCCCTACCCGGTTACCGACGACATCAAGAAAGGCTTACCGCGCATTGAGTTTCTCTTTGCCGACAAGCACCCTAAAGCAACGAACATTTAACTACTAACCGACACTATAACTTATGAGAGAATCTATATTCAAAGAGTTAGTCAATAAGTACTTCTCACAGATTGCCGGCAAGGTAACCGAGAACGAGAACGGGGAGAAAGCTCCCGTACTGTTGCACAAGACGATGCTCACAACAGAGTACTCGCCCGACATGAAATGGGAAAGCACGAGTATCAATCACAGCGTAGCCGCCGCTCACGTTGTATCGCTCAGTAGTAGCCTTCCACTGAATCAGCGCTCTACATTGGGTATTGCTACCGGGAAGCTCCCCAAGATGGGCGGCAAGTATCTCAAGAACGAGGACGACATCACGATGATTAACATCATGCGGGCGAGAGGTGCGAACGAAGCCACCATAGCGAGCAAAATATTTGACGATGTAATTACGGCGGCTAAAAGTGTTGACCTGCGCAACGAGATTATGTTCCTTCAAGGGCTTTCCTCAGGGCAGATACTGGTTACCGATGCGGATAATACGCAGGGCACCGGTATCCGCGTAGACTTTGGCTTCAAGGAAGCAAACAAGCTCAAGGCAAAGAAGGCGTGGGGCACCACAGGAGCCACACCGCTCAGCGATATTGCCGCCGTGTTCGAGCTTGCCTTGAGCAAGAGCCGTACCATCGGCCACGTATGGATTGACCGCAAAACATTCAACCAGCTCCGTTCGAGTGACGAGGGCAAGGTTCTGGCAGGCGCGTACAGCGGACAGGTAATAACCGACAAGACACTGCTTCCCACGCCCTCACGGAATACGTTCCTCGAAGCGCTGAAGGACGAGTTCGAAGCCGAATGGCACGTTATCAGCAGCGCCATTCAGGTAGAAAACGTAGATGGAACGAAGAAAGCGGTTAACGCGTGGACGGAGGGCAACATTGTCTTCACGCCCACCGATAAAGTAGGGCGGCTCGTATACGGTACGCTGGCGGAAGAAACCAACCCGGTAGCCGGTGTTATATACCAAAAGGTGGGTGAGTACACGCTCATCTCAAAGTACAGCAAAACAGACCCCGTGGAAGAGTATACCGCAGCGCAAGCTCGTTGCTTGCCGGTTATCGATGGCGCGGACGAAATCTTTATGCTCACGCAGAAGTAATCACCTATGACGCTGAGCGAGTACCTACGTGGATTGACGAACTACCCCCTATCTGAGGAAGCTCTCCAGAGCATCCTCAGTAAGCGGGGAGCTGGTGACACAACAGCGTATGAGGCAGGCTCCAAGCAGGCACTCCTCGCCGCGGCTGACCTGTACAACTGGCTCTCAACCGCTCCCGACGTATCGCAGGGCGGACAGAGCTACAGCCTCACGGACGAGATACGCAGGCTCTATCGGCGCAAGGCAAACGCTTACTACCGTCTATGCGGTGAGCCAGAGAGCGTCACGCAGGAAACGGCAACATTCGGCTATAAAGGCGATCGGCTATGATTATCGACAACGCTACGATATACTGCAAGAACTCGGACAAGCCATCCATCGACTACGAGACCGGCTATCCGAAGGAGGAGTGGCCCGATAAGTTCCAAGTAACCCCTTGTCAGATTCGCCCCCTCACGCAGGATCTTCTGGCACGAGCCGGTAGCGGATTGCCCATAGAGGCTATTACCTACGAAGTACTGATTGATGCAGCCGACTGGGACTACTTCAAGAAGTCAACTGTCGTATCGATAGAGCCGTACAGCGGAGAACACTTTGATGTGCACGTAATCAGCTCGGAGTACCTACGGGCAGTAAACCAGTACAAACTACTATGCCGATAAAGCGAACCACCCCAAACGAAGCTACGCGCGCCTACCTTGAGCGGAGGCTCAAAAGCTACCTCAACGCACTCACCGCACGCCTTGCCTACATCGGCGAGGCGGCACTTACGGAAGCACGCGAAAAGGGCAGCTATAAGGACGACACGGGCAACCTGCGCAACTCCACCGGATACGTAATTAAGGTGGGCAACCGCATCACCGCATCGCAAGGCTTTGCACGGGGCGAGGGACGAGCAAAGGCGGAACAGCTGGCAAGCAAGAGCAACTTCAAAATAGCCCTTGTCGTTACCGCCGGTATGAAATACGCCGCATACGTATCGGCACGAGGGTACGACGTACTTGATAGTGCCGAGCTCATCGCTCGACAATTGGCTCGGGAGTTGCTAACCGCCTCAACGAAGAAGTCATGAAGCAGACGGCAAGAAGCATCGAAACGGAGCTGAGGCGGCTCATCAAGGAAAGCCCCCTCAAAGCAAGCGTCTACTTTGCGGACGCTCTCCCCGAACTGAGCAAGACCGACCGCTACATCACGGTGCAGCACACGGCAGGCATCGAGGGAGACGTGCAGGAGGGTATCGCCACGGTGAATTACTTCATACCGGCTCTCTCGGGTGGCGTGGCGGACGTACAAATGATAGAATTGGTAGAGCGCAAAGCAGCCGAATGGGCTTACAACCTCAAGCCGTACAACGGCTGGTACTGGCAGTTAGCCGACACCATCTCCACACACTACGACCCTGACGCCACGATTTACTTCGTGAGCATCAGACTGAGATATAAGCATTACACGGAAGAATATTAACCAATAACAAGACCAACAACTATGGCAGACGTAACATTAACGTGGGGCAAATGCACCCTTACATACAAGAACGGCACGGAGAGCGTAACCCTCTCCCCCAAGCAGGACAGCACCAAGCTGAACGTATCGGAAGGCGCCACTCAGGAAGCGAAAGTGGAAGGCGGCGAAGTCATTGCCGTACGGCGTGACAGCGACAGCTACACACTCGAATGGCAGGAGCACATCCACCCCGCTAACGTAGAAAAGCGCAAAGCGAGCATCAAATCGCCCAATACGGACGTAACCGACCTATCCGTCGTACCCGGCAACGCGGAAGCACTGCGCATTGACGTACCCAAGGCAAGCATACACAGCTCGTTCAGCTTCGATACGCAGGGCGGTATCCTCCTCACTTGCAAAGCAACCTTCGTCAAGACGGACGGCAAGGAACTGTTCGACCTTAAGGCAGGAACGCCCACCGCTTAGTAGCGCGCGAGGGGGCGGAGCTTATACATCATAAAGTTTATTCTACAAGCATCCAAACGGGTATCAACCGCCCCCTCATACGCTCAACCCACCATTAACCAACCGCGCGCGGACGGATGAGGATGCGTTTCTTTTCCTCTTCTCATTCTTCTTCATTCTGTTTCACTGCAGCACCCCTCGCCGCTCCGCGCGCACCCTTAATCAACCAAAGCAACGAAAACTATGTTAGAAACTATCATCGTATCCGCATTCACCGCCATCGCAGGCGCCATCGCCTCCGTTTGGAGCTATTGGATGGGGCGCAAGAAGAAAGCCTGTGAAGAAGCGCAGGACAAGGCAAACGCATTACAAGAGCTCGACAGTATCATCGATAAGCAGAGCCACCGAATCAATGAGCTACAAACCGTTAGATTAGAGCTCGAGGATATGCTCAACCACGCGCAGCGCAAAAACAAGCAGCTCGAATCAAGCACCGCTGACGCTATCGAGAAGATCAACCGGCTACTCCAAGAAATCAACGACCTCCAGGAAGAAGCCAAGCGCATTAAGCAAGAAGCCGAAGAGCTAAAGCAAAACATCATCAACAACAAGCTATGATCGATACATCCCCGCTAAAAAGCCAACAACCCCTAACTCCTCACTAACCTATGTCTATTGAACAGAAAGTAAGCGACACGATAAGCGAAGCCCCCCGTGAAGTACACCTCGGAGGCATCCGCTATAAGGTCAAGCCCCCCACGTTTCGGCGTTTGGCACGCATCTCTGCCGAAGCCTCGCAAATTGAATCGGAAGCGCTCAGCCCCGATGCACTCCCTCAGGAGGTACTCCGCACCGCACACACAATGGCACCGCACATAGCGCGCCTGCTTGCCGTGATGATCGATGACGCGGAAGCCACCACACCACGCACCCGCTGCTCCCTTTGGCAGCGTCTCTTCCGCCGTAAGCATCGCCCCGAGAGCCTCGCCGAACGCATCCTCCGTACCGCCACACCGCGCGAAGCCTCCGAAGCGGTTGCAACCCTTTTAGGCACTCTTGAAATAGGGGATTTTTTCGCGCTTACCACTTTCCTCCAAGGCATCAACCTGACGCGACGGACGAAAGTGGACGAGACGACCGCAACGACAGCCCCTACGCCCTCCTCGCCGGCGTAATGAAAGCCTACAATCTGTCGTGGCGTGAAGCGGTGGACGGAATCAGCTATCCCAACCTCCTACTCCTCTCCGCCGTTATCCCCTCCTACGACAGCGCAACGGACAAGGAAACGACAACCATCCGCGCCGACGACCCCAAGAACAACGAACGCATTAAACAACTACTACTCCGCAATCAATGAGTGCACAAGACGGATTCATAGGCTTTTCCATCGGGCTGGTAACCACCCAACTCGAAAAGGACGTACAGCGCGTCAACGCTCAACTTAAGCGCATAGGAGACTCAGCCATTGCCGAGGGACAACGCTCCGACCGCGCCCTCAGCAGTATCGGTAAAGCGCTGGGCGGTATTCTCTCCATTGCCGCCGCGAAAGCCTTCGTCCAACAAATGGTCAGCGTGCGCGGTGAGATAGAGAGCCTCGGCATCAGCTTCGAAACCCTCCTCGGCAGTAAGCGCAAGGCGGACGCGCTCTTCGGCTCCCTGCGTCAGTTTGCCGTCAGTACACCTATGATGCTGGGCGACCTCGCCAAAGGCGCGCAAACCCTCCTCGGCTTTAATGTGGAGGCGGAAAAGGTAATGCCCACCCTAAAAGCCATCGGCGATATATCGATGGGCGACGCACAAAAGTTCCAATCCCTCACCCTCGCCTTCTCGCAGATGTCCTCCACCGGTAAGCTGATGGGTCAAGACCTCCTGCAGATGATCAACTCCGGCTTTAATCCGCTCGTTCAAATAGCCCAAGAGACAGGCGAAAGCCTCGGTACCCTCAAAGAGAAGATGGCGGAGGGTGCCATCAGCGCCGAGATGGTGGAACACGCCTTTATGAGTGCCACCGCTGAGGGCGGCAAGTTCCACGGGATGCTCGAAAAACAATCCAAGGGACTGAGAGGCTCCCTATCCAACCTGCAGGGTGCCATCGAAGACGCATTCAACGAAATAGGTACCGCAAGCCAAGGAATACTCAGCGATGCTGTAAACGTTACCACCATATTAGTAAAGAACTACCGCAAGATAGGGGACGTAATCGCCTTCCTCGTCCTGCAGTACGGAGCCTACCGCGCCGCGCTCATTGCCAACGTAGCGGCACAACGCATTGAAGTACTCGCACGACTGGCTCGCATCAAAGGAATGAAGATAGAGCAGCTCGCCCTCACCATCCTAAAGAAGAAGCACGAAGCCCTCAAAGCCTCTATGCTTGCCAACCCATATGTACTGGTGGCAGCCGCTGTGGCTACCCTCTTTTACGGCATCTACAAGCTCGCTACCGCCGATACAGCTGCTGAACGCGCCCAAAAACGTTATAACGACGAGATGGAGCGAACCGCCGAACACTTCGATTCACTCCGCTCAAAAGGCGACCGGCTTACCGCTACTCTCAACGATCAAACCGCAAGTGTATACGATCAGGTTAAAGCGTGGCAAGAACTCAAGGATGCCTTCCCCGCTCTGGGGGTATTGGGGTACGATATGAAGCGCTTCCAAAACCTATCCCCCGAAGAGCAAAAAGCCCTCCTCGCCGACCAACAGAAGAATCTGACCCGCGCTGAGATAGAGAACAAGCTCGACTTCTACACTCGTGAAGTGGAACGGACCAAAGCCCTCAAGGAAAAGTACAATCAGGACGAAAGCCGCAGAAAAGACTATGCGGAAGCCCTTGAAATGCAGGCGAAGTACAAACGCGCTCTTGCGGATGAACTCAACCTCGAGGCAGAAGCAACGCGCGAAAGAATCCGACGCAAGGCAGAAAACGTAAGCGCGCTTGATGCGCGCACCAAAGCACAACAAACCTACAACGAAGCTCTGAAGAAAAGGCGCGAAATAGAAGCCAACCCGGCACGTTTCTCTACCGATGAGCTCACGAAAGCCATCGCGGATGTTGATGCCGCCGAAAAGAAACTGAAAGAACTCGGCATTGATACTTCCGCCAAACCAAAGGCAGCCGGCAAAGATACCCAAGCCGAAGCACGCAAACGCCAAAACGAACTCCGTAAACAGCAGGAAGCATACGTACGCGAACGTGCCAAAGAGGCACGCGAAGCCGAGTACGAAGCTACGCGCGCAACCATTGACGCAAAGAAAGAGGGACTCGAAAAAGAGCTTGCCCAAAACGCCTTTAACCAACGTCGCCTACTCGACCAAAACGAAGAGCGCAAACAAGAAATGCTTGAAGCTCTCCGCGACCTCAAGGAAACCGAGTGGAAAGCCTCTCACCCACGGGAGGACGAAAAGGGCTACACGTTTGACCGCTCAAGCGTAACCGCCTCCAACCTCTCCGCACAGCAGCAAAACGCCCTCGCCGAGTACGAGCGCATCGCACAAGCCGAGCGCGACCGCGCCGATCGTGAAGCATACGAAAAGACGCTCCGCACCCTTGAGAACTACCAAGAGGCACGCCTGCGCATCCGGCGCGAATATGCCCAAAAGGAAGCTGATCTATACGAAACTAACCCTGCGAGCGGTGAGAAAACCCTCCGCCAAGGCATCACCGAAGCACACGTTGCCGAACTGCAACGCCAAGCACAGGAAGCGGAAGCACAAAGTGACGAAACCTTTGCCCGACGCAGCGAAGACTTTGTCGCCTGGTGCAAAGCCATCGCCGGCGCAACCCTCGAACGCCTTACCGCACAGCTTGATATTCTTGAAGCCTCTGCCAAAGCAACCAAAGCAACCGGTAAAGAGCTTACTGCCGAAGAAGCCGCACAAATACGTCTTCTCGAAAAGGAGATCGCAAGCCTCAAAGCAAAGCTCGCACAAACCTCCCCGGAGGAACGATCCCTTAAAGAGTGGCAAGACCTAAACCGCACCCTCACCGAGGCAGTGGGCTCCTTCCAATCCCTCGGAAACGCTATAGCCGAATTCGGAGACGAGCGAATAGCCGACCTGGTTTCCGCCACCGGAGCCATCGCATCCTCCACCATCGGTATTATAAGCGGTATCGTACAGCTTACACAAGCAAGCACCACAAGCGTAGCCGGTACAAGCGTGGCA
>QWCB01004042.1_pt1 | contig 10660 bp, 8 predicted proteins | sample 1972511 | NCBI WGS metagenome assembly QWCB01 (sample SAMN09866719, study PRJNA288562) | Human gut metagenome isolate term5_stool, whole genome shotgun sequencing... | isolation source: gut | host: Homo sapiens | place: USA: California
GTGGGCTTACGACGCGGCGGAAACCGCCGCCCTTCAGGAAACCCAGTTTGAGGTCGCGACCGGCGAAGAGCTCGCCGCGCTGCAAAGCCGCGCCTCCGAGCGCCTCCAGCAGAAGCTGTTCTCCCTGCTGTCGCTCGTCCCGGCAGAGTTTCTGGAGCTGCTCGAGTAATCTTCCCCGGTTTTCCGGGCGCTGATCCAAGGCTAAAGTTTATACAGTAAATGAGCAAATCCGAGATTTTGCACAAATTCCAATAACGGGCGCGCGATGCGCGCCCCTACGGGCACGGCGTAACTTATTGCTTAGACGGAAAATAACCTGATAAAGAGCTCCCTCTTCGAGGGAGCTGTCAGCGAAGCTGACTGAAGGAGTTAAGCGGGCGCGCCCGCGTTTTGTGCAGAATTTGCTTTCTTCTCAATTATTCTAAATGGACGCTTCTCCAAGCACAGAGAAGCGTCCATTTTCTTGTCCGAATTCCTTCATTGGCCGCGGCCGCCGATTTCTTCCGCCATCACAACATCCAAAAACGCATCCACCGCGTCTCGGCCAAAGACATACACCGTCTCTTTTCCCCAGCCGCGGTGCCCCTCCGCCTTCTCCACGGCCAGCAGGCGATTCGGCTCCGCGCCCTCCAGCGCACCTTGCAGCAGGCGGAAGACCGTCTGCCCCTGCGCGTCGGGGCTCGTCACGTTCCACGCGATATACAGCTCCCGCTCCCACACATAATTGACGGCGTAGCGCTGCCCATCCTTTCTCAACATTTATTTTGGGGACAAAAATCGGAGATGCGCCGCCGCAAAGGCAAGCGCATCCCCGTCGTTTTATTCCATTTCCTCGTACCGAAGAACGCGGCAGTCGTGCTCGCACTCATCCGCGTACAGCCTGCGCGTCAGGCTCTCGACGTCGCCGCTCTGGTTGTCATACGGATCATACCGCAGGAACCTGCGCGGCGGGTTGAACTCCTGCTGGAACGCGCTGCACGTCGGCATGCGCCACGGCTCGAGGTTGCCGAAATAGAAATTCCAGCGATCCAGATCGCCCGCGCGATAGGCCGAGCCGCCGAACGAGCAATCCGCGAACAGCCACCCGAACGGCGCGACATAGAACCGCGCCCAGTCGTGGTGCCCCGCGCTGTCCGGCTTGGTATACAGGCCGCTCTGCCACTGCGCCGGAACGCCGCACAGGCGGCAGAGCGTCACAAACGTGATGGCCTGCACGCCGCAGTCGCCGCGCAGCCCGCTCAGGAAGTATTCCGGAATGTTCGTCACCGTCAGATACGGCGGCATGAAACGATAGACCGCCTGCGTGGTGATGAAATCGTAAATTTTGCGCGCCTTGAGCAGCGCGTTCGTCTCGTCCCCGACGATCTCCTTGGCCAGCGCGCGGATCCGTTCCCGGGCCTGTTCGCTGATACGCGGATTATTATGTAAAGCCCGGCTGACTGTGGAGGGAGACACCCCCGCAGCCTTGGCTACGTCTTTTATGGTACATTTCACCGCGCACCGCATCCTTTCCGTATCTCGGCTGCGCCTCTTCGCGCAAACGTTTGTATGATGAAAATTATCTTACTCAGAAACCTTCACCCTGTCAAGCCCGGCGAATGAAAGCGGTTTCGGGCAGGGCAGCACAAAGCCCGCCTTCCCCAAGAGGAAGGCGGGCGTATTCCAGCGTCCTTATTTCAGCACCACCAGCGCAAGAATCACCACAATGCCCAGTGCGATCCGATACCAGCCGAAGGCCGTGAAGTCGTGCTTGCGGATGTAGTTCATCAGGAAGCGCACCACCAGCAGGGAGACCACGAACGCCACCGCCGAGCCCAGCAGCAGTACGATCAGTTCACTGCTGGTGAAGGCAAAGCCGAATTTCAGAATTTTGATAAAGCTCAGGCCGATCATGACGGGCACAGCCAGAAAGAAGGTGAACTCCGCCGCCGCCACCCGGGAAACGCCGATCAGCAGCGCGCCGATAATGGTCGCGCCGGAACGGGAGGTGCCGGGAATGATGGAAAGCACCTGAAACAGGCCGACCATCAGCGCCGTGCGGTAGGTCATGTCCTCCAGACGGGCTACCTTCGGCTGGCGGTTCCGGTTCCACTTTTCGATCAGGATAAAGGCGATACCATAGAGGATCAGCATCAGGGCGATCACCAGCGGCGTATGCAGGTGGGCCTCGATATAGTCGTCGAACAGCAGGGTCACGACGGCCCCCGGAATGCAGGCCACTACTACCTTGAGCCAGATGGAGAGGGTGTCCATTTTGACCGCAGGTTTTGTTTTATCCTTGAACTGGAAGGGGAACATCTTCTGCCAGAACAGGATCACCACCGCCAGGATCGCGCCCAGCTGGATCACCACGAAGAACATATCCTTGAATGCGTCGCTCATGTTCAGGGTCAGAAATTCGTCCACCAACAGCATGTGCCCCGTGCTGCTGATGGGCAGCCATTCCGTCACGCCCTCCACGATGCCCAGAAAAATGACCTTCAAAATCTCCGTAAAGCTTAGAGCCATCTGGAAAGACCTCCTTGCAAGCCGGTTTTCGCTTCCCCTTCCGGGAACGATCACCGGCAGGGCGCTTCTCAGGCTATGCTTTTCACCTGAGCATTATAGCATACCCACGCAAGATCGGCCAGCGGTTCCGCCTTTTCATTCCAGCCCAAGACTTTCCAGCGCCGTCATGAGAGACGCGTCCATGGCTCGGTAAGGCTTCCACACCAGCACAAACTCCACCGGCTCCCGGAAATACAGCAGATCCTTCTCCATCGCCTTGGGGCCGCAGCTGTTGGAACCGATGCCGCCCTGCCGGTAATCCAGCGACAGCACGGTCTTACCCTCGGATTTCAGGTCATAGGTATGCTTGGCCCGGGTCAGAAGCTCGTCGGAATAATCGTGCGCATTGAAGCTGAGCCGGTTCTCCCAGCCCTTTTCACAGGCGATGAGCAGCCCGTCTCCCAGCGCGTTGGTCACGGTCAGGGCCTTCACGCCGCCGCGGGCGCCGTTTTCCTGCGGACGGATATAGGGTTCGTGCAGCTCTGCGACCTTCGCTTCGTACAGGCCCACTTCCGCGCCCGCCAGCAGGTCGGGATAGTTTTCCCGGGGGCCGCGGCCATACCACGCCACGCGGTCAAATTCCTCCGGCAGCTCCAGCTGCAGCCCCAGCCGGGGCAGCGGGGGCAGATTGTCCCGCAGGGGGATGAACCGATTTGCCAGCCGCAGCGTGCCGTCGGCGGACAGGGTGTAGTCCGTTTCCGCCTGCAGCACCGGCCCGAAGGACACCGGCGCGCAGACCCAGACCGCGTGAACGCAGACCGCGCCGTTTTCCTGCCGCCAACTCCATTCGGTCAGACGGCGCTGCAGGCGATCCAGCCCGAACTTGCGCCACTGAGCGCTCAAATGCACATCGTTGTCCGTGGGCGCGCGCCACAGATTCACTCGAGGGCCGCTGAGCAGCGTTTCCCGGCCGTTGATCTCCAAAGAAGCCATTTCGCCGGTGCGGCTGGAAAATCGAGCCGCGAAGTTCGTTCCCGCCACGGCGATCCCCTGCTCCAGCTCCCGCACCTGCAATTCTCCGGCGGGAATTTTGACCGTCCGTTTCCGCAGCTTGCCGCCCAGCGGCAGCTGGATGGAAGCTACCTCATGCCCGGCCTTGGCCCATAGCCGGTCGGCGGCTTCCGTAAAGCGCAGGTTCAGGAAGCACTGGCCTTCTTCGGGCAGCGTGCAGGGCAGTTCCAGCCACTTCTCGCCGTAGGGCTCCACGCCGGTCACGTCCAACCGTCCGCCCTGTACGCTTTCACCGTCGCAGAGTAGATTCCACCGCGCGTCCAGATGATCCAACGTCTGGAAGGCGTACAGGTTTTGCAAATAGAGCTTGCCGTTCTCCACTTCCGCCCGCACCGGCTCCAACGCCTGTTTCAGCGCCCACAGGCCGGTGTGGGGCGTGCGGTCGGGGTAGTTCAGCGCGTCCACGCAGAAGTTGCCGTCGTTGGGCGTATCGCCGAAGTCGCCGCCGTAGGCCCAATAGCTTTCCCCGGCTTCGTTTTTCGTCCATACGCTGTGATCCACCCACTCCCACACGCAGCCGCCGATCAGACGCTTGCTGCCGTAAAAGGCCTTCCAGTAGTCTAGCAGCGAGCCGGGGCCCAAGCCCATGGCATGGGCGTACTCGCACAGGAAGAAGGGATGGGGATCGTCGGATTTTCCTTTTTCGATCAAGGCTTCCACCGAGGGGTACATGATGGATTCCACATCCGAGCTGATGCAGCCCGGCTCGTTTTCGTAATGAATGACCCGGCTTTTGTCCAGTTCCAGAATTTTTTCCCGCATGGCCAGCGTATTGGGGCCGTAGCCGGATTCGTTGCCCAGCGACCAGAAGATGACCGACGGGTGGTTCCGATCCCGGCGCACCATCCGCTCGGCCCGGTCTACCAGCGCGGCCCGCCACTCCGGGCTGCGGGCAAAGTAGTTGCGGCTGTGGGTCTCGTCGTTGTAGGATTTTGGCTCGGCCTGAAGCTGCTCCTGCATTTCCGCGCCGTGGTTCTCGTAGTCCGTCTCGTCGATGACGTACAGGCCGTAGCGATCGCACAGTTCCAGCCAGCGGGGATCGTTAGGATAGTGGGAGGTACGCACGGTGTTGATGTTCATCTGCTTCATCAGCCGCACGTCCCGCAGCAGGGTCTCCATGGTGGAAACGTGGCCCAGATGATCGTCGGTGTCGTGACGGTTCACGCCCTTGAGCTTGATGGATACGCCGTTGACCCACAGCTGCTGATCTCGGATCTCGATCTTGCGGAAGCCCACGTTCGTCCGCTGTACTTCGCCGGGCACGGACACCAACAGGGTATACAGATGAGGCGTTTCCGCCGTCCAGCGCAGACAGTCCTTCACGGAGAAGCGGGCACGGCCCTGAACCAGCGCCGCTTCGGCGAGCTTCCTTTCCCCCTGATACAGCGCGGCGACGACTTCGCATCCGGCGGGCACATCCGCCTCCACGTCCAGCACGCCGTCCCGGTAATGGTTTTCCAGATCCACCCGGCAGACCACGTCCCGGATATGGTTTTCGCAAACGCCCAGCAGGTATACGTCCCGGAAGATGCCGCTCATGCGCCAGCAGTCCTGATCCTCCAGATAGGTGCTGTCGGCCCATTGCAGCACCTGCACGGTCAGGGTGTTGTCGCCGTCCTTCAAATAATCAGTGATGTCAAACTCCGCAGGCAGACGGCTGCCCTTGGACATGCCGACTTCCCGGCCATTGACCCATACGAAAAAGCAGGCGTTCACGCCGTCAAAATTCAGCGTCACCCGGCGTCCCCGCCAGCTTTCCGGCAGACGGAAAACCCGGCGATATACGCCCGTGGGATTTTCGTCCGGCACATAGGGCGGGTCAAAGGGAATGGGGTAGCTGACATTCACATACTGGGGCCGCCCGTAGCCGTGCATCTGCCAGCAGGAGGGCACGTCCAACTCGTCCCACAGCACGTTTTCTTCTTCCCCGCCCTGACAGATTCCCTTGGGCAGCACGCCGTCGGCGGCATAGTAAAACTGCCAGACGCCGTTCAGACACAAATACCCGTCCGACAGGCTCCGTTCCCCCCGCAGGGCGGCGGCTTCATCGGGAAAAGGAAACGACGTGGTTCTTCCGGGAAGACGGTTCTGATGCAGTACCGTCATGTCCTGCCACAGGCTGGATCGCTTCATGAAAGGGATTCCTCCTTGATGCTGCATATGCTTTTCCGCGTCTTCCGCCCCGCTGGCGGAAAGAACAGATTGTATCCAAAGAATACCCTGCTTTTCCAGACGCGTCAATATCCATCCGTGTCAGAAACAGTACAATCGAGCATTCCTTGCACTTTTGTCCCTCCCATGAGACTTTTCCGATTTGCCTTTCTTCATCTCCCCATCAAAAAACAGGAGCCGCCGTCAGCAGCTCCCGTCTCTTTTTTTCATGTAATGCATTCCCGCAGACAACCTGCGCGTTCCCCTACGCCCCTGCGCACATCGCGCATAATCCAAGGCGCAGAACTTTTACCCTACCAAACCCGCGAGCCGCGAGGCCTGTCGCCGAGCGGCGGTAACTCCGCAGCCCAGCTGCATATCCCTCTACGCCCCTGCGCGGCTAAGCCGCGCAGTCCGGGGTGCAGGGCTTCAGCCCTGCCTGCCTTATTGAGCAGAGATGGTCTCGCGGATCTTGGCGAAAATGTTCAGGTAGTCGTCCCGGTAGTCCCGGGGATAGACCATCTCTACGCCATAGAGCTTGTTGTTCGTGCTGGCGTAAAGGATTCGGCCCGCCAGCTCCACCCCGTTGGCCAGAGTGCCCGTGTAGTTGGCATAAACACCCTTGGAATCCAGCAGCGTGCGCGTAGCCGTCAGACTGGGATTCCACACGGTGAAGTTCACCGAGCCGATCTCCTTCAGGCGCTGGGTAACCTGCTTTTTCAGATCTTTCTCGCTGTAGTTGGCGGTAACAGGCTCGGCGGAAATGGTGATGATGCACTGCTGTCCGTCGTGCATCTGGGTCTCCGGCTCGGTCAGGACGAACACGTCCGTCTGAGATTCGTCCACCAGCCAGCCGCTGGGGCAGTCAAAGGACAGACCCAGAGAACCAGCGGTGTAGGTGGCGTAATTAAAGGTCAGCTCGGGGTGGGGCGTAGGGGTCGGCAGATCCACCGGGTCGAGGGGGATCGGCGTCGCGCCCGCGTAGGGGTAAACGGTCTCCACACCGCCGGAAGCACCGCTGGCGCTCAGCAGCGATCCCGTGTCCGCGCCGGTGTCGTAGGGGTCGATGTAGTTTTCCTCGCCCAGAGCCTCGTCGGGCGAAATGTCTTCTTCGTTCAGATAGGGATTGTCGAAGATGCTCACGCCGCCGCTGCTATTGCCGCTGTCAGACGGCGCTTCCGTCTCCTGAGGCGCTTCGGTAGGCGCTTCCGTGGCGGTGACCGGGCCCAGATATTGTGTGGCTTCCGCGTAGATCTGCGAACCGTCGTTGGACGATTCGCTGCTGCAGGCCGTCAGGGCGACCAGCGCCAGCGCCAGACAAAGCGCGATTTTCCATAAACGTTTCATGCTGCAAGCCTCCTTGATGCAAAGGTGAAGCGAAAAGTCAAGTTTGTCACGTTATTGTAACACTTTTGTGATGAAACGTCAACCTTCGGTCTCCGGCTCCGCATTCGTGCCGTCCTGTTCCAGCGCGTCATAGTCCGCCCGGTACAGGCGGCGATCCAGCGACCAGATCTTTTCGCTGAAAACGCCGGGCTTCAGCTTTTGAATGGCAGTCTGCATTTCGTTCATGCGCGCGTCCAGCAGGTCCACCCAGTGCAGGGCTTCCGCCTCGGGAAACATGGGCTTGCGGGGGCTGCCGAACTCGGCTTCGCCGTGGTGGCTGAGCATCATATGCTGCAGCAGCAGCACCGGTTCGCCGGAAATGCCCAGCTTGTTGGCCGCCTCCTGAATGCGGTTCACGCCCAGCACCAGATGGCCCAGCAGCAGACCCTCCCGGCTGTAGTCCCGCACCACGCCCATGTCGTTGGAGTCCATCTCCTCGGTCTTGCACAGGTCGTGCAGGATCACGCCCGCCAGCAGCAGGTCGGCGTTCAGCCACGTGTACTGGGTCAGGATGGCCTTGGCCAGCCGCAGCATCCCCGTGGTGTGGTGCAGAAGTCCGCCCCGCTCCGCGTGATGGATCCGCTGGGCGGCGGGATAATACAGCAGCTTTTCCCGGAAACGATCCAGCATTTCCCGGGTGATGAGCCGCAAAGGTTCGCTGGTAAAAGCGTCCGCCGTGTCATAAAGCTCCTGCAGCATGGCCTCCGGGGCTTCCGGGGCGCAGGGAGCCAGCAGGGACAGATCGACGGGATCGCCCTCCGCCATGGTGCGGATACGCTCCACCCGCAGCTGCAGGCGACCGTTGTATTCCAGCGTCGTGCCCCGTACCTTGATGACGGAGCCGGGCGCGGGACAGGGGGTGTTGCCATCCCAGACCTTGGCGTTGACCTCGCCGGTGCGGTCGGTCAGGTTCATATCCAGATATTTTGCGCCGTTGCCGCCGGTGCGCTGATCCGCCGAACGAACCAGCAGAAAGCCTTCGAACTTTTGATCCTTGCCAAGCTCGGCAATGGGTAGCTGTGCCATGTTCTCCCCCTGATTTCTGACAGATTTAGTCCGCGTATACGGCTACGCGAGTGCCGGGCAGATTGGTGTAGCGGGCAAATTCCGCCTGCCACTCCACGTTGACGGTGCCGATAGGGCCGTTTCTCTGTTTGGCGACGATGACTTCGCCCTGGTTGTCGTCGGGCTTGGGGCCGTCCTCCGACCCGCCCGCGGCGGCGTAGTAGCCTTCCCGGTGCAGGAACATGACCACGTCCGCGTCCTGCTCAATGCTGCCCGAATCGCGCAGGTCGCTGAGCATGGGGCGCTTGTTTTCGCGGGCCGCGTTGGCACGGCTCAACTGGGCGCAGGCCAGCACGGGAATCTTCAGCTCCAGCGCAATGGACTTGAGCTGGCGACTGATCTCGCTGACTTCCAACTGACGGTTCTCCACCCGCTTGTCGGTGCCCATCAGGCCCAGATAGTCCAGCACTACCAGATCGAGCCCCTGCTCCATCATCAGACGGCGGCAGCGGGAACGCAGCTGGGAGGGCGTCAGGCCGGAGGTATCGTCGATGTAAATGCGGCAGTTGCTCAGGGCGTTAATGCTGTCGCCCAGCTTGACCCATTCTTCGTCGGACAGCATCCCACTGCGGACGCGCTGCATGTTGATGTTGGCCGCGGAGCACAGAAGGCGCAGGCCGATCTGCTCCGCAGGCATTTCCAGACTGAAAAAAGCCACGCATTTGTGTGCTTTCTGGGCGGCGAACAGCGTCACGCCCAGCGCCATGGAGGTTTTACCCATGGCAGGGCGCGCGCCCACCAGCACCAGCTCGCCGCCGTGAAGGCCGGTGAGCATCCGATCCAGATCGTACAACCCGGTAGGCACGCCCGCCAGCTTGCCTTTCAGCAGGCTCAATTCCTCGATGCGGTCGAAGGTGGAAAGCAGCACCTTCTGAATGGGTTCCAGCGTTTCCGCGCCGCCCCGGCGCATGACGATATCGAAGATCAGCCGTTCCGCATCCCGAAGCACGTCGGGCACAGGGTCGGTCTGGGCATAGCACTGGCGGCTGATGGTCTGGGACGCGGCGATCAGCTTGCGCAGCGTGGCCTTTTCCTGCACGATTTCGATGTAAGTGCGGGTGTTGGCCGTGGTGGGCACGAAGCGCACCGCTTCCAGCAGATAGGCGGGCCCGCCCACGCTGTCCAGCGTGCCCCGGCGGGAAAGCTCGTTCCCCACCGTCATCAGATCGATGGGATTGCCCGCGATATGCAGCGTCTGCATGGCGGAGAAAATTTCCCGGTGCTCGGCGGTGTAAAAATCCTCCGGCGACAGGGTCTCAAAGGCAAGCGTGGCCGCACCGCTGTCCTGCAGCACCGCGCCCAGCACGGAACGCTCCGCGTCTACGCTGCTGGGCGGCAGCGCCGGAATATAATCCTGACTTTCCATCGGGGCGTTCGCTCCTTTCCTGCTGGTGCATGATTTTTTTGCCGGTATGAGGCGTCCGCGAACGGTGCGCCGCGTGTTCCTTTACTTCGCCATCGGCTCCACGTGGAGCTTCATAGCAGCCTTGATGCCGTTGTACACGGTGACGGTCACGTCGTAATCGCCGGTCTGGCGCACCGCATCGCATTCCAGCTTGCGCTTGTCGATCTCCTTGCCGTGCTGGGCCTTGAGGGCGTCCACGATCTCCTGATTGGTAATGCTGCCGTACAGACGGCCCTTATCGCCGCACTTCACCTGCAGATTGATGGTCTTGCCCTTGAGGAAATCGGCGGTCTTCTGGGCTTCGGCCCGGCGCTCCGCCTCCAGACGGGCCTCGTTGGCGCGCTTGCGCTCGATCTCCTTCACCGCGCCGGGGGTGGCCTCCGCCGCCCACTTGCGGGGGAAGAGATAGTTGCGGGCAAAGCCGTCGGATACGGTGAGAATATCGTCCTTTTTGCCGGTTCCCTTTACATCGCACAACAGAATAACCTTCATGATCTATTCATCCTCCTTTTGCTTTTGAAAGGATCCCCGGCTCCGATAATGGAGCATGGGATCCGTAATGCCTAACAGAAACAGGATCGCCGGGGCCAGCCCCCATACCGCGCCGGTCAGCAGACCCGCCCACAGCCGCCGATCCTCGTCCTGCCGCATGATGAGGCCGCAGAGCGTCATTGCGCCGCTGAGACGGAAGCCGATGGAACAAAAGCTGACCAGTACCCGGGCCAGCTGCAGCGCCACGTCATTGATGGTGCTGATGGAGATCAGCAACCCCGCAGCGCCAGCGCCCAGAAACAGCAGGCAAAGCCCCCGACCGATGGACAGCCCGGAAAAGCCGGGAGAGATCGCCATCGTGGGGATGGTCTTTTTCTCCTCGTCCACCAGAAGAAAGGTGCAGCGGGTCTTCCACACCCGAAGGCCGGTCATCAGCCCACCCAGCAGGATCACCTGCATCCACAGGGAGGGCAGCAGCGCGGTCAGGCTCTGGCGGAGACGAAGCTCCAGCGAAAGATACAGCTGGCGGCTCATGGGCCGCTGATCCAGCAGGGAACTGAGCAGCGAAGGCGCGCTGCTTTCCTCCGGCAGGGAAAGATACCC
>QWCB01004044.1_pt1 | contig 10658 bp, 4 predicted proteins | sample 1972511 | NCBI WGS metagenome assembly QWCB01 (sample SAMN09866719, study PRJNA288562) | Human gut metagenome isolate term5_stool, whole genome shotgun sequencing... | isolation source: gut | host: Homo sapiens | place: USA: California
AGATAACGAAAAAGAAGATAACGAAGAAAACAATTATATGGCAGAAGGTATGGCTATTGGTATGGGATGGGGCACAGCAATTGGAATAGCACTTGGCATGGAAAACATAGCAATATTTACTGGTATCGGCATGCTACTCGGCATGGTTGCAGGTATGAATATCAAGAAATGATCTTCCAATTATTTTTTATATATTCTCGTAGCATCTACTTGTGTAGGTGTTTTTTTATTGAACTTTCTATACTTCTTCAAAATTAAAAAAATCACCGGAGCATATCCGATGATTTATTCTTATATTTTAATTATATTTTGCTCTATTTGCTTTTAAAACTTCTTCTGAATGTTTAAGTCTCTTTAGTTCTTCTTCGTTTAGATCAAGTTCGATGGCTTTTTCCATTCCATTCTTGCCTAGGACACATGGGGTTGATAGGTAGATGTCGTTTAGTCCATACATGCCTTCAAGTAGTGTTGCTACTAAGATGATCTTCTTTCTATCGTTTGCGATTGCGTCGATCATGGAGCAAACTGTGCTTCCTATTCCGCATTGGGTATGACCTTTGCCGTCGATTACTCTCCATGCTCTTTCTCTTACTAGATTTTCAACTTCGTCTCTTGAGAAGGCAATGTTGTTTGCCTTTACATAGTCATCTAGTTTTACATTATTTATAAATACATTTGACCATGCTACGAATTGGCTTTCTCCGTGTTCACCGATGGTGATTCCTCTTACATCTGATGGATCCACGTTTAAAATTTTAGAAAGAGTAGTGTTTAGTCTAACTGTATCTAGTGCAGTTCCTGATCCGATGACTCTTTCTTTTGGGAAGCCGCTGGCTCTATATACTAAATCAGCCATAAGGTCGCAAGGGTTACCTACTACGATGAAGATTCCTTTGAATCCTGCCGCAACGATTTCTTTTACATAGCTTTCTGTTGCATCTTTAAATTGTACATATTCTTGTAGTCTGTCGCTTACTCCTGATAGGTCGCCTGTTGCTGTAACGATGATGTCTCTATCTGCCATGTCAGCATAAGATCCCCAGCTCATCTTCACATAGTGTGGGTAGAAGCTGGATGCGTCTTCGATGTCCATAGCTTGAGCTTTTGCTTTTCCTTCGATTATATCGTTGTATTTTATATCAGATACGATTCCAAGTCTTGCTGCTGTATATCCAACTGCAAAGCCTACCGCACCTGAGCCAATGATACCTAATTTCATAATTATTCACCTCGGTTAATATTATAACAAATAATTTAATTTATTTAAAATATTTATTGTTAATAAATTATTAATATTTCTCCTTTAAAATTTATAATTTTTAAACTAAAATATGTAATGATTGAAAACAAGCCAATATTAAATTATAATAAATTAATAGATATAAATTATCACTTTAATTTAATTTGGTGGATACAATTCATTAATTACATAGAGAGGTTCAAATGAATTTTTTAGATATAAATAATGAAAATAAAAATGTAGTCCTGCTTATCCATCCCATATCTTTTACACCCCAGGAGATGAAGAAGATGGTAGCAGACAAATTATCTAATGATTATAGGTACATCATACCGGAGCTATCAGGTCACGGCAGCTCTACTGAAAAATTTGAATCTGCAGAATCCGAAGCAGAAAAAATAGCAGAACTCTTGCTACAAAATAATATAGAAGAAATAGATTTAGCATTTGCACCATCACTAGGAGGAGCGATACTTCTATATCTTTTAAATGATAAGAGATTAAATATAAAGAAATGTATCTTCGAAGGTTGTAGCCTTGCACAGAAGGCGAGATTTTTGGAAATGATCGTTAGAAAAACGGTCCTTGGCTACCACAAAAAATCTAAGAAGGACAGAAACTTCGCTCTTCAATTTGTTGCAAAAGAAACTGGGGAAGAATTGGCGGAGGTCATAGCGGATACTTTTATCGGACTTGACGAGGGAAGTATCAAAAATATCATTCACACCTGCGGATTTGTGAAGATACCGGACTTATCCAAAGAAGATCAGGAAAAATGTATTTTCTGCTACGGATCGGAGGATTATACTTTAAAAGATGCCAAGAAAATAATGCCGAGAAAGCTTGGTGAATCTAAATTAAAAATCTGGGAAGGATTTAATCACTGCGAGAGAATAGCGAAAGATAACGAAGCTTACTGCAAATTCTTGGAAAGTGAAATATAACTCAAATAAAGTTTTTTAAGCATCTAGATTGTAGGTGCTTTTAATTTTTTAACCTAATTGTTTAAATATAAGATTTATAAAATAAACACAGATTATTTACATTTTCTTTATAAATTTTACAAACATTTATTTTAAAAATTTAAAATGTTATCAATATTGTTTTATGGAAATATTTTAATAATGTGATTATTTCAATAAAAGATAATTCTATTATCAATAAAATTGTATTTTGAGAGTGATTTTTTTCAAATTACAGTGTATAATGTAAGTATAAAATATACTTGTCAAAAATATTCAAGTACAAATTTAAAAATAAAAGGAGAGATTATAATGAACAAAAAATTATTAAATTTAGGAGTAGGTCTTTTAGTAGGAGCACTAGGAGGCAAAGTTCTAGCTTCACAAACAGTTAAGAAGATCGCAGTAAACACAGTAGCAGGTGGACTTAAAATAAAAGAAGGTTTAGACAAGACTGTTGAAAATGTAAAAGTATCTACTGAAGATATCATCGCTGAAGCTAAAGTTAAAAAAGCTGAAGACGAAAAGAAAGAAGCTGAAAAGAAAGCTGCTTTAGATATCGAAGAAGTTGCTGAAGAAGCAAAATAATTTATCTAAAGTAATATGATAGCAAGTATTGCTAGCAGAACCCTTGGCAGATGTCGTTTCAACTACGAAGGCGTCATCAAGGATTCTGATGTAAACAAGATTAAGTACAAGGTTGAACAATTAGAAGGGGTTAAATCTTGCAAAGTTTCACCCCTTGCAAATTCAATCATTGTAAATTACGAAGAAGAATATCTACCTAAGGTTGCAAGATTTATAATGGATCTTGACCTAGAAGAACTAGCAGATTTTGAAATCGATGATGCGGACTTCGTGCCTCAAGAAGAAAGAGAACTCTTCCATATTTTGCGTGACGCAATGTATAGAAGAATCTTCTTTGCACATATCTTGCCAATGCCACTTAGACCAATCGGAATTGTAATAAAATCTATTCCATACATCAAGGCAGGACTTAAGAGCCTAAGAGAAGGCAAACTAAATGTAAGCGTGCTAGATGCAACAGCAATCGGAGTTTCAATCGTAGATGGTGAATTTGGAGACGCAGGCAACATCATGTTCCTACTTGGACTTGGTGAAGAACTCGAAGAATACACCCTTAAAAAATCAAAAGAAAACCTAGCTCAATCACTTAAACTAAACGTAGATAAAGTATTCGTAGTAGATGGAGAAGAAAAGTATCTAAAGAAACTTGAAGATGTAGAAATCGGAGATCTTGTAGAAGTAAACATGGGATACACCATCCCTGTTGACGGTGAAATCACAAGAGGATTCGGAATGGTAAATGAAGCTTCTCTAACAGGAGAATCACTTCCAGTTAAGAAGACCGAAGGTAGCACAGTATTCGCTGGGACTGCACTAGAAGAAGGAGCAATCCTCGTTAAGACTAAGAAAAAATACGATGATTCAAGAATCAACCATATAATTGAACTCATCGGCGAAAGCGAAAAGAATAAATCATTAGCTGAAAAGAAAGCAGAATCCATAGCAGATTCTATAGTTAAGTATTCATTCTTAGGAGCTGCAGCAACCTATCTACTAACCAGGGACTTTATAAAGGCAAAATCATTCTTGATGGTAGACTTTTCATGTGCCCTAAAACTTACTATACCAATAGCAACCATGAAGGCAATATCATCCGCATCAGAAAGAGAAATCTTAGTAAAAGGCGGAAGATATTTAGAAAAGCTTGCCCAAGCAGATTCAATAATATTTGACAAAACAGGCACACTTACTAAGTCAGAACCAACAGTTCAAAAGGTAATAGCATTCTATGACCACGACGAAGATGAATGTCTAAGAATAGCAGCGTGCCTAGAAGAACATTTCCCGCACTCTATTGCAAATGCAGTAGTAAAAGCAGCTAGAGACAAAAATTTAAAACATGATGAAATGCACTCAAAACCAGAGTATATAGTTGCCCACGGAATAAGATCCAAGATAGAAGACAAAGAAGCGCTCATAGGATCAGCACACTTTATATTAGAAGACGAAAAGATTAAGATAGACAAAGCACAAAAGAAGAAAATCGAAGAGCTAAAAGAAGATTATTCACTTCTATACCTAGCTTACGATGAAAAACTAATAGCGGTCATCTGTATCGACGACCCAGTCCGTGAAGATGCTAAGTACACAATAGATTCACTACGTGCACTAGGATTTAAGAGAATAGCTATGCTTACAGGAGACGCAGAGAACTCCGCAAGAGCAGTAGCGGAAAAACTCGAACTAGATTATTATGAGTCACAAGTTCGTCCAGAAGATAAGAAGAACTATGTAGACAAAGAAAAAGCTATGGGAAGAACAGTGGTAATGATTGGAGATGGAATCAACGACTCCATCGCTCTATCCTCAGCAGACGTAGGAATCTCTATGCATGCTGGAGCAGATATAGCAAAGGAAATCGCAGACATCTCAATTAAATCCGACTCATTAAAAGAATTAGTAGACGTTATAAAGATAGCCAAAGCACTAGACAAGAGAGTCCACAGAAACTACAGAGAAATCATAAGCTTCAACGGAGCTCTAATAGTCCTAGGAGTACTTGGATATTTGACCAACACTAACTCAGCATTCCTACACAATGCATCTACAGTAGCAATAGCAGGAAGAAATATGAGGGATTATAGAATTTAAGAAAAAATTAAGACTCGGCGACGAGTCTTTTTTTGATGTAAATTAAATCGGTTATCAATAACATTGGAAAAAGAATTTATTTTGTAAAAAAATATATAAATTAGGTAAATATTTAATAAATTTATGATTTTATGTTTCAAAATGGCTAAAATAGGTTATAATTAAAAAAGTAAGAATATTTTTTTATATTATAATTCTAATTTATTTTTTATAGCATTGATGGGAAAATTTATAAATGCTACATCAATACTTAGATTAATTACAATGTAATTATCAAATGTAAATTAGAAAATTTTATAAAAGGGGAGAAAGAATGAAAAAAAAGAAGAACTTGACTAGACCAGTCGCTATGGCAATGGCAGTGTCACTTGCTTTCGGTTCAATACCATACAACACTATGGCAACTGAAGCACTTAATACAACCATGAAAAATGTAGTGATTGCAGCTGGAGATAGGGCAGGAAATCCTGGCGCTCAAAAACCAGCAGATGCATTAACAAGTGCAACCTACTACACCAAGCCAAACTGGGAAGCAAGAATCAGAGACAAGAGCCGTTGGAAGGTGGAGGACTCTCAAACATTGGTTAGAGTTACTACATCCGACCCGGTTCAAATGAACGACATCGACTATGACGGCATGTACATCAATGCCAATGGCAGATATGTAATCAGATTAATTTACAAGGAAAAGACGCAAGCCGTGTCTGCAGTATGGCATAGGGCGCTAATTAACTTCGGTGACCTCGACCAATACATTGATTTCGGCAACTCCTATGTATTTGGAAGAGACGGCAAGACTAGATACACCTTTGACCCTGTAACAGGAATTAAGGGCAGGGGTTTTGATTTGAGAAGTGCAGTAGGCGACAGAACTAACAACAGAAAGAACTTGCCTATTAACTTGGTTTTAAAAGACGGAGTTACACTTGATAATCTACCTAAGAAGAACTACATCATTCAAATGAGACTTACTGATGCAGATTACAAGAGAGTATATTCCTATGCACCGGGCAAAACATCTATGGACTACTCAACTTATACCAAGACTACATCAGTATCTCTAGAAGATAATTTAAATAATTTATTTATCAAGGGCGGTTTGCAAGCAGATTCCAACAATGCGACAAACCAAGAATTCTTTATGTCCGAGTTTATTGCCAACCCTGGCCAATATAAAGATGAAAAAAATCTTGGTATCATCAGAACACAATACATGGGTCAAAGAGCAGGTTCAGCTGCAACACCGACAGTTGGAGATCAGCCTATAGCTTTCACCCAAGTTTTTGATGCCAATCTTTTAAATTATTTAAAAGAAGATGATGACGGCAATGTAGCTTATACAAATCTTCTTACTGTAGGTAGAGTAGAATCTCCCTATGTTGAAAAATTCGGTATTAAACGCACAGATATAAACGAAATAGAAGTAGAAGGTGGCAAAAAATTAGCCTATGTAGTTATAGCACCTGCAGGCTTTACAAGTAAAAATAACGTAAGGGTAGTAGGCATACCTAAACACGACCGATACACTATGCTTTCAGGTTTCTACATCACAGCTATCGACTATGTAGTAGACAAGAGCAAATTTGAAGATACTTTCAGCAGCAATTACACAAGAAAGCTTGACTACTCAACTATGTCAGGTTGGACCAACCCTAATGACAAGGGCTGGCCTGTATATACAAAGTCCTTTGATAATGACTATGTAGTACAAGAAGGGGACTCCTTTATGGTAGATGCAGGAGCAGATGCCAAGGGCAAGCAAATTATGATTCAAATCGGTGGCGAACAAGCCATCCTTAGACGTCCACAAGGCTACTACAACGGATACAACTTCAGCAAATCTGCCTTGGATAATTTTGAAGAAATTGCCAAGGGTGTTTTTAAGTTTACCATTGGAGAAGGTACAACTGTAAAGAAAGGCAAACCTTTAAAGGTTTATATGCCATACACTACTTTAGATGATGCTCCTGAAAAAATTAACTTCCTTCAAATTCACAACGGAACTAAGCTTAATGAAGGAGCTGCAACTCTTACTCTTCAAAATGACAGAAATATTAACATGCATCTTTATAAGCAAGGTAAAAAAGGATACTTTGTATTAAAATACACAAAAGCTGATGGAACTAAGGGCGAATTAAAATTTGAACCGAAGTTTACTTGGACGTATGACGATAAAGACGGTGTTATGACAGGAGCTGCCAACAAGGCTACATTAGCATCAGGCGGTAACTTCTATATTGACACTACTAAGTTAAAGCCCGGCACAGACATTATTGTAGAATCCTATGATAATGATGGCAATAAGATTGAATCTGAAACATCATTGTTTAAATACATTCCACTAGATAAATCACAAGAAACAGTTAAGCTTTTGACTTGGACTGACCACTCAGACAAGAGATCTGTACTTTCAATTAACAAGTCCCTTTACACTCCATACCAAGTTTTATTTACTAATGACTATGCAGATGGAACAGATGACTTCTATGTAAATCCGAGAGTTTTACCAGAAGCAGGTAAAGATTTCAATACAGACACAACAAAAATTGTGGGCTACACAAAGTACGACAGCGGTAAGGTAAGAACCCTTTACGAAGAAGGAAGGACCGGAAAGCTATTCGGCAAGGTGGAAGCAGACGGAAACGAATATGATGATGACGGTAATTTAAAAGGCACAGATGTAAGAAAAGAAATAACAATTGCCAAGAAAGACATTTTTGACGCACAATTTACAGAAGACAGCAAGAAATATAAAGCTTATGAATATACCTTTGATTTAAAAAAGATGCTTCCTTATCACTCAGATGACAAGAACACACAAGAGCTTAAATTATTAAAGGATATGAAGTTTGTTTCAACAGCATCAGACGGATCATCACTACCATCTGACCTAATCGAAACGAGAGTAAGAGCGAGAGTATTGTTTGATACAACAGACGGTCAATTTGCAGACGGCACAAAGAAAGTTGTTAAGATAGTTCCAGACAACACTAAGTTCTACGGCGAAGCAGAATATGCGGCAAATGGCTTTGAAGGAGCAAATGCAGATACAAATACTGGAGATAAGTTCCCAGATGCACCTAAACTTCAAGGCAAGAACTTCTTAGGTTGGGTGACAAAAGAAGGTAAAGATACTTTAGGAAAAACAATCGTTTCAGCTGCAGATTTTAACAAGCTTCCTAAAGAACAAGTATTTACAAACACAACACCTGTTGAAAAGCACTTAGTTGTTTATGCAATTTACTCAGAAGATACAGTAGTTACTTTTGATGCCAACGGAGGAACATTTGAAGGCGGCAAAGATGAGTTAAATGTAAAAGCCGAAGGTAGTACCGTAACAAAACCTACTGATCCAAAGAGAGACGGATATACATTCAAAGGCTGGGCAGATAGTAAAGACGCTACAGAAGCAAATGTTACAGACTTTAGCAATATAGATGCATCAAAAACTGTATATGCAGTTTGGGAACAAAAAGCTGATAAAAAATTAGAATTAAACGCACCGGCAGAATTAGTTCCTGTATCAGACAAGACAGACCTAACTGCAAAGGAAAAGGATGCAGTTAAGCAAGCTGTAATAGATGCCAACCCAACACTTAACTTAACAAAAGACGATATTACAGTTGGCAGTGACGGTAAAGTTACTGTAAAGACAACTGATGGTAAGACTGGAGAATTAACACCAGAACAAACAGTTAAGCAAAAAGAAGTAATAAATAATATTAATCCACCAGCACCACCAGTTGAGGTTAAAAACCCTGATGCTTTGGATGATACTGAAAAAGGCAAGGTTAAAGATGCGATTATAAAAGCTAACCCTGACTTAAATCTAAAACCTGAAGAAGTTACAGTTGATGATAATGGTAAGGTAACTATTAATCAAGGTGGTAAGACAGGAACAGTTCCTGCTGATAAGACAGTTGTTGAAGAAAGCAAGATTATTAAACTTAATAAGCCTACGCCTGTTGAAGTTAAGGATGTAAACAACCTAACACCAGCTGAAAAAGAAGCAGTTAAAGATGCGGTTGTTGCTGCTAACTCAGGTTTATCAAGAGATAAAATAAGCGTTGACGGCAATGGTAATGTTACAGTTACAGACGGCGACAAGACTGGCAAATTAGAAGGAAAAGATACAGTTAAACCATTTGACAGAACTGGTAAAACTTTAAATGATCCAAAAGAAAAAGTTGAAGTTTCTGACAAAAACAATTTAACAAAAGCAGAAAAAGAAGCGGTAAGAGAAGCTGTTAAAGCAGCCAACCCAGACTTGAATTTTAAAGACGAAGAAATTCAAGTTGATGACAATGGTAAAGTTACAGTTCCAATGGGAACAGATGGAAGCGGAAATACTATCTATAAAGAAATCGCTCCTGAAAAAACTGTAAAGAAAGATGACACAACAAAAACTATTAGCTTAAAAGCACCGAAAGTTACAGTAGTTGGAGACCCTACTTCATTGACAGATGATGAAAAAGCAGCTGTTAAACAAGCTGTTTTAGATGCGAATAATACTTCGGGATTAACGCTTAATGATATCACAGTAGCCAATGATGGTTCAGTAACAGTTACTAAAGGCAATAAGACAGGTATGCTTGCTCAAGCGGATACAGTAGTTAAAAAACTTGATTCGCCAAAAATTGCTTCAGACGAAGATGGCAAAGTAGTTGTAGGACCAAAAGATGAGAGAACTTCAGAAATTGAAGTAACTTATAAAGACACTAACGATGCTGAACAAAAAGTTACAGCTAAAAAAGATCCAACAACAGGCGAATGGAAGCTTGATCCAAAAGTTGATGGAGTAAAAATAAATAAAGACTCTGGCTTAATTAGCATACCAGCTAGCAAGATTAAGAATGGAACAGAAGTAAAAGCTGTAGCAAAAGACGGTGCAAACACTTCAGAAGAAAACACAATAAAATCTGAAGATAAACAAGCACCTGCACGTCCTGAATTAAAAGAGAATGAAGACGGAAGCGTAACTATAACACCTCCAAAAGATGCAGACACAGCAACTGTTACTATTAAATATGGAGACAAAGAAGTTATAGCAACAAAAGATGGTAACAATTGGACATTTAATCCAGCTGATAGTGGATTAAATGTAGACCAAGGTGGCAACATTGTAATTCCTGCTGATAAATTAAGTCCAGGCACAAAGGTAAGCGCACAAGCAGAAGATGCTAATGGAAATAAATCTTCAGAACCAGAAATTATAACAAAAACGCAAGCTGAAAAGATAGATCCAGTAGTGCCAGCAAAAACACCAGTAGCTGATCCAACAAACTTAACTAAAGAAGAAAAAGATACAGTTAAGAAAGCAATCGAAGATGCAAACAAAGATAAGTTCCCACAAGGAACAACAGTTGAAGTTGATGAAACTGGTAAAGCTACTATTAAGTATCCTGACGGATCAACAGATACAATACCAGCTGTAAGCTTAGTTGAAAAAGTCGATAAGACAGAACTTCAAGAAGAAGCAGATAAAAATAAAAATGATGCAATAAAAAATTCTGATAAGTACAAGAATGCAGATCAAACTAAGAAGGATGCATATGACACAGCTTTAGATAAAGCTAATACAGTTTTAAATGATCCTAATGCAAAACAAAAAGATGTTGATGAAGCTCTTAAACAATTAAAAGAAGCTGAAGCTGCATTAGATGGACAAGCAACACCAGCAGAAAAGACAACATCTCCAACAATAACAAAACCAAATGCTGGGGATAAAGAAATCAAGGGAACAGCACCAAAAGGATCTGATGTAACAGTAACTCTTC
>QWCB01004047.1_pt1 | contig 10655 bp, 9 predicted proteins | sample 1972511 | NCBI WGS metagenome assembly QWCB01 (sample SAMN09866719, study PRJNA288562) | Human gut metagenome isolate term5_stool, whole genome shotgun sequencing... | isolation source: gut | host: Homo sapiens | place: USA: California
CATTTCTAAGAATCGATACTCCTTTGGGCTTTTGCGAGAGTTCCTCACCATACCACTCAACAAGCAGTTGTTTAGAAAGAAGCCCCTTTGCAATCTGTTTTCTATCATTTCGAAGAACGTTTCTGGTTACGCTATCAGTACGATTTCTTTCGCGAATTGTAACAATTCTATTTGTATAAAGAATCTTCTGAGCCTCACGATAGAAACGCTTGAAGAACACTCCTTCGTATATTCTCAAATCTTCATCAAAAGGGTATTTCTGTAAAGTTTCCGTCTTGATGCAATGAACAAAGTCTCCAGTAACCTCCTCAAATAGAAAGTTCTCGAAAGTTAGCTCAGCCTTTTGCTTACCCATCAGCAACGAACAGCTCTGGTAGTATTCAACCATATCATCTGCGGCAAAGCAATAGTGCATATACTTTTGATTGCTAGCAATAGAATTTATAAAATTGATTGCCTCATTCACAAAATAGTCATCACTATCCAAGATGATACAATACTCACCAGTAGCCGCTGCAATAGCTGCATTACGGGCCGCATTGGTACCTCGATTCTGTGAAAATGGGATGAACTTAATATGTGGGTGTTTATCAGCATAGTTTTGCACAATCTTCGGAGTCTCATCATGAGAACCATCATCCACAACAATATGCTCCAGTTCCACACCCCATTGGAGGTTGCGAATCACGCTATCTAAGCATCTCGCGACACAATCAGCTCGATTATAGACAGGGGTTATTATTGAATATTTCATACTATTTCAATTTTAGCAGTTCCTTCTGACCATTCTTGCATAGATAAACAGTCTCGGGATATTGTTGGAATTCGAGGATCTCATCAGGCACGATATATTCCAATCGTTTGCCTTCGAGATAATAATTGTTTAAGTCCTCTATAGATATGCCCATGGATTCATTGTCGGCAATCTCCTGTACCATATTGATTGGGAAACTTAGAATGAAAGGATACTCGTATGTCAAGCCATGATCCATCAGGTTTCGAGGCATGACATAATGAACTATATTTGCTTCAAGTGTAGTGGGGTTGGCATAGATGATTTTTGACTGCAACTTCAAGCACAGCTTGGTGCTATAGATATGTGCGTCAACAGAGAAGTTATAACCCCAACTGCGAGCATCGCGGTGATTATGAAAATCCCATTCAAACTTACCGTTATTAACAGGGATACTTGCTGGACGTTCTGTAATGTTCTTGCCTAAACGAAGTGAAATCTGATTTATATCCGGATTCTGTTCAATGAATGCAAGGTCATTCTTTGACAGTTCAACGTCACGGATGAATGCTGAATCATCGGTCAGGTACATGGTGTATTCACAACTGGAAGTAGCCAACATGTTATTAAGCAAATCGCGAAAGTTGGATTTTTGCTTACGTATGTGGTGATACTTCAATAGTTTTTTCAGATTGTATGGGGTCATGTAATCCGAGACGTGATAGCCAGAAGTCTTACGTGTTTCCTTAATAAACTCATATGCTGGATATTCCTTTTGAAGGATATCATAACCCTTCTGGAAATCATCACCACTGGTATTGTAAAGCACGGAGAGCTTATAGTTCGTCTTCTGCCAATGGCATTGGATACTTGATAGTAATGCCTCAAGCTGCAAAGCGCGATTGAACGAGAAAATAATAATATGAATCATACTATGATAGTTTTATCAATGGTTTGAAGCCACATATCTGTGGCAAATATTTAAATAAAAGAAACGAAACAAGGATGGTTGTTAGTGTGACGATTCCGTATGATAACCATATATTTAAATGCAATGGCGAAATTGCCAAAACAATATAAGGGTGTATTAGTAATATCAAAAGCGAAAATTTTCCGATGATTGCCAACTGTTTAGGAAGATAAGAACAAAACTGGATCAAAGCCAAACTTTCTATTGCACCAACTAATAACAGTTTCAACCAATTATCTTCATAATGATTCCAGTAGTTATCTTGAATACCAGACGGAATTATTACGACAATACATAAACCGGTAATTATCAGCAAGATAGAATACCACCCCCCCCCTATATAGGAAATACTTCCTAACAAACTCACCTATTGCTAGATAACCCATGGCTGTTAATGCTGTACTACAAAATAGAGGAAGTACAAGTTTGTGGCCATGAAAAGAATACGTACTGGTGATATAATAGCTCACAGCGGACAAAACTATCATTGCAAGGAACAACAGTTTGCTATTATGTATGTATTTATGTAGAATATAGTTGATGACATAACACCACAATGTGCATATAAAGAACCACGAAACGCCATGAATCATACTATATGGATTTGCAACTTTCAACAATGTGGTCATAAAGCCTTTCTCAAATATGCTTATGATAAACATCGGAACTGAGAAAAAAGCCATTGGGATCACAATGGTGTTGAGTTTCTTTATAGCCATCACCTTGAAAGAAGACTCCTGCTTGTAGAATACGCCCATAATGATAAAGAAGATGGGCATTACCCAACCATCTGTCCATGTTGTATGCATGCCCACAACATGCCACTGAATGATGACAAGCATTGCTAACCCACGAGCAACGTCAATGTTATCGTATCTTACTTTTTCAGACATTATTTTGAAATGAGTATTTTGAATCTTTGATTGATAACTTTGATTACAGGTATCTCAACAAAAAGTAAAATGAAAAATCCAATGATGATGGATAATGAATTTATATGCAAGACCTTATTAACAAACACAGGTATATTAACAAACAACATGTGAGTACAGAGAACGATTAATGAGTTTGCTCCATAATGGCAGAATGCATTAGATGTAAACTTCGTATATTTGGCAATGTCACCGGAAAGAAGCACAATACCGATAGTGGCTAAAGAGGAAACCAAAGCAAACTGAAACATTGAGCATGAAATATAGCATTGACTGACATTACATGACGGTGTATTGGGTAAATAAAGAAACCACGATATCAGCAGTAACCCAATACCCACAAAAGGATATTTTTGCTTTTTCAAGAGAAAGTCCTTAAAAAAGGATCCTCCAAGGAAAAAGGGTATACACATTAATGATACATTCACGTAATATGGCTGTAACACATTATACTTTCCACAATAGTATCCTACTATTCCTAATACCATACTTACGACAAATGCAAATAGGTTAGGAAGATACCGCAACAGCACATAGCCTATTAATGAGATTTCTGCTAATGAAAGCAAGAACCATACAGGTGTATTTGCATACCCATGTGTTGCTCCTAAAAGGGGGTCAAAGAAATCCATTAAATCAAGCTGTCCGTGTTTGGTAATGGTCTTGGCTGCCTCAAAAGCATACCCGATTATGTAGAATGAGATGTATGGAACCATTAACCTCTTTATACGCTTCAGTGGTTTATCGGCTTTAAAGAACAATCCACTCAGGGTAAAGAATAGTGGCATATAAAAGGTTGTAATCCACCCCCCCCAATTGTTAAAATATATTAATCTGTTAACACCTGGTAGGTGAAAGAATACGACTAGTAGGATACCTATACCCTTAGAAATGTCAATATGCTCGTAACGTTTCATTTTTCAATAAATTGGATGTCTCCATTAGTTGACTTTATTACATTATGTTTCTTTTCAATAGCAGGAGTACCTGCTAACAACGTATTGGGGGTGTTATACTTTTTATTTGCAGTTGAATTAGCAGCAAGAATACAACCATTTGGTATCAATGTATTCTTGAGAACTAAACTACGAGTTCCTATCCAACAATAGTCACCAATATAGACCTCGCCAGCGGCTTGATATAATTCTCCTGTTTCTGTATTCATAACGGAATGCCAGTCTGTATCCATTACCATTGCACTCCAGCCAATAGCCGTACCAACACCCATGTGCATTTTGTTGACACATACAAATGTGCTTTCCGCAGTACTTGAAAAACCTGCTCCAAGCGATAATGTTCCTGTTTTGCCTACACTAAGTCTTGTGCCTTGTCCAAAACATACAGGTCCTTCGAGTTCTATTAAACCAGCTATCTCTAATATTGTTCGAGAATACTTCTTGTCAAATATACCAGTTGATGAAAAGCCTATGCTCAACATTTTGGGTGTGATTGGAGTTTTCTTAACTATCACCTTTCCATCAAGACAATTAAGTACACAGTTATATCTTACGAATATAGGAAGTTTGAGAGCATATTTTACCCCCCCCCCAGCCCAATAGTTTGACAGAAACGTAAATTGATTTAGGGATGGATAACAATTTCACGAAGCGAGAATCAGCCATATCTTAACAATGATTTGTGGTGTTAATTGTAATAGAAGGAGAAATAGTGATCTTATTTGGATTGGTGTTGAAGAAAGTACCCCACCACCCAAAAGAACTTGGAACTATAATATTATGCTTGCACATGGCCATAAGCTGCATATCACGGAAACTGTCTTCGCCCTTATTCCAGTCAACAAACTTGATGGTGTCCTTACGTATGTCAAGGCCGAATAACTTAGCGTTATCTCTGCACCATTCCACGCTACCTGGATTGGTGAAGAATACAAATTCCGGATTATCTACATGCTTTCGGATGTATTTTACAGCACGCTTGAAATAACCATACTTATAACACCATGCAAGCCCGCCAAGTGCATCACCTCTACGAGCATGAATAGCTACAGAATTGACGGTTTTGAGGTATTCAACCATCTGTAGGTTCTGTTCATCTACTATCTCGGGAAACCTGAATGACTCTCGTATCTGAGCCTCAATCAAATGGATATCATTTCCACGATTGCTAAATTTTAACCACTGGCCAGTGAAAATATCGCTATCTGTATGACAGAACAGTTTGTCACGAGAATCGTTTGCATAAGCGTATTTCTCTTCGTTGAGAGACTGAAGTACGCGCTTTACTGTATTTCCAATATATGACTCTCTGAGTCTGTCCTTCCACGTTTTATGCTGGTCTTCCGTACCTGTAATAATATTATGGTTAGGATCAAAGTCGCCACGAACATTTTCAAGTTGAAGACCATGACGATTCAGAACCTCCGTGAATACAACGGGATAATTCCAGTTGTGAATCCAGAATTTTGTTGCACGAATTTCTGATATTATCTGAGTCCACTCGTCGTCCGAAAAGAGAGACTTGATGTTCTTTGGTTCTTTGATACCAAAAATCTTCTCAAGTTCATAACCGTTCCATTGGCAAATGACCTCGTTACACTCAGGAATTTCAAAAACTATCGTTTCTATAAAAAACTCCTGATTCGGATTGGCATATTTCAGTGAAAGATATTCACAATAGGAAAGCATCTGGTTGCCCAGACCAGATTCTATGTGGATTATTATCATAGCTGCTACTAATAATTTTTGATAGATTTTTCATTTGTCGATGGCATTAGTGCCAAATTAGAGGATAAAAATGGTAGTATAAGCATATCTTGATATGATATTCCTGGTCCAGAGATACTCAATGCGAATAGAGTCAATAGATATAAATACATGCAAAATGTGATTGGGTGATATTCTCTATTTTCAAAATGAATTTTTACGAGCCTAACCCAAAGAGAGATAAAAAAGAATGCACCCAGAAAACCATATTGCGCAATGATATTACCATATCCTATGTCCGGCGTAAATGTTGGACTAATAATCTTGTTCTGGTCAACAAGACCTATTTTGAAATTATATAGCCGTTTTGCGACTTCCGGTTCTGATGGAGGCAGGAAACCCAATCCAAAAACCGATTCAACAATACCGTTTGTCAACATATATTCTGCCCTCTCATAAACCCAAGCAAAACGATATGTTAATGTCCCAACATCATCATGCGCTTTACCCGTGTGTGCATAATCTATAAACCGCCCATGAATAAATGCAAAAATATCACCTTTTGTACCAGCTTTTTCACCAAATCTTGATAGCAATGCATCTGACAATGGGATAAAAAGAATAGCACCAATTATTGAAAACTTTAGTATTGTAGATTTTTTACCACTTAAAAATATTCCAAGAAATGTAAATAAGACAACAAACACCATAATGGTTCTTGTCATTGTAATAAAGACTGCGGCAGCAAATACTATTGCTGAAAACTTGGAGATTTGTTTTCCTATGTAGTTGGGAAATAATAAAGACAGATAGAAAAACAAGGTCATGTAAACAGGATGATTGTTATATCTAAGCGTATGAGTGATTCGATCATACTCCGGTGTTGCCACTCCTAATACAGGCAAACCTGTTGAACACTGTATTATGTATAACAATGCATGAATAAGAGTAATATAATATAATGCCTTAAAAAGCCAAATGATATCATCTTTTGGTACGTCTCTTAGAAAAAAATATGCCGGAAACAGCCACAATTGGCGGCATCCCATAAAGGATTGAAAAGGAGTAAGACCATAATATATCATTCCCACTGCAAAAGATATAATTAGGAAAAGGGAGAGTCGGCTGATACAGAATAACAATTTAGAATCTTCTGTAAAAGCAAGCGTTTGGATACGTTGACTTACAGTTACTATTATCATATAGACAATAGCTAAATCAATACCATTTACGGCCATAACTGCCATTGGTACAATTTTCATGTAACGCAAAGCCATGAATACAAACAGCAATAGGCTATATCTTCTATAACCGGTAAAATGCAGAAGGAGCGCAATTAATAATACAACCAATCCCAGCATAATTACTTACGTTTTATTGGAAGCAGCTTTATACCCATTTTAAAATAAGGGTCTCTCACAAAAAGTAATAATAGAAGCGAACAGCCCAAAAGCAATGTAACGACTACTCTAAAATAGATATTTATATCCTCCATAAAATTTGAAACGACAAGGCAAAGCAGAGTTACAAAAATCTGTTTCAATAAAGTAGGAGAAACATCCCTTAACTGACTCCATATACCATAACCGATGGGCTTTCCACATACCGAAAGGTTGAGGAAAAGAAGTAGAAAAGAATATATAGATAAACCTGCGGCAAATAGATAGACGTTGAAATGTATTGTAATGAATACGATAATCAACATAATGCATCTCCTGCTGATTTCCAGATAAAGTATTTTTTTTGACTCTCCTTTTACAAGTAAAATATTTTGATTAACACTATGCAGTGGAAAGAGCAATCCACTTATACCTAACAACAAAAAATACACGCCGGCCTCACGCCATTGAGAACCCATCAATATTCCAAACAAATCTGAGGATATACCCATTAATAGCGACATTACAGAACCGACAAAAAGGATTGTTATCATTATTACTTTTTTATATGCTCCTTTTAAATCTCCTCCATCATTGTAGACTTTTGCTAATGTTGGATATGTTACATTTTGTATAACCCCTGTAGTTGATGTAGAGGCTATGGTTTTTATTCTGTCAGCTTGAGAGTAAAACCCTAAATCTGAAGCAGAATAATATTTCCCTATTAAAATGGACTGTATATTACCAATAATATTTCCTATAAGTCCAGAGATAAGAATATCCTTAGAAAAAGCAAAATATTTAGCAAAACTGACCTTTGAGAATTTTAATATAGGTACAAAATCTGTTGATATCCACAGAAACAACGATCGCAGGAACTGACTCAATACCATTTGGATTGCTAAAGCCCACACATTCTCATAAATATATGCAAAAATAATAGCAACAATTGCAGAAATTATAGATGATGATATAGAGATAATACATAGTTTTTTGAATTTTAGCTCTTTTTGCAATATAGTATTCTGAACAAGTCCTACAGCCTGAAACGGTAACATTAGGAACACTACCTTACTCAGATCAACAAGGATTGGTTGATTATAAAAATCCGCGATTAACCCCGAACATAAGTATAGTGCTATGTAAAAAACCATAGACAATACAACATTAAAATAAAGTATTGTAGAATAATCCTCTCGAGATACCATTTTTTCTCTGATTAGAGAAAGACCAAAGCCTGAATCTATAAAGCTATTTGCAACGGCATTAAATACTGCAAGCATACCAATTATACCATAGTCAGAAGGTGTGAGATATCTTGCCAAAATAAAGGTACACAATAGTTGAATACCCATATTAGAGAAGCGCTCTACACTATTCCAAATAGTATTTTTGGCTAGATCTTTCTTGATGCTGCTCATTGTGAATGGATTATTTGAATCATTATTCGTTTAACATTTGAGCGACTATTTCTTCCTTTTCCGGATAAAAGCTATTACCCATTATTAAATTGTTTTTCACGAACACAGCAGGATTCCCTTTAATGAGAATGTTATCACCATTTATAGAAAAGTCACCTGAAACATTTGAGTTACATGACACAATCGAACCATTTGGTAAGATCGTTCCTTTACCGATTGTAGAACGATTACCCACAAATACATCGTTTCCGATAATAACAGGTTTTAACCGGGGATAATACTTGTTTTTTTCTGTATTATAGACAAAATGAAAATCGGTGTCAAATATCTGGCACTCCCAAGACATTCTAAAATCATTTCCTATGGATATTTTCTTGTAACATACGACTTTACTTAGATGGCCAAATTTCACTTTATCAGCTACCGAAAAAACAGCACCTTCTCTAATTAATATTTTTACCCCCGTTTGGCATATAAAAAGACCACCTATTTCGATTGTTCCGCTATTTTTGACAACTAATCTTGAAAATCCATCCTCAATTACAGGGATAGGCTGTGTTCCCAATCGGACAAGAGAAGGTTTTATAGGGCAGTTAAACTTTATTGACCCCAGTTTAATATCCGTGTTCTTGCCAATCACAATAGGAAATTTTAAAGCATCAGAAATAGGGAAATACTTAAAATTAGTATATATTGTTTTCAGGAAATCAACATGCTTTCTGTATCTAAAAAGATAATGGATTCCTTTAGCCTTGTCTTCATCCAAAAGAATTGACAGAATTTTTTCAATCATAACCAATATGGAAGTTAAAATTAATCTACTTATTTTTTTACATTAGTTATTTTACAGCCAACCAGACTCGCTCAATATGTCATGGAAAAGTTTTCCAGTACCATTCAAGCAGCAACTTTTATGATTAGTCCATTCACCGCCGAGAAAATTATCTATAAGCCCAAGATTAATGAATGATTGATTGGGCTTCTATAGAAATGTTTGTATTCTCCTCCAAGTAGTCAGGAAGACTTTTGAGGTCAGGCAAGAATGCTCTGGCTACGACAGAACAGAGCCTGAGCATCTCGTTATTATTGATTCTATTCATTAATCTTGCCTTGTAGATGCTGCCCATAATCATCGCCTTGTTTTCTTCTGTGCTAAGCAGGTGAATCAAATATGCAGAGATGTGTTTATAATTTTCTTGACTCAGGCTAGAATAGAACTGATTCTTGATTTTATCGTCAATGTCTTCTGACACTATGAGAAATTTGGCCAGTTTCTTCGTAAAACACCAGTCTTTGACGTTGATAAAAACCTTCCCAAATTTAAGGAGAGAACCAACATACGGGACATCTTTGTATGTCTCGATAATGTCGGCTGCAACTTCCAACTCCAGTTCCCCATTCTGCTTTATAAAGTCGGCGTCTCTTTTACTTCTTTCTATTTCAAAAATATTCATGAGAATCACTAGTGTCTCTTAATAATTGTAAAGAGATACGTTAATTATTTGAATTACAATATTTATTTTCAAAAAATGCTTGTCGCACATTTGAATCAGCTATCTTAGGGACTGAGCCAAATTGCAATAGCTATGAATATTAAGAAATATGTTTTCAATCAAATGACTTCATTCCTTCTAAAACGCTATTTTGAGCGATATGCTAAGAGATTATCTTCTTTTTGAAGCTTTTGCCTATCACATGGTAAACATGGCTCAACAAAAGCGAATTGACAAGGAGTTCGATTTGAACGGAACTTTTTATGCTTTTGATTCAACAGCAATAGACTTGTGCCTGTCATTGGATGATTGAACCCGATTCAGGAGCACAAAGTCTGGTATCAAAGTCCATACCCAGTTGGATAGCAGCATCTTCGAGTAAAATCCTTTTTGGGAAACTCTGAGAATACAGTCAGAATACAAATATATGTGGCTATCATTATTTATTGTTTGGTAGCCATTATTGAGAGTGTATTAAAACTCAATAGGGACATTTATGAAGTAATGAGGACCTTGGTAGTTCTATACTTGTGAAAGACAATATCAAGGATTTATTTAGCTATGCTGAATACGACATTCTTTATAAAAATGACGGTCAGTTGGAATTGGATTTTACATCATAATGAGCCATATTGAGATGTTTTGCATTTTTTTAAGAGACACTAGTGATATTATCTACTAATTTTGAAGCATACGTATGCATCAAGCAATTTTAATATTCCACATCTTTTTCGCCAATGCCTTGATAGCCTTTTCCATGATTTTTTCTTGACCAGATTTGATTCTTGCCCCCAAACCATTTTTGATAAGCATACAATTGGCAAAGGCATTAGCGTCTATTTCAACCTGTTGGTTTGTATTCTTGTCCATACTATCTTCATCGCCCTCGTTTCTGATATAGTGCAGAAATTCATATTCCCATTGATTGATGACAGCAGGAAGTTCGCTTGATTTTCCTCTTTGCTTGAAATCTGCTATCACTTGATGTTGGTAAAGATGACGAGCTTCATGGCTGAGGATGTATCTCAAATCAAACTCGCAATCACTTCGCAAGCATAGTTCTA